>ERZ791605.562-NODE-562-length-24281-cov-2.458928_pt1 | contig 24281 bp, 20 predicted proteins | sample MGYA00509965_ERZ791605 | MGnify/ENA primary metagenome ERZ791605 (study PRJEB30046, sample SAMN00791923) | human gut metagenome | study: EMG produced TPA metagenomics assembly of the A metagenome-wide association study of gut microbiota in type 2... | reverse complement strand
CTAGAAGGACCACCACGAGAATAATATGCAATACGTTGTTCATCATCTTTTCTTACGTCTTTATTATTGTTTGACGCTGCAAATGTAGAACAATAATTCATACCTCCAAAGAAATTAAAAGAAAAATATCAATTTATCTTACATTTCTCAAGCAAAGAAACAAGATAGGCTTGCAGTTTAACACATCCTTCCAATCTTCCATTATCAAATCCGAAATACCTGTCTGGATTGTTTCCGCCTAACTTTTCATATGAAAGAATATGCGAGTAGGCTTCACCATCGTCTTGCTATATATTAAAATAAAAGCAGATCTTTAAGATGAAGGCAGGCATTCGGACTGGCTTCATCTTAAAGATCTGCTTTCACCCTGTCTAGTACAGATTTAATTATAACTTCTTACGTTTTTGCCCAAGGCCGAAAGCCTTTTTGCCTAATGGCAAAAGCCTTTTCGACCTTGGGCAAAAAGATATTCGACGTAGGTCAAAAGCTCTATGGCTTTATAGCCTGACGATAAAAGTATGGCAGTTGCCACTCTATGATACTTTTCGTACCCGACTCATTTACAAGTGTCAGTTATTTACATTTATAGACAACCTATAACAGGATTTTTTAATACACAGTCAATCTATTCAGGACGAGACAAAATTAAAAGTCCGGTTGTGTAACTACCCAAATGTCGGAATCGAAACAGTTTCTAAATATAATTCGTATCTTTGACCCCGATCAACAGACTGAACTTATAGAGATAATGAAACAATACAACTTTGACGAGATCATCGAACGTCGTGGAACCAATTGTGTCAAGTACGATCTTCTAAAGAAAGACTTCGGTAACGAGAACCTTGTTCCACTTTGGGTAGCCGACATGGATTTCCGGACACCAGACTTTATTGTCAACGCAATCAAGAAGCGTCTGGAGCATGAGATTTTCGGGTACACATTCGATTCGGATTCCTATTATAACAGTATCATCGAGTGGGTACATTATAAACATAACTGGAAAATCCAACGCGAATGGCTTAGTTATATTCCCGGCATCGTAAAGGGAATCGGTTTCGTTTTGCAATGCTTCACCAAACCTGGTGACAAAGTAATTATCCAGCCACCGGTCTACCATCCTTTCCGCATCGTTCCGGAAAACATGCACCGTGAGGTTGTCTACAACCCGCTCAAAACAGTAGACGACATTTACGAGATGGATTTCGAGAATCTTGAATCGGTCATCGATGAGCATTGCAAAGTCCTGATCCTTTGCAACCCTCATAATCCAGGCGGTGTCGTCTGGAAAAAAGACACACTGGTCAAGTTGGCCGAGGTTTGTGCCAAACACAATATACTCGTTATCTCCGATGAAATACATGCAGAGATGGCTTATCCGCAATATACGCATCATCCGTTTGCAACGGTTTCGGAGACAGCCGCCAATTGCAGCATTACTTTCATGGCTCCGAGCAAGACTTTCAACATTGCCGGAATCGTCACCTCCTATTCGATCATTCCCAATGCGGAAATACGAGAAAAATTCTATTCCTTCATGGAAGCAGGAGAATTCAATGCCGGGACGATCTTTGCCTATACGGCAACAGAAGCGGCTTATACATACGGAGCCGAATGGTTGCAACAGATGCGGATGTATATCACTGAGAATGTCCGCTTCGTAGATGAATATTGCAAATCCAAACTCCCGAAGATCAAAGTCTATCCCCCTCAGGCCTCTTTCCTTGTATGGTTGGGTTGCCGTGACCTGAAACTAAGCCAGCCTGAACTGGTAAGCTTGTTCCAAGATAAAGCCGGCCTGTTGCTGAACGACGGAAGCATGTTCGGTCCCGGAGGTGAAGGGCATATGCGTTTGAATATCGGCTGTCCGCGTTCCGTCCTGTCTTCCGCACTGGATGCTTTGAAAAAAGCGATAGATAAGAAATAAAGCCGTTTGCCTATTTAATTATCCAGAGATTGGGCAGACAAGTCGGAAATTATGCGTAAATTTGTTGCCATTTTATTTATCATAAATACAATTACAAATGAAAATTACAGCAAATAAGTTCGTTGCAGTTACTTACGATCTGAACGTAGGCGAAGGCGAAGAACGCGAATTGATGGAAAGAGCAACAGCTGAAACACCTCTGAAATTCATCTTTGGTACAGGCGCTATGCTCCCCGCTTTTGAAGACGCTCTGAAAGGACTGGAAGTAGGCGACAAATTTAATTTTTCTATAACTCCGGCTGATGCATACGGCGAATATGTGGAGGAACACGTACTGGATCTTCCAAAGAATATTTTCGAGGTAGACGGCAAGTTCGACTCGGAAATGATCAAAGAAGGCAACACGGTACCGATGATGGATTCGAACGGCAATCGTATGAACGGTTCTGTCTTGGAAGTAAAAGAAGATGTTGTCGTTATGGACTTCAACCATCCGCTGGCCGGCGAAACATTGCATTTCAATGGTGAAGTTATCGATGTACACGAACCGACAGCTGAAGAAATCGCAGCCCTCACAGCTCCGGCAGGTGGATGCGGTTGTGGATGTGACGACTGTGGAAGCGGTTGTGGCGACCATAACCACGAAAGTGGATGCGGATGTGGCGGATGCCATTAAAGAATTGACAATTGACAATTTTAGCAAGGGTGAATACATTTGGAAACATATACAGACTGACCTCTTTCGGAGAGTCGCACGGTCCCGGAATCGGAGGCGTAATAGACGGATGCCCTGCCGGTATCGAACTAGATACGGCATTTATCCAAAGTGAACTGAACCGCCGTAAACCGGGACAGTCCAAAATCACAACCCCACGCAAGGAAGACGACGAAGTACAGTTCCTTTCCGGTATTTACGAAGGAAAAACGACAGGGACTCCGATCGGTTTCGTCATCTGGAACAAGAACCAGCACTCGGCGGACTACGATAATATGAAGAATGTTTATCGTCCTTCCCATGCAGATTACACCTACCAGACCAAATACGGAATCCGCGACCCGCGCGGAGGTGGACGTTCGTCTGCACGTGAAACGATCGCCCGTTGCGTAGCCGGAGCAATTGCCAAACTGGTTCTTCGCCAGAAAGGTATCCGGATACAAGCATTTACCTCACAGGTCGGGAACATCAAACTTAACGGCTCATACACGGATTACGACTTGGACAAGGCAGAAGAAACGGCCGTACGTTGTCCGGATCCGGAGACCGCCGAAAAAATGGAGGCTTTGATCGCCGAAGTGAAATCCAAAGGAGATACGATCGGCGGCATCATCACCTGCGTAGCACAGGGAGTTCCCATTGGTCTGGGCGAACCGGTATTCGGAAAGTTGCATGCGGCATTGGGACATGCGATGTTGACAATCAATGCCGTAAAAGGTTTCGAATACGGTGACGGTTTCGAAGCGGCCTTATATCGTGGCTCGGAACGGAACGACCGTTTCTTCAACGACAACGGACACATCAACACCCGTACGAATCATTCCGGTGGCATACAGGGAGGTATCTCGAACGGGCAGGATATTTATTTCCGTGTTGCCTTCAAATCGGTCGCCACCATCCTGATGGAACAGGAAACCGTCAATACGGAAGGTGAAGACACGATCTTGAAAGCCCGTGGGCGCCATGATCCGTGTGTTTTACCTCGAGCTGTCCCTATCGTCGAATCAATGACGGCAATGACACTGTTGGATTTTCTGCTTATGCAGAAAATCCGAAATTGAGAATTGACAATTGACAATTAAATGTATCAGACAATTATCAGATTGTATTTTTAATTGTCAATTGCCAATTATTCATGGTGATAGGGTTCATTATTCAGAATTGTCATCGCCCTATAGAGCTGCTCGATAAAGATCAGGCGAATCATCTGGTGGGAGAAAGTCATTTTGCTTAAGGATATTTTCTCGGCGGCGGCTTTATAAACAGCATCGCTGAAACCATACGGGCCACCGACAACAAAAACCAGGCGCTTCGGGACTGTATGCGTCTTTCTTTCTATATAGGTGGAAAACTGCACCGATGTAAATTCTTTTCCTTTTTCATCCAACAAAACCAAATAGTCACCCGGCTGTAATGCTTTCAGAATCAAATCTCCTTCCCTCTCTTTTTGTTGGGATTCGGAAAGATTTTTGACGTTCTTAATATCAGGGATCACTTCCATTTCAAAAGGGATATAATGAACCAGACGGTTCTTATACTCATTGATCGCTTCCACAAAATAGCCGGCATCCGTCTTGCCGATCACAATCAGTGCAATTTTCATTCGTTTACATTTTAGAGATTGAGGACGCTAAATTACAGGAAAAAATACATACCTTTGCACGATAATACTCACAAAAAGAGGAAAAAGCTTATGAAACGATTATTTCTGACGTTGGCATTGGTTCTCTCGGTTCTGAGCGTAATGGCTGCCGATATACTTCCTATATCAAATGCTTTTAAAGGAGGCAACGCCTCGTCGCTCAGCGGATCAATGGACAAGGAAGTCGATATGGCCCTACCGGGTTCATCCAAAAAGTGCAACGCAAACGACGCTGTTTCAATGCTGAACACCTTCTTCGGAGGGAACAAGCCGACAGGATTTACAGTCGTCCACCATGCTGATAAAAAAGAAAATGGCTTCTTTGTTGCCAAACTGCCTACTTCATCCGGTGAATATCGCGTAAACGTGACATACCGTGCAGAAGGAAACAAAGCGATAATACAGTCTATCAGAATTGAATAAAAAGATCTTACAAACAATAACATGAACGTACAAGAAACAAAAGAACAACTGATTGCAGAACTGATCCGCCTGGCATTCGCAGAAGATATAGGTGATGGCGACCATACGACTTTATGTTGTATTCCGGCTACGGAAATGGGTAAGAGCCAACTGATCGTGAAAGAAGACGGCGTATTGGCCGGGGTCGAAATGGCTGAACGTATTTTCCACACATTCGATCCGGATCTGAAAATGACGACATTCATCCACGACGGAGCCGAAGTGAAGAAAGGCGATATCGCTTTCGTAGTCGAAGGTAAGGTACAGTCTTTGCTGCAAACGGAACGCCTGATGCTCAATGTCATGCAACGCATGAGTGGTATTGCAACCACGACACGCAAATATGTCAAAGCATTGGAAGGAACGAAAACACGCGTACTGGATACGCGTAAGACGACTCCGGGCCTGCGCATGGTCGAGAAAGAAGCAGTTAAAATCGGTGGAGGTGTCAACCATCGTATCGGGTTGTTCGATATGATTTTGCTGAAGGACAACCATGTGGACTTTGCCGGCGGTATCGAAGCGGCCATCACACGCTGCCATCAGTATCTGAAAGAGAAAAACAAGGATTTGAAGATTGAAATCGAGGTTCGTAATTTCGACGAGTTGCAGGAAGCAATGCGTGTCGGCGGTATCGACCGTATCATGCTGGACAACTTCAATATCGAGAATACGAAGAAAGCCGTCGAAATGGTTGCCGGACGTTACGAGCTGGAATCTTCAGGTGGCATCACATTCGCCACGCTTCGCGATTATGCCGAATGCGGTGTAGATTATATCTCAGTCGGAGCCCTGACACACTCTGTCAAGGGGCTGGATATGAGCTTTAAGGCTTGCTAAAAAACTTTAGTTTGGGGGGGGCGAGCGACCCCTCGCCCCTACGAAATACGCGTTACGATGTCACCCCGTAATTGGTATTGCTGATTGCTTTCCGGACATGTGGCGATACCTTTCTCATTAAAGGAGAGGCGATGCCCGTATTCGCTCACCCAACCGATCCGGTGGGAAGGATTGCCGACAACCAAAGCGTATGGCGGAATATCTTTAGTGACCACGGCCCCTGCACCGATCATGGCATATTCGCCGATCGTATGGCCGCAAACGATCGTTGCGTTCGCACCGATAGAAGCACCTTTGCCGACATACGTTTTCAAATATTGGTCTTTACGGGAAACGGCACTGCGGGGATTGACCACATTTGTAAAAACGCAGCTGGGTCCTAAAAAAACATCATCCCCGCAAGTCACGCCGGTATAAACGGAAACATTGTTCTGCACCTTCACATTATCTCCTAAGACGACCTGCGGAGAAATCACGACATTCTGTCCGATATTGCAATTCCGACCGATTGAGCATCCCGGCATAATATGGGAAAAATGCCAGATGTGTGTGCCGTCTCCAATCGTGCATCCGGGATCGATAACGGCTGTTTCATGTGCCTTATAAGTTTCCATTTACTTATATATTAAGAAGATTGTTGGTTTCTTGCTCAAATCAGGAACCTTTCCGGCCCATTCTTTAACAGGACGCGTATGGATATATTCATCTTCGCAAGTGATATTCGAAGCAATACACAATTTGGTCGAAGGGCGGCACGTACGGATCAACTCCTCCGCCAATTTATTATTGCGGTAAGGCGTTTCGATGAACAGCTGCGTCTGGTTCTCCGAGTAGATGCGCCCTTCCAGCTTCTTGATCGCATTCGTACGCTGTGAAGCATCGATCGGCAGATAGCCATGAAAAGCAAAGCTCTGCCCGTTAAAACCGGAACCCATCACCGACATCAGGATCGAAGAAGGGCCGACCAGCGGAACCACCTTGTAACCTTTACGCTGTGCAATAGCCACCACATCCGCACCCGGATCAGCAACAGCCGGACAGCCGGCCTCCGAGATCACGCCGACCGACTCGCCTTTGGCCAAAGGGGCCAGATAGCCGGTAACCTCTTCAGGCGACGTATGCTTGTTCAGTTCAGAAAAGACAAGATCGTCTATCACGATAGAGGGTTCTGTCTTTTTCAGGAAACGGCGTGCCGTACGCACATTTTCAACAATGAAATGACGGATGGAAAGGATAACATCCCGGTTATATTCGGGAAGCACCCGGCGATGTTCAACGTCGCCAAGCGTGACGGGAATGAGGTAAAGAGCGGACATACTTTTTTAATAGACAATTGATAATTGATTACGCAAAAGTAGTATTTTTGCCGAAAACAAGCGAAAAGAGATGGCACTTCCGATAGATTTTATCACACGTACCCGCGCATTGCTGGGAAATGAGTTCGACAGTTTCGAAGCGGCGTTGCAGGCCGATGTCCCCGTCAGCATCCGTATCAACGAGAAGAAAGGCGCTCCTATCCCGGCAGCCGATACTCCGGATAACCGGGTGGCGTGGTGCGATACAGGTTATTACCTGCCTGAAAGGCTTTCGTTTACCTTCGACCCGCTCTTCCATGCCGGCGCCTACTACGTGCAGGAAGCGTCGTCCATGTTTCTCGAACAAGTGATCCGCAGCCACGTGAAAACGCCTGTCCGATGCCTCGACCTCTGCGCCGCTCCGGGAGGCAAATCGACTCACCTGGCGGCTTGTCTGCCGGAAGGGAGCCTGCTGGTCAGCAATGAGGTGATCCGTAGCCGGAGTCATATCCTGGCGGAAAATATCGCCAAGTGGGGAAATCCGAATTGCGTCGTGACGAACAACGATCCGAAAGAGATCGGCCGCCTTACGCATTTCTTTGACGTGATCGTCGCCGACGTGCCCTGTTCCGGCGAAGGTATGTTTCGCAAAGATACCGACAGTACAGGCGAATGGAGCATCGCGAACGTCGCGCTCTGTGCCGGACGCGGGCGCCGCATCATCCACGACATCTGGAACGCGCTGAAACCCGGCGGTCTGCTGATCTATAGCACCTGTACCTACAACACGGAGGAGGATGAAGAGAACGTCCATCATATAACGGAAGAACTGGGAGCCGAAGCACTGCCCATCCCCGCCGTAAAGGACGAATGGCAGATCACCGGCCCGTTGAAATATAACCATCCGGTCTATCGTTTTTTCCCGCACAAGACCAAGGGCGAAGGTTTCTTCCTCGCCGCCCTGCGCAAAGCGGATGGCGAAGCGGAAGAGATTCGATTCAAAAACAAGAATAAAAAAGAAAAGGGGAAAACGGCTCCTGCCATCCCGAAAGCTGTCAAATCCTTTCTGTCGGACACGTCTTCTTTTTCACCCGAATGGAGCGGTAGTATCCTCAGGATGCTCCCCGAATCCGTCCGGGGGGCCTATCCCCTGCTTCGTGAGCACCTGCGCATTCTTTCGGCCGGCATCTGTATCGGCGAGGCGAAAGGAAAAGATTTCATCCCTGCTGAGGAGCTCGCACTCAGCACGGCTCTGCGTCCGGATGCTTTTCCCGTGGCTGATTTAGATTGGGACGATGCGATCCGGTATCTGAAAAAAGAAGCCCTGCTCCCGCCGGTACAGAGAAAGGCTACGTATTGGTCCGTCACAAAAAGTTTCCGCTCGGCTTCGCCAAACATCTCGGCAACCGCGCCAACAACCTCTACCCGCAGGAATGGCGCATCCGCACGGGGTATATACCGGAACAGGTGAAGACGTTCGAATAATGTTGCACAACATAATAAAAAAGATTGTCATTCAAGAGGTTCATCCCAATAATAAACAGTAATTTTATACCGAACAAAATATAAACAGTATGGCAACAAAAAGCCACAAATGCACAGACAAATTCATGACACCAGGTAACACAATGGAGGTCGTTCAGGCGAGACGGTACTTTTTTTAGTTTTCCAAATAAGAGTTCTCTTTTATTCACATAAATTCTAAATCTTATGAAAACAACTATTTTACAATCATTATTCAAAATTGCCTTGCTACTATTCGGCATGGTGGTCGGGGTCGGATGCGACGATTCGGACAATCCGGATAATAGAATACAAGAGGGGATAGAAATTTCCGGCATACTAGCAAAAACCGTAGAAAACGGTACAGAGATCAAGTACCCAACGGAGATAACCCCCTTCTTGACCTTAAGAAAAGATCTCACATTCGAAGGAGATGCCGTGTGCAACAGCATCAAAGGAGACTACAAATACAGTGCAGACAATGGGCAATTCAAAATCGAAGGTTTGATAGCGACTGAACTTGGATGTACATCCCCGCATCATGAAGCCGAAACAATGTATCTCGATTATTTCAGGAAAATCTCTTCCTTCAAGCAAGACAGGGAAAATGTCAGGTTCTATTTCGGGGAAAATAGCTATTTGGAGTATAAATCAATATCTGAAAAAAAATGAAAACAACAAGAACTTTTATCATCGTTTTAACCTTTGCCTGCGTTTCACTATTGGTAAATGCACAACTCAGTACAAATGAATTACCATTCTCATTCAGAGTGGAAAATTAACATTTATTCATACAAAAGAACGCACAAATAAACTCCTATAAAGCACTACTTCCCAAAACGGTTGAAGAATTGAATACGGAAGATCAAGAAAACGAAGGAGACAATGAAAATGTACCACCTCGTTTTGGCTATCCTATACCTGTCAATTGGGATATGACCAATGCTGGCAACTGGACTGTACTAACAAATGGAGACAAACTCTGGACAATGGAAATATCATCACCGAATGCTCTTTCCATAAACTTATTGTATGACAAATTCTGGTTGCCAGAAGGAACTAGTCTGTTTTTATACAGTAAAGACAAAAAACAATATATGGGTGGCTTTACTTCTATTAATAATAAAGGAGACTCCATTAATCTAAAAGGTTTTGCAACTGGTATTATTCAAGGAAGTAATGTCATTTTAGAATATTATCAACCTGCACATATCTCGCAAACCGCATATAATATCAATATGCAATGTTGTACATGGATATAAACCAATCGTTGCACCTGCAATCCTAACTCGTTCATTCGGAGGATCTGGCAATTGCCAAGTAAACATTAACTGTCCAGAAGGTGAAGATTGGCAAAAAGAAAAAAGAGCTATAGCTTTAATAGTAGTAAATGGATTCCGATATGCAACAGGAGCACTTCTTAACACAACGGCTAACGATAAGCGGCCAATCTTTTTAACAGCAGATCATTGTCTCGGAGGATGGGGCAATTATAATATAAAATATGATGCTGTAACAAATCCAAACTTAAATCATTACATGTTCTATTGGAATTATGAAAGTCCCTCATGTTCTCGTGGAGGAAGCGAACCCCAAATCCTATCGACTTCCGGAGCAACCATATTGGCAAATAATGAATATTCCGATTTTGCACTATTATCCTTAAATGAAGATCCAAAGAATCTTTCCGGTTATGACCCTTATTATTTAGGTTGGGATAGAATAACGTCTTTAAGTTCCACCGGAGTTGTCGGTATCCACCACCCAAGTGGTGATGTTAAGAAAATAGCGACATCGTTTAACCTGCCGGCAAATACTACTCCATATTGGCGTGTTAATTGGAGTCAAACAACAAACGGTTTTTCCGTAACAGAAGGAGGTTCTTCCGGATCACCTCTATTGACAAGAAATACACATCGAGTCATCGGCCAATTATTTGGTGGTTCAGATATCAACTGCAATAATCCTGCAGCAGACTATGCTATCTACGGCCAATTTCATCTTTCTTGGGATTACGGAACCAATCCTCAACGTCGTCTGAAAGACTGGCTTGATCCTAATAACACGGGAGCCCAATTCGTAGATGGCATCCCTGTTCCAGAACCGGAGCCAGACCCAGATCCTTATGTTATCCATATAAATGGCAGTTTTTATCAACTGAATTGCCCGTTATTAGAAAATCAAAAAGTAACTGTCGACCACTGGGGCGGTGCTTACGACGTTTGTAAAAACCAAGAAGTTGTTTTGGAATTTACTTCCAACAAAAAGAATCTGACATGCAGTTTATGGGACGGAACAGGCCCATTCTATCTGCAATACTTTCCACGAGGAGATTACTACACACTTTCTTGTACACCACAAAGCGATATATTCGAACTTTCCTTCACAGACGGGAATATAACTGAATATATAGCTTTTGAAACACAGGACTATTATACGATCTCTTATAGCAACTCATCTCAACTAATACAAATAGACATTAATGAGGATATGGCAAGAATGAAAAACAGCAGTTCATACAAAGTTGCGATTTATAATCAGACAGGCTCATTAATGAAACAGGTCTCTATGGCAAATAAAACAATCTCCATAAATACTACGGAGTTTCCCAATGGAATTTATTTCATACACCTCATGGATAACACAGGTGAAAAGATCGGTTCGAAGAAGATATCAATCAGCCACTAATCTTAATAAAAGGAAGGGGGGAAAACATTATCCATCTTCTCCCCTCCCTTTTCTTTTTCCGTCAATCCATGCAAAACGTATAGAGCGAAGCTTCGCCCCGCCGGAGCAGTTTCGCTTTTTTCGTACCCGGGGCATAAACGAAGGTTTCCGCCACGACAACCCTCTGGTTCTTTTCATCGAGATGGGCATGGCTGACAAACGGGCCGCCCATCATGTCGCCTTCCATCTCCCATAAGCCTCGCACGACTCCACAGTATTCCCCGTTCTTCGAGATTGCCTCGTAAGAGGGGGTAAAACGCTTTTCGGTCGTCATATAAGAACCGGGAAACGCCCCCTGTATATGTTCTCCCAAAACGGAATCGCGCATGGCGACCAGATAATCCAACGTAAACGTGCGTCCGCTGACATAAGGAAAACTATACACGACCATATCGATCCGTCCTCTCGTGCCATGATCAGTCACCCAAAAGAAATCTGCCGTATCTTTGTAAGAACACATCTCTTCCGGAGCATACAGCTGCGCATTGAAACGTGCCCTCACTTTGTCATTCACCCAGACGCTATGCGAACTTTCCAGATAATCGGCCTGCCGTTCCCGTTCTTTCTCTCCCAACCAAGCAACCAATGATGTGCCTTGTTTTTCCAAGTATTCAGCCAAAATCCGGGAAGAAGGAGCGTTGAGCGTAACCACTTCCTGCCCCGTAGCCCACCGGTCTTTTTCCTTATGTACAGACACTTTTGTATAAAGGGATTCATCGATTCGGACATGGATAATGTTGCGGACATAATGCAGCAGACCGTTAAACTGGAAAGGCTCGGCATACGTCACCCGCATGGCCGGCTCATTCTGCGGCAGTCCCGGAATAGGAGCAGTCAGTTGGTCGTACAGTAACCGACCCGCTTCCCCTTTCCACGCATCTTTGTCCATTACCACCAATACTTCATAAGCAAAACCAGTTGCCCTCTTCATAAAGATAGACTGTTTAGCCGGTTTGGATGACCGATTACAAGCGGTCCCCCCTATCAGGGCGATCAGAATCAAAGTTAATAGAAATCGCGTTCTCATATCATTCCTCCATTAGATTATCTTAAAAAACTAAATTTACACGAAACAAAGATAGAGAGGAAGAAAAAGAAAGAAAAGAGACGATGCCGGACAAGTGAGACACCGGATAACAAACTAATATACAACCATATAAACCAATCAAAAAGTAACAAATATCCAATTTGGCGGACAATCCGTCCCTTTCCGGTCCTTAATAAAGACGAATAAATTGATCCAAATCGACCTTCTCATCCAGTCGGAGCTTCTTCTTCAACCGGTTTTTCGATTTGGTCAGTGCTTCCGAAGTATTATTGAAAACAGCCAATTGTTCCTTCCGCGAGAAGTTCCATTTGACCAGACAGCAGATTTCCTGTTCATGGCGGGTAATCCCTCGCTTCTCCTTCAAGTCGGACAAGACATGGTGGAAAAGGATATCGGTCAGATGGAACAGCCCATTCCATTCCTCGCGGGTAAGGTTCGTGCGAAGCGGATCCTCTTTCAACTGGACCAGCATCGAAAGGGAATCGGACTGGCATTCGTTTTCAACCGATAAGGAGGAAATTATCCGCTCGCTCTCCCGGAGTTTCTGCTGATAGAACTCAAGGTCAGACATCCGTTCCTTATAGTGTTCGGATTCGGATGCCGAATGCAACAAGTCTTCTTCCAACTGCTTCACCTGCCTGGCATATTCGTAACGTTCCTTTTGCCAACGGCAGATGGCCGCTTTATTCCGTTTCAGCTTCTCCTTCACCAACCGAAAGCGTTCTTGTCTGCCACCCGTACGAAACCCGACCGCAAATCCGAGCAAGGCTCCTGCGATCAGGGCGACAAAACATAAGGTAAATAATACGAATGTCCAGGGAAAAGGAAGATCCATACCGTCTATATTTTGTTTTTCAGATATTCATAAACAGCCAGTTGTGCCCGGACTTTCACCGGGTTGCCATCCCGTTTGAAATTGTTATGTAGATGTTCGTCGATCAAACAGGCTTTTACATTATCTTGCAACTGGATATTCAGGATATCTATGATATTTCGCTTGATCTCCGCATTCAGAATCGGGAAAGCAGTCTCTATACGCCGATTCAGGTTCCGGCGCATCCAATCGGCAGAAGTCAGGAACAGCTCCTCCTCACCATCATTATAGAAGTACCAGATGCGAGAATGTTCCAGAAACATATCCACTATACGAGTAACCTTGATATTCGCACTGAACGGACGGTTCGGAACCAGGCAACAAATCCCCCGGACAATCAGATCGATTTCCACCCCGTTCTCGCTTGCGTTATACAATTCATTGATCATATTCTGGTCATGCAGTCCGTTCATCTTCAACACGATGCGTCCTTTACGTCCGGCCTTCACATGCTCAATCTCCCGATGGATCATCCGGGTCAGTTCCGGCACCATATTGAAGCGGGCGACCAGCAGATGGCGGAATGTCGGTCCGGCCAGCTTCCCTTCCAGCACCGCAAACACTTTGTTTATATCGGTTATCAATTCCGCATTCGAAGTCAGCAACGCCATATCGGAATAGATGCGTGCCGTTTTTTCATTGAAATTGCCGGTACTCAAATAGGCAAAATCCCGCCGCTTGCAGCCGTCTTCCGTATCTTTCCGCAGAATAACCGCCACTTTTGCATGTACTTTCGGACCGGGGATACTATAGATGATGCGAATACCCGCCTGCTCCATCCGTTCGGCCGTACTCATATTGTTCTCTTCGTCGAAACGGGCTTTCAACTCCACAAAGACCGTCACCTTCTTCCCGTTCTGAGCAGCGCTGATCAACGTATTGATAACAGCCGAGTTCTCCGCCACCCGGTATTGCGTGATTTTGATCTCATCTACTTTCGGATCAAAAGCCGCCTCCATCAGGAAGCGGATCAGGTAGTCGAAAGACTGATAGGGGAAATGCAACAGGATATCCCGTTTTTTCACCGCCCGGAAGACAGAGCCCATCTCGTCCAGAAAAGGCACACGCATGGGAGACGGGACCTGCTGCTCCAGTTCTTTTCCTCTTGGATTCGGCAGTTTGATCAGATCCTGCAAATTGTTATACCGTCCTCCCAATACCAGATCGTCTGTGGTAATACCAAAAGCATTGCATATAAACGCCAAGAAATCATCAGGCATATTGCTGTCATACATAAATCGGCTTAAGGCACCGATCTTGCGCTTTTTCACTTTCTTACGAATGTTTTCCACGATATTCCCGCCTTTCTCGTCATCCAGGTAAATATCGGCATCCCGTGAAATCTTGATGCTATAACAACTCTCCACCACATAACCGGGGAAGATACTGGACAAATTGGCCCGGATAATATCGTCGATAAACATGATATAGTGTTTTCCTTCATGCGTAGGCAATTCGATAAAACGAGGTACTTTCGCATACGGGATTTTCATCAGGGCATAATAATAGTCCGGCACATAATCCGGCTCCGCCATCCGCTTGCTCTTTTTCACCATCCGGATCACCAGATAAAGACGACGGTCGCGTATGAACGTACGGATATCCCCCGCCTGTATCATGACCGGCGAGAGGAAAGGGAACACCTCTTCATTGAAAAAGTTATGCACGAATTCTTCATGAAACGGTTCCGGCCGGCTGTCCTGATACAGGTAAATATCCTGCCGGTTCAATTCCTGCAATACTTTGGAGAATATGCGATAGTATTCGCGCTGCTGTCGGTTCACCTCTTCCGTGATTTCGGCAAGCGTCTCTTCGGCTTCCGCCCCGCTTTCTTCGGTGAAGTTCTTTTTCATGATTACTCCCCGGTGCTCGGCAACCCTTATTTCGTAAAACTCTTCGAGATTGGACGAATAGATCGACAGGAACTTGATACGCTCATAGATAGGGAGCGTTTCATCCTCCGCTTCCAGCAAAACGCGATAGTTGAAGGACAACCAGCTAATATCACGTTTAAAGTATTTATGTGAATTCTCCATCGTATTATTATCTTCGGTCGGTAAATATAAATACTTTTGTGGGATAAAAGAAATTGTTATGCTTAAAATAGGACTTCTTTCAGATACCCACGCTTGGTGGGACGACAAGTACATGGAATATTTCTCGGAATGTGACGAGATCTGGCATGCTGGAGATATCGGTTCGGACACACTGGCGGCACGCCTGGCTGCCTTGAAACCGCTTCGTGCCGTATATGGCAACATCGACGGGCAATCGCTTCGGCTGCAATATCCGCAGGTCGCTCATTTCAAAGTTGAAGAAGTAAACGTGATGATGACACATATAGGAGGCTATCCCGGACGTTATAACCCGCTTATCCGGAAAGAACTGTACGACACCCGCCCTAATCTTTTCATTGCCGGACATTCGCATATCCTGAAAGTCGCTTTCGACAGAAGTTTGAATTGTTTGTATATAAATCCGGGGGCAGCTGGTAAGAGCGGGTTTCATCAGATAAGGACTCTGGTACGTTTCGTTATAGACGGGAAACAGATCAAGGATTTGGAAGTTATTGAATTGGGGAACCGATAAGAAGGTGTCAAAACATCTTTATCACGATCTTTCAGTAAACAGTAATTTGTTCTGACATACCTCCTTATCGATTCTAACAACCAGCACAGCAGAAATTTTCTGCCAGCAGGACCGTGTTTTGCAAATAAGCAAACTCCTGTTCAAAATATTCGCTGAAAACACCCGAACCCAGATTTTCTTCAATCTGTTTGGAAGTCCAGAGCTTTCCGTTCGGTTGTTTGATCTGATCCATGACCTTTTCTGAACGCACACACATCACATACAAGTTCACCAGATGTTTCACCTTTTCGTTCTCAAATGTGTACCGAATCAGGAAGCGGGGCATGACATCTTCTTTTTCACCCAAGCCACCCATTGTTTCACGTACCGTACTTTCTATACTATGACGGAACAAAACATAGCTGTAGAACGGATAGTCGATCGTATCCGGAGATACAAAAGACTTCTTCCCTCTGTTTACCAGATAAAGCATTCCCTGATAAATAACAGCCACACGTACGACAGGATGATAATACTTTTTTGGTAACGAACGACTTACGGATCGAGCTATGCAACCTATCACCTTTCCACCGTCGTTCAGAACAGGTAACCACATTTCTTTCCGAAGGCTACCTTGCATCATCGAAATCCTTATCTGTTCATATAGAATCAAAAATACTCCGATAACGATCCCAAGCTCCCTGTATAAAAAACGCTCCATACGCACGCTCTGCATCGTTTCGGGCAGAATACTGTATACCAAAATAATAAACAGATGCAATGTATAAAGGTTCTGGATCAGCTGGGCGACAAAAAAGAATTCATTTAACGTAGTACGCATCAATGTCCGCTTGTAGGTCGGATGCTGAGACGTCCGGATTCGCCGCAATATTGTTCGCTTGGCAAACCCTAAAAACGCCAATACCACTACCAACAAGACTTCTGTTATCAACGGAGAATAAATAAACAACACCGGCTCAAGCCGAAGGCAAAGAAAAATCGAATAAAGAACTAATGTTGTCGCAGCCGGTAATAACAAAAATTGATAAACTTTATCCTTACTCAGTATCTGAAACAAAAAAATACAAACGAAACAAAAGGTAACGCCGATTATGAAGGATAACAAATATGAAAAATAATTATCCAAAAACATAAACAGCAACAATGGCACTAGGCCTATAGCCTGATTATCCAGGTTCCTCTTCACTTTGTTCATACCCTTTCCCCCTTTTTTCCCTTTATAACATAACAAATTGTACAGAGAAATGTTTTCGCCATCATACGTGTTTTTCAGCGTGATAAGAGGAACGGACCAGCGGAGCGCTTTCCACCTTTTTGAACCCTTTTTGTAAAGCAATTGATTTATAAGACTCAAACTGTTCGGGCGTAACGTATTCTTTTACCGGAATATTTTTGCGGCTTGGCTGTAAGTATTGCCCGATTGTCAAGACGGAAACGCCGGCAGCCCGCACGTCATCCATCAATTCACAAACCTCCTCGACTGTTTCACCCAGCCCCACCATTATACCGGTCTTGGCTACCACACCTTGTGCGGCTATACGCGCAAGCACGGAGAGACTTACTTCGTATTTCGCGGCACTGCGCACTTCGGGGCTGATACGGCGAACAGTTTCCATATTATGGGATATTATTTCGGGGGCGGCTGCCACTACTTTATCCACCAGTTCCAACCGTCCCTGAAAGTCCGGGATCAAGACCTCTACCGTCGTTTCCGGATTAACAACCTTTATCGTACGGATCGTATCGACCCAATGCTGCGCACCCAAATCAGGCAAATCATCCCGGTCGACAGAAGTAATCACCGCATGTTTCAAATTCATCAGTCGGATGCTTTCCGCCACATTCGCAGGTTCCTTCGGGTCCAACGGAAGCGGTTTGCCGGTCAACGTATTGCAGAAACGGCAAGAACGCGTACAGATATCTCCCGCAATCATAAAGGTAGCCGTCCCCCTGCTCCAGCATTCTCCCATATTCGGACATTTCCCGCTGGTGCAGATCGTATGCAGGCAGTGGGATTCAACGATGCTTTTTGTTCGTGTGAACTGTTCGTTCCCACCCAGCCGGATTTTTAACCAATCCGGCTTTCTCAAATGTTCTGACATTATAAGTTACAAATTATCAAATAAAAAGTTAGACATTCTGGTATACAGATGATAGCGGGTGTTTCCACCGTAGATACTATGGTTACGGTCTTTGTAAACCTGCATTTCAAACTGTTTACCGGCTTGTACCAGGCTCTCAGCATAATCCATTGTCTGCTGGAAATGCACATTATCGTCAAAACATACCCGACTATTGTGTCACGGTAGGAAATCCCGCACGTCCCCTGCAAATCCTTCGCCAGACGGATCGGTGAAGTAGCGGCATACCCTTCAAAATTTTCTTTTGGCGTACGCATGAAACGTTCCGTATAGACAGAATCGTAATATTTCCAATCGGTAGGAGGTGCAACAGCAATACCGGCTTTGAAAGTTCCATTGCCAACACTCATGGCCATCAGCGTATTGTAACCGCCGAAGCTCCATCCCCAGATAGCCATGCGGCTCTTGTCGACAAACGGCAATTTACCTAAAGCCTGTGCCGCTTCCACCTGGTCCTTGGATTCCAGTTCCCCCATCCGCAGATAGGTACATTTACGGAAGGCTTCTCCGCGGGCTCCTGTACCACGTCCGTCCACACAAACCGTAATGATCCCGTTAGCCGCCAGATATTGTTCCCAGTCAAAGCTATATTTATCCAATACCTGCTGGGAGTTCGGGCCACTGTACTGGAACATCAGAACTGGATATTTTTTCGACTCGTCGAAATCGACCGGCTTCACGATCCATGCATTCAGTTCATAATCGGAAGCTGTACGCACTTTGATAAATTCTTTCTCGGCATATGAATAGCCAGCCAGCTTATCGACTAAACGGGCATTATCCTGCAGGACACGCAGGACTTTATTCGACTTCGTCTCGTTTACGGTGATTTTAACCGGCGTATTTGCATTTGAATATTGATTTACATAATAAGCGAAGTTATCGCTGAATGTTGCATTATTCGTTCCTTCCTGTGTGGAAAGTTTCGTCTTTACTCCTTTCGCATCGATTTTATATATAGCACGCCGGATCGGACTTTCTTCGGCCGATTCATAATAGACCGTCTTTGTCGCTTCATCATAACCCAGAAACGCAGTCACATCCCAATTGCCTTTCGTCACCTGGCGCAGCATGACACCCGTAGGAGAATACAGATAAATATGCGCATAACCATCCTGTTCGTTTACATATGAGAAACTGTTCGCATAAAAATGGATGGAGTTCAACCATTCCGAATCGACATAAGCCTTATTTTCATCACGCAGGATCAAACGGAAAACACCGCTTTTCGGATTCGCATAATACATATTGAAAACATTCTGATGACGGTTCAAGGTCATCACAGCCAACTGATCGTCATTATTCGTAAAAACAATCCGCGGAATATAGCTGTCCGCTTCTACCGGAACTTTCAATTCTTTTGTATCCTTCGTCACCACGTCATAAGAATGCAACGTAACTTTCGAATTCTTCTCGCCAGCCTTCGGATATTTATAATTATAATAGCCGGGATATAATCCCTCTCCGAACATCTGCATCGAATATTCGGGAACTTCCGATTCGTCGAAACGCACAAAAGCCAGCTGCTCGCTGTTCGGAGACCAAGCCATCAGGTTCGTTACGGCAAACTCTTCTTCATAGACCCAATCGGTAATGCCATTCAGGATTTTATTCATTTCACCGTCTTTCGTCACCTGGACCTCTGTATCATAATCGAATTTACGAATCCATATATTATTGTCACTTACATAAGCGACCATCCTCCCGTCCGGCGAGAATGTCGGAATCATCTGCTTGCCTTTCGAATCTGAAATCGGTTTCACATAATTACGGCGCACATCGTAGTCATACACATTCGCCTTGAATGAACGGCGATAGATCGGTTCCGTATCGCGCCATACAAGAATATGGTGTCCGGTACTGCTAATCGTGTATCCGTCGAACTTGTCAAACGTACACTCACGCGCTTTCTCTGTATTGAATAAAGTATCGACCGGATTTCCAGTACGATAAGAATACTTTATAATCATGTTGCGAGCATCATTCATCGCCGTATAATGCTCGCCATCAGGCATAGAACGCATTTCTCCAATATTAGTAACCTGGCGGAACTGACCGTCTGTAATTTCTTTTAAATCGACACGTTTGCTCCCATTCTGGGCTGCCAGGCTCCCAACCAGCAAGAACGAAAGTAAAGCACCAAAACCTAATCGTTTCATGTATGATTCTATTTTTATCTTAATATTTCAGTTAGAACGGATTGCAAAGTTACTACATTCTTGCGGATTTATTATCTTTGCCCTTATGGAAAACAGCAAACCATATCGTGAATTCGGAGATTTCCTGCGGGAAGTATTTCCTTATAAAGTGCAAAAGATATCAATCAATGCCGGCTTTACCTGTCCGAACCGCGACGGGACGAAAGGTTTCGGCGGTTGTACCTACTGCAACAATCAGACGTTCAGCCCGGAATATTGCCATACAGAAAAAAGTGTAACGGAACAACTGGAAGCAGGCGTTCGCTTTTTCTCCCGCAAATATCCGGAGATGAAATATCTAGCCTATTTCCAAGCCTATACAAACACGTATGACGAACTGGATTCGTTGACTTCTAAATATGAAGAAGCACTCGCCTGTCCGGGTGTCGTCGGACTGATCGTCGGAACACGGCCGGATTGCATGCCGGACGCACTATTGGATTATTTCTCCACTTTATCCCAAAAGAAGTTCGTGATGATCGAATATGGCCTGGAGAGCACGCTGGACCGTACTTTAACCCGTATCAACCGGGGACATACACATGCCGAATCGGAAGAGGCCATCCGCCGCACAGCGGCCCGGAACATATACACGGGAGCCCACTTGATCTTAGGCCTTCCGGGAGAAAGCAGGGAAGAGATATTACACCATGCCGACATTCTGTCCGCCCTTCCGCTCACAACACTGAAGCTTCACCAGTTGCAACTTATCCGAGGCACGCGCATGGCTAGGGAACAGGCGGAACACCCCGAACAGTTTCATCTCTATACCGCCGATGAATATATCGACTTGGTCATTGACTTCATAGAACGATTAAACCCCTCTATTGTCGTAGAGAGGTTCGTATCACAATCCCCTAAAGAGTTGCTGATTGCACCAGATTGGGGGCTTAAGAATTTTGAATTTACAGCCAAGGTAAATAAACGTATTTCAGAACGAAATGCGCGGCAGGGGCGTCTGCTCAATCCTCCTTCTTCGGAGCCAGTTCTCCCTGGTATGTGATATTCTGCCTATTAGTCGGCGTAACGCTTATGATCGCGGAACCATTTGAAAATACTTGCACATCGAAACGGAAAGTATCTTCTTTGGTACGGGCTACGAATTTAATTCGAGCGGTCCCCTTCTTATCGAAGGTTGATTGATAATCGGTAATTGATTCTTCAAAACGCATCCCGTCACCTCCACCATACGGTAAAGAATATGCCCTACCGAAATAAGGCAGATAAGAAATCGCCGAATCACCGCGCATTTCAAGAGAATAAGGAGTCGTCAGATGAACCGTACGTCCTCCCATTGGTAACGCCCGATCTACCTCGATCGTAAACCGACCGTTTTCTATCATTTCCTTTATTTCTTTTGCTTTCTGTTCTTTCCTTTCCTTCTTATTTTGAGAATAAAGGGATTGTCCCTCGAAAAAAAGAACAATCCCTACAAAAAAGAATAACCTAATGTTTCTCATATAACCTTAAATAACTAAACACTATTATTTGCCTATGTATATATAAGACAATTCTAAGCCTTGAAAGGTTTATTCGTTTATCATTAAATTACCTTAAAAACAAAGACTTGATTACGATCCGATTTCAAACATTAACTACCTGCATTTGTATATGTCCCTTAACTTTGCTTTATTTGTCCCTTCAATTTTCTGAAACAGATTAATAATTTTATGGAGAAAAAACATCAGTATCAAGGATTAACCAAACAAGAAGTAGAAGAGAGCAGGCGCCTTCACGGCGAAAATATCCTCACTCCTCCAGAGAAAGCCTCTCTATGGAGCCAATTTCTTGAAAAATTCAATGATCCGATTATCAAGATCCTATTGGTAGCATGGTTCTTATCCATGATTATCGCCGGCGTACATTGTTGGGGACCGGAGGCTAAAGGTTTCACTGCCTTCCTCGAACCGATCGGCATATTCTTTGCAATCATGTTGGCATCTTGTGTCGGCTTCTTTTTCGAAGTCAAAGCAAACAGGGCATTCAATGTTTTAAACACGGTCAATGATGATATTTTCGTGAAGGTGATCCGTGAAGGGAATATCTGCCAAATTCCGCGAAAAGAGGTTGTCGTCGGCGATATAGTCGTACTTGAAACGGGAGAAGAAGTCCCGGCCGACGGACATTTATTGGAAGCAATCTCCCTCCAGATTAACGAATCGACACTGACCGGCGAACCGATCATCAGCAAGACGACAAATGAAGCCGACTTCGACGAAGAAGCGACCTACCCGTCCAATGTTGTCATGCGCGGAACGACCGTCGTTGACGGACACGGTGTAATGGCAGTGGAGAAAGTCGGCGATGAAACCGGATACGGGAAAGTGTATGAAGGTTCGCAGATAGAAAACAATATCGACACACCGTTGCAGATGCAGCTGGCAGGGTTGGCAAAGGTGATCAGTAAAGCCGGCTATGCGATTGCTGCCATCACTTTCATTGCGCTGCTGACAAAAGTCTTGCTGTCCTCATCCGGGATGCCGGTCATGGACTTGATTTCGCACATCCTGAATATCTTTATGGTAGCCGTCACGTTAATCGTCGTTTCCGTACCGGAAGGCTTGCCGATGAGCGTGACACTCAGCCTTGCACTCAGCATGAACCGCATGCTGAAAACAAACAATCTAGTCCGTAAAATGCATGCCTGCGAAACAATGGGGGCTACCACGGTTATCTGTACCGATAAGACCGGGACACTTACGCAAAACCAGATGCAGGTATATCAAACGAACTTTTACAACCTGAAAGACCAGAAATTGGTAAACGATGAACTGAGCGTGCTAATCAAAGAAGGAATATCAGTCAATTCGACTGCCTTCCTCGATTTCTCCGAAGAAAAGATAAAAACATTGGGGAACCCGACGGAAGCAGCCTTGCTGCTATGGTTGAACAGCCAACATCAGAATTATCTGGAAATAAGAGAAAATGATCGGATACTGGACCAACTGACATTCTCCACCGAACGGAAATATATGGCAACAGTCGTACAATCATCCTTATTGGGCAAACGCGTGCTGTATGTCAAAGGTGCCCCGGAAATCGTACTGGCGAACAGCAATCGGGTGGCTATCGACGGAACCTACAAACCGGTAGAAGAATGCAAAGCCGGTATCGAAAAGCAACTGCTGAACTATCAGAACCAAGCTATGCGTACGTTGGGATTCGCCTATCAGATACTGGAAGACGGGCAGGATGCCACATTCTTCGTGAACGGACGACTGCACAAGACGGACCTTACTTATTTAGGTATCGTCGCTATTTCCGACCCTGTCCGTGCTGATGTTCCGGCTGCTGTCCAAAGTTGCCTTGATGCCGGCATCGACATCAAGATCGTGACCGGCGACACTCCGGGAACGGCTAAAGAGATCGGACGGCAGATCGGAACCTGGAAGACCGGAGACACCGAACGCAACATCATCACCGGCCCAGGCTTCGAAGCCTTGACTGACGAAGAAGCGCTGGATCGCGTGCTCGACTTGAAGATCATGTGCCGCGCCCGCCCGACTGACAAACAACGCCTGGTACAATTGTTGCAACAAAAAGGAGCCGTAGTGGCCGTCACAGGCGACGGTACCAACGACGCCCCGGCCCTGAAAGCCGCCCAGGTCGGACTATCTATGGGAGACGGAACCTCCGTGGCAAAAGAGGCAAGCGACATCACGATCATAGACAACTCGTTCAGTAGCATTACCCGTGCGGTGATGTGGGGACGTTCCCTGTACCGGAACATCCAGAAATTCCTGTTGTTCCAGTTGACAATCAATGTGGCGGCCTGTCTGATCGTCTTATTGGGCTCCCTGTTAGGAACCGAATCTCCGCTCACGATCACCCAGATGCTTTGGGTAAACCTGATTATGGATACATTTGCCGCCGGTGCACTAGCTTCGCTACCGCCTAACGAACGGGTGATGAAAGACAAACCCCGCCGAAGCGGTAAGGACGGCGACTTTATCATTACCCGCCCGATGGCTTACAACATTTTCGGTGTCGGTCTCGCATTCGTAATCGTTTTGATGGGGTTATTGCTCCGCTTCCATGCACAGGATGGACTGACACCGCACGACCTATCCTGGTTCTTCAGTTTCTTCGTGATGCTTCAATTCTGGAATATGTTCAATGCAAAAGCGTTTATGGAAGACCGCTCGGCATTCGCCAACCTCAAAGAGAGCAAGAGTTTCCTGACGGTGGCCCTGCTTATCATCGCCGGACAATATCTGATCGTCACGTTCGGCGGCGAAATGTTCAGTGTCGTCCCGTTATCTTGGAAAGACTGGGGAACCATTATCGGTTCGACTTCTCTGGTTCTCTGGATCGGAGAGATAG
>ERZ791605.552-NODE-552-length-24510-cov-2.656962_pt1 | contig 24510 bp, 10 predicted proteins | sample MGYA00509965_ERZ791605 | MGnify/ENA primary metagenome ERZ791605 (study PRJEB30046, sample SAMN00791923) | human gut metagenome | study: EMG produced TPA metagenomics assembly of the A metagenome-wide association study of gut microbiota in type 2... | reverse complement strand
AAAAAAATATGTAATGATCCTCTTATCTGTAGTAATAACTTATGTATAAATGAACCCAAGAATACACTTGTTGTAGCTTATCGATATGTAAACTTTATATCTTTATACAATCTGGATGGAGAGTTAAAAACCACTATCCAAATAGGTGAAGATATTGCTAAGCCCTACATTCACAAAGATCTTGGTATAAAACCAGAAAAAACAAAAAAATACTTTATTGATATATACGGAACAAGTCAATATATATATTGTTTATTTAGTGGTAGCTACGATTTTTCCACAAATTCAACAGTTTTTATATTTAAATGGAATGGGATACATGTAAAAACATTACAATTAGATCATCCAATAAGTAAATTTGCCATTGATGACAAAAATTCTTTTATGATAGGTATTACATCTAATCACTCAGGTGGACAAGATGTTATACGTTACGACTTGTGATATTTTAATAGCCTCATTAAAATAATACTGAAATATAAAAGAGAGCTATCAGTGTTGTAGCCTTTGCTGTAGTTACTTTAAGGTTGTATATGCCTATAATAAAACAAACCAATATATGATTATAAGACCCCTTATATACCTACTATTTTTTCTATCTACCTGCACATTCCTTAAAGACAGGTCATTAATTCACGACTTCAAATTTACGGATAAAAACAGGCAGGAGTTAAAACGCGTATTGGGACAATATCAAGAAGACTCCCCAAAATTTGCAGCATCTCATTTCATCATCCGAAATATGTTAGGGAAACAGTCGGTGGACACAAACTCCATCAAAGCCTCTCAACCCTATTTTGATGCGTGGGCTGCCTACTTTGAAAAGTACGGTCGATATAAAAACGGTGCCCACTATGTTATTTGCGATAGTATCAATCGGCTGCATCCAAATAAAAGAGTGCATACTCGATATATACCAGATCTCCAACACATATCCGCTGATTTTCTAATCCGCCACATCGACTATTGCTTCCATATATGGCAACAATATCCGTGGTGTAAAGACATTGACTTTGACACATTTTGTAAATACATTCTTCCATATACGACAAGCAACTGTTATTGGGAATATGCTTCTGATTTTTTTCTTGAAAAATATGCAGAACTGCGAGACACTGTTCAACAAAAATCATACAAAGAAATCGGAGCTATCCTGTCGAAAGATGTTGACAGGACCTTTGCTCAAAATTGGGTGCTTTTTACTCGAAAATATCCGGGATTGCTACCCACCACCTTTGAAAACCTTGCAAAAGCACAGATCGGGACCTGCTTGGAAGCAAATATCTATAAAATAGCTGCATTACGGGCAAACGGTATTCCGGCAGCTTTAAATACTTTTCCTAACTGGGGCAACGCCAACTCTCCCCATTTTTGGACGGAAATAATCGGAGATGAACACATTGAGAAATTGTACGATAATACCCAACGGCCATACATTTCAGATAGTGATATACTGGTCGACAATATATTCTGGAAAAACACCTACAGCCCGACAGTAAAAGATACACTCCCCCATGTTTCCATACAATACTGTAGAACGATTCCAAAGGTGTACAGGATTAATTATGAGATACAACAAAACTGTTTGGCACTCAGAGCAAAAGAAGAAATCCCCGATTTCTTCAGGAACCCGGGAATAGAGGACATTACGGATAAATACATCGTATGCAAAGACATCAAAGTTCCCCTATGGGACAACAAACACAAAAAAGAATATGTCTATTTATGCTGTTATGACGATAATAATTGGATTCCGGTATGTTGGAGCATCCCAAGAAAAAAACAAGCCTTATTTACTAAAGTCGGTGTGAATGTGCTTTACCTGCCGGCTTACTACGAAAACGGGGCAATTATTCCGGCAGGAGATGCCTTTATACTCAAAGAGGATGGAGAATTAAAATACTTTTCACAAAAAGCGAGCAAAAACGAAACATCTGCAACATTCTACTCGAAAATGCCATACCGCCAGCACACGGCGTTACAGGCTGCAGGAACAATCGGAACCCGTTTTTCCATTTGCAACAAAAAAGATTTGTCAGACAGTCTAAACGTATATACAATTGAGAAACTGCCTTTTTATGAAGACAGTTTCAAAATTCCGACAAACAAGAAATACCGCTATTTGGTTTGCGATTTTCAAAACACTCCGGCTTTCCAAGATGCTTATTCCATTGCAGAAATAAAGATTTTCGGAAAAAACCGGCAACAGTTGGAAGGGAAGCTGACAGGAACAAAAGGAATAAGTGACAATAAACTCGAAAACGTAATGGATGAAGACAGGGTCTCGTTTTATCAACCTGATAAATCAGAGAAACGCCAATATATCGTTTTCGACCTCGGCCAACCTCGTGAAATCGAAAAAGTCGAGTTTTACCCAAGAAGCGACGACAATAGAATTGTTACAGGAGAATTATATGAATTATTCTATTGGGATAAGAAATGGATTTCATTAGGCCGGCAATATGGTAAAGAAAACAGGCTGGCATTTCATAATATACCTCAAAATGCCCTATTCCGCATTCATAACCATACGCGGGGAAAAGAACATAGGCCGTTTACTTATGAAGAGGGTAAACAGGTATGGTGGTAATACAAAAATCTAAAAGAGCTATACAATGAAAATAAAATTTACCACATTATATTTGATAATACTATTATCTGCTTGTTCTTTTCACCAGAACAAACAATTAGAATACGCCCTTGAATTTGCTGAAAAAAACAGACAAGAACTTGAAAAGACACTGGAACATTATCAAAATGATCCTCAAAAATATAACGCAGCCATATTCCTAATTTCCAATATGATTGGCAAATATGGTTTACAAAGTCCATATCAAGATTCCATAAAAAACATATTAGTTTATGCATCAAATAATAATCAAGTAATAAACAACACGCTAATAATTGAAAGTAAAGCCAAGAAAAAGTGGCAATCTCTTAATACAATCCCTTTAAAAAGATATGACCTCCAGCATATAAAAGCTGATTATTTAATTAGTAATATAGATATGGCTTTCCATGTTTGGAAAAAATACCCTTGGAACAGATCCTTGTCATTTGAAGACTTTTGTGAATATCTCCTACCATACAGAATAGGAGATGAAGAGCTTACTGATTGGAGAGACAAATTTTACAAAAAATATTCACCAATATTAGATGCCTATAAGGGTAACGATGTTGTTGAAGCATGTAACCTGTTAATCAGAGAACTTAAAAAAGATAAATTTTTCCATAATACAGATTTCTCCATTCCACACATGGGAGGTGAATTTCTTTTTAACTACCGTTTAGGTGCTTGTCGTGAAGGATGTGACATCGGAATTTATGCAATGAGAGCATGTGGTATACCTACTGCGATAGATAGATATATCCATTCAACTGTTTATCAAGGAAGTCACACTTGGAATGTTGTACGAGACACTACCGGACATTTCTTACCTTTCTGGTATACAGTGTTTGAAGCAAGTAGAGACATGAAGGACGATGGACGAAGAAAGGGCAAAGTTTATCGAAGTTTTTTTGGTATACAGAATCATTATACGGCAAATGAAATACAAAATAAAGCTATCCCGACTTTGTTCCGTGATCCATTTATAAAAGATGTGTCAGCAAATTATTTTGGGGAAAATAATGTCCAAATCCCGATACAAAGTGAATGCGACTTAGCCATGTTAGGTGTATTCAGTCCTAAAGGTTGGATTGCAATTGATAAAACTATTGTAGAAAAAGGAGTTGCAACTTTTCACAACTTAGAAACCAACATCGTATTCCAACCATTGGTTCTACAAAAAGGACATATACACCCCGAAGGCTTTCCTTTTGTTTATGACGGAAAAAAGATGTATTATTTTATTCCAGACACAACACAATGGGACACAGTTCCTATTACTCGCAAATTTCCGCTTCAACCATACCTGATCAATTATATGAACCAAAATCTACATGGAGCAATAATCGAAGGGGATAAAGACATTGCTTTCAAACATTCCACAACACTTGTGATCACCCCTGACACTATAATAGGGAATCGTCATTCTGTGTTATTAAATAATCCGGTAAAATGTCGCTATATACGCTTAAAAGCACCTAAAGGAAAACAAATCGAATTAGCGGAACTATCTTTATACGATAGTAACAACCAATATATTCCTATGAAAATATCGCATAGTCCAAACCCTTTATTGCCTTTGGCAGAATATAAAGTGACTAACCTATGCGATCAAAATCCTTTATCTTATTTCATTTCAAAAGACACATCAGCAATGGTTGTCTTTGATTTGGGAAAGGAAATCGAAATTGCAGAAGTAAAATATATTCCTCATAATGATGAGAACTTCGTCATACCGGACGATTTGTACGAATTATATTTTCAAAACGGAAATAAAGGATGGGAATCTTTAGGAATGCAATCTCCTGATAAAGGAACATTATATTATAGAGTTCCCAAAGGGGCTTTATTTTGGCTTAAAAACAAATCAAAAGGAAAAGAAGAACAGGTCTTCTTCTTCAAACAAAAAAAACAATTTTTTTCATTTGAAATCAATAAAGACAATGAAATTTATAAATAACATACTTAATTGGGGAATAAACTTATTACTATTAAGTTTTATATTCATCGCTCTATGGTTCTTTTGCCAAGTTTTCTTATTCACGTCTTTCCGTATCCCCAGCGACTCTATGGAGCCTGAACTGATTGAAGGGGACGCTATCCTTATCTGGAAACCGACGTTAGGAGCAAGGCTTTTCAACCTCAATGCAACACTGCGGTTGGAGCAAGTCGAGATTCACAGGACTCCCGGACTTCGAAAAATCAAAAGGAATGATGTGCTGGTTTTCAACTTTCCGCATCCGAACAATTGGGACAGGATCGAGATGCACATTTTGAAGTACTATGTCAAACGATGTATCGGACTGCCGGGAGACACACTTTCCATCAAGAATGGTCGATTTCGAGTAGAAGGGATAGATGAGCCACTCGGAAACATCAAGTCACAACAAAAGATCGGACAGACTTTGCCAGAAGAGTTTCCGAGTGGTGTATATCGCTGTTTTCCATACGATTCCATTATCGGTTGGAATATTCAAAATTTCGGGCCACTCTATATTCCTAAAGCAGGTGACCAATTACCAATGAACCAAAAAAATTATCGGTTGTATCATAAACTGATTGCTTGGGAGCAAAAAGCTAAAGTAGAATATAAAGATTCAACCGTTTTCCTTAATGGTAAACCAATAAAAGACTACTGTTTTCAGAAAAACTATTATTTCATGGCCGGAGATAAAGGAGAAAACTCGCAGGATTCACGTTATTGGGGGTTACTACCGGAAGAATATATTGTTGGCAAAGCGGCTTTCATCTGGAAATCGGTTGATCCCTACACCGGCAAATTTCGTTGGGAACGTTTCTTTAAAACAATACACTAACAAATAGCATATGAACATAAAATTATTCATTTTCCTAATGATACTACTCTCTGCCTGTTCTTCTCAGGACAACCGGTTGGAATATGCTTTGCGGTTCGCCGAAAGCAACAGGACAGAATTGGAAAAGGTGCTCGATCATTATTCCACAGACCCTGAGAAACTGAAGGCAGCCCGTTTCCTTATCGAAAATATGCCATATCATTATGGTTATGAAAGTTGGCAACAAGACACCATTAAACAAATTTTGGCTGATGCCGTTAAAAGAAAATCCGTTTACGGAAATGATTTGCAGATTATAGATAAAAAACATCTGGATAGATGGAGTTCCTATTCGCATTATTACGGAGAAAAAATATATGACTCCAAAATAATAACTGCCGATTATCTGATCGAGAATATAGACCTCTCTTTTGAAGTCTGGAAAAAATATCCATGGAACAAACATCTCTCTTTCGATGACTTTTGCGAGTTTATACTCCCTTACAGGATAGCCAATGAACCACTCAGCAACTGGCGAAAAAAATATTACGAACACTATATGCCCAAGTTGGATTCCCTTTATAAAGGAACGGATGTTATCGACGCATGTAGCGCTGTCAACCAGGTTCTCAAAAAAGAATGGTTTTATTATAATACAGATTTTTCCCTGCCCCATCTTGGAGGCGATTATCTTTTCACCACCCGGGTAGGATATTGCAGGGATGCTTGCGATGTGGCAACTTATGCAATGCGATCGGTCGGGATTCCTATCACAACGGATTATTATATCTACTCGCCGGATCTGAGAACCTGGCATTGTTGGAATGTAGTCAGGGATACCACAGGTCGGTGTTACCCTTTCTGGTATACAAAAGATGAGGTGGTACGCTCCGTAACCAATGACGGCAGACGCAAAGGGAAAGCATACAGGGATTGTTACGGCATGCAGAGCGGACGCTTCAAAAAGTGGGCTACTGATAACGACGTACTTCCTTTTTTCAGGAATTGTTTTGTAAAGGATGTTACGGATAATTATTCGGGATCGAATCAGATTACTCTGCCTATAACTGTTTCCGGATGCAAATATGCATATCTCGGGGTATTCAAAAATGGAAGTTGGGAGCCTGTCGATATTGCACAGATAGAAAAAGGACATGCTGTTTTCGATAATATCGAACCGGATATTGTATTTCAGCTTTTATACGTAAATAATGGCAATATCAAAACGTATGATTATCCGTTTGTTTATGACAGCCAACGTATTATCTATTTCAGACCGGATACGACACAACAGGAAATTGCTTGTCTAAAAAGGAAATATCCCTTTCAGGAGTACCTTTTTAAATATCTAAATCGAAATACGATAGGGGCAACAATAGAGGGAAGTAATTCTCCCGTATCGGCTCAAAAGCATCTATTATACAGGTTTACCGATACGCTTCTAACAAACCGTAAGATCATTTCAATCAACCAACCGGGTAAGTTCCGCTATTTGCATCTGAATTCTCCCCTTGATCATCGGGTGGAACTTGCAGAATTCACTATTTACCGCGATACTTCAGAAACTCAGACAGTCCCTATTCAACTATACCGCAATGTAGAAGGATTATATCCTACGGATCAATACTCTGCCAAATGTGTATTGGATGGTAACCCTTTAACCTTCTTTAGGTCAAAAGAAGACAATGTGACATTAACCTTTGATTTGGGTAAAGCTACTGAGATCAAAAAGATATTATTTATTCCCCGGAATGACGATAATTTCATAGAACCGGAAGAGCGTTATGAGTTATTTTATCAGAATGGAACAGAAGGCTGGATATCTTTAGGACAACAAGTTGCAACTTGCAAAGAATTATATTTCACCGTACCTCATGGGGCGATATTCTGGCTTCGTAACTTGACAAAAGGGCATGAGGAACAGCTATTCTTTATAAAAGAGGGGAAACAAGTATTTTCCTGCGACATTAATTTTTCAAAAGAGAATGCATCATGAATTTAAAGCTGCTACATATATTCCTGCTTTCCACAGCCGGGACATTCCTGCTCTGCACACCGTTCATTAATACGGTAGAACTGGCAAACGGACTGGTGACCGGAAAAATGTGCTGGTTTCACCTTGCCATGCTCTTTTTTTCGGTTTGCGTCTTTTTCGTGATGTTAACCAAAAAGGGAACTGTTATTGCCTTTACATTTTCAGATCCTTTGGTATCATTCTTTGCAGGGGGTGTACTTATAACGTATAAGTGGAATCTCAACCCGGAGCCGGAAAAGCTAATATTTGCAGGCCAGTTGGTTATTCTATGGTTTCTGCTACGATATGTATTGACAGCATACCGGGAATTTAAATTCTTTTTCCTGTTTGTACTGATGTTCACCGGACTAATAGAAGCAGTTTGGGGCATGCAGCAACTACATGGTTATAGTCATTCCAATCATTCGCTTTTCCGGCTGACGGGTTCTTTCTTTAATCCGGGGCCTTACTCCGGATATATTGCGGTCATACTGCCGGTTTGCCTGTGGACGGCGTTGCGGTTTCAAAAAGGGATGCACTATTTTGCCTGGATATGCGTCGGAGCTATCCTGATTGTCCTGCCTGCCGGAATGAGCCGGTCGGCGTGGATGGCAGCGGTCGTGGCTTGCGGATGGGTGTATTGGACGGAACGGATCGGATGGAAAAAAACGAAAGCTGTATATATAAGGTATAAGAATGCTACAATTCCTTTTGTTGCGATTGTTGCGATATTGGCAGGATGCGCTATTGCCGGGGGTTACGGGATGAAGCGGGATTCGGCGGACGGGCGATTGCTGATGTGGAAAGTGACAGGGAAAGCGATACTCGGACAGCCGCTTGCAGGAACGGGGTTAGGCGGATTCCCGGCGGCATACGCGGAGGCGCAAGGCGAGTATTTCGCAACAGGGAACGCAACAGACCGGGAGAAACGGGTGGCGGGATGTCCCGAATATGCGTTCAACGAATACCTGCAGATCGGGCTGGAACAGGGGATCGGAGGTTTGATCGTGTTCGTGGCGTGGCTGGGGAGCATGGCGTACTATGGAATCCGGAACAGGCAGCAGGGAGCGGCCGGTGGCGTGTTGGCGTTAGCGGTGTTCGCGGTGTCGTCCTATCCGTTGCAGTTGCCGTCGTTTTGGGTGGCGTTGGTGTTTTTGGGGGCGATATGCGTGACGAAAGATGGGACGCAGGCAAGATCATCCGCCTTATCTGTGTCATCAGCGTACCCTATAACTATAATAAGCCTGTTGTCGCTTGCATCCGTCTGCCTGTTCATCTTGCAGAAAGGGCAATATGAGGCATATAAACAATGGGGGCGGTTGCAGATGATCTACAACAACAAGGCGTATGAATCGGTTGCGGAAGATTATCACGGTTTGCATGACAAGCTGAAGCATAAACCTGAATTCTTGTTCGAAGAGGCGCAATGCCTCAGCAAGACGGGACAACACGCCGAAGCGATACGGGTGCTGGAACGGGCGAAGCGGCTGAGCGGAGACCCGATGATCCGGTACATGATCGCCAAAAACCGGCAGACGCTCGGAGATTACCGGGAGGCGGAAGAAGAATTGCTTCAGGCTATCGGGATACTGCCGGAGAGATTGTATCCATATTATTTGTTAGCCAAGCTATATGCAGAGCCGGAATTCTACCAGGCGGATAAATTGCGGGCTGCCGCCAGTGTCGTGCTAGCCAAAAAGCCGAAGGTGGAAAGTACGGCAATCCGGGAAATGAGGGAAGAAGTAAAAAAGATAATAGAAAAAAAGTAATTACGAAAGGCTCGTAACTAAAATATGTTTGTATATTTGCGAAACAACTTTGATAAAAACAATAAAATATGAAATACTACAAATTGTTTGCTATACTGGTTCTGGCCGGGATGATGGCTTGCTCCGGTGAAAAGAAAGAGAAAGGTTCCGAAGAAAGCGTAGAAACCGTTCTGCCGGATGAGACAAACGAGGTGACGGTGATGAAGTTGAATACTACTGATTTCAACCACGAACTGATCAGTAACGGCAAACTGTCAGCCCGAAACTTTGTCGACCTAAAATTCGAATCGGCAGAACCGATCGCCAAGATATATGTGAAGAACGGCGATCGCGTGACGAAAGGGCAAAAGCTCGCAGAACTCTCAACCTTCCGCCTTGCCAACAAGACAGCGCAAGCCAAAGATGCACTCGAACGCGCCAAACTGGAATTGCAAGACGTACTGATCGGACAGGGCTACAAACTGGAAGATTCTACAAAAGTACCGCCCGCAACCATGCAGTTAGTCAAGGTAAAAAGCGGGTATGACCAGGCACTGATCTCTTGGCAGCTTGCCGAATACGAACAACGAAAGGCAGTCCTGACCGCCCCTTTCGACGGTGTCGTCGCTAACCTGTTCGCCAAACAGTTCAACACGGCTTCTACCTCCGATGTTTTCTGTTCCATTATCGATACCCGCACATTGGAAGCCGCTTTCACAGTTTTGGAAAGCGAACTGCCGCTTATCAAAACAGGCGATCGTGTAGAGGTAGCTCCTTTTGCCTTGTCCGATGTCACGGCTGACGGCCGTATATCCGAAATAAACCCGCTGGTAGACAAAGACGGGATGGTACAGGTGAAAGCTGCCGTAAACGATAAAGGTAAGTTGTTCGAAGGGATGAATGTACGAGTAAGTATCCATCGTTCGCTGGGTAAACAGTTGGTCGTTCCCAAAAGCGCTGTCGTACTCCGTTCCGGCAAACAGGTTGTATTCACATTAACGGAAGACAAAGCATACTGGAACTATGTACATACAGGGTTGGAAAATGCCGACAGCTATACGATCATTGACGGACTGAAAGAAGGGGATATCGTGATTACAAGCGGTAACATTAACCTGGCTCACGAAGCACCGGTCAAAGTAATTGACAATTGAAAATGGACAATTGACAATTCAGAAATCATAATTTATAAATCATAAATCATAGTTCTAATACATGATAAAGTTTCTACTACAACGCCCTATCGCGGTATTGATGGCTTTTACGGCTTGCTTTATCGTGGGACTGGTTACTTACTTCACCATTCCGGTGTCGTTGCTGCCTGATATTGCAATTCCGGAGATCACCGTACAGGTATCCGGCCAGAACACTTCGGCACGCGAATTGGAAAACACAGTAGTAAAAACCATCCGCCAGCAATTAATGCAGGTTGCCAGTTTACGCGACATCCACAGTGAAACACGCGACGGTGCTGCCATCATACGCCTAAACTTCGATTTCGGAACGAATACGGATCTGGCTTTTATCGAAGTCAACGAAAAGATAGACGCAGCTATGAACTACCTGCCACGTGAAGTAGAACGCCCACGGGTAATCAAAGCCAGTGCCACTGATATTCCCGTATTCTGCTTGAATCTGACATTGAAAAGCGACAGCGCTTACAGTGAAATAAACGAAGGATCGTTCCTCGACCTTTGCCAGTTTGCCGAAACGGTGATCAAACGTCGTATCGAACAGTTGCCCGAAGTGGCAATGGTAGATGTGACCGGAATTCTGAAACGGCAGTTACAGATTGTTCCGGACATGAAGTTGCTGAAAATGTCGGAGATCACACTTGACGATCTGGAGGCCGCACTGACATCTAACAATATAGAACCGGGTAGCATGACCGTACGTGACGGCTATTACGAGTACAATATCAAGTTCTCGACACTGCTGCGCACACCGGAAGATGTCGAGAATATTTATATCAGGAAAAATAACCATATTTTTCAATTGAAAGATTTGGCACGCATCTCCGTCGTGCCGGAAAAAGAGACCGGAGCTTCCCTTTCCAACGGGAAACGGGCAGTGACACTGGCTGTGATCAAACAGGCGGATGAAAATATGGATAACATGAAAGAGGCATTGGCAGAAGTGACGGATTATTTCGCTTCCGTCTACCCGGACATCGATTTCAGCATCAGCCGCAACCAGACGGAATTGCTGGATTATACCATCTCGAACCTGAAACAAAACCTGTCGTTGGGTTTCCTTTTCATCTGTATCGTCGCCATCCTTTTCTTAGGGGATATCAAGAGCCCGGCAGTGATCGGGTTAAGTATGGTGGTGAGCCTGATCATCAGTTTCCTTTTTTTCTACCTCTGCAAGATGTCGCTGAATATCATCTCCATCTCCGGGCTGATCCTGGCTTTGGGTATGATGATCGACAGTTCGATCATCGTAACGGAAAACATTACCCAATACAGGACACGAGGATACTCGCTGGAAGAGGCTTGCAATAAAGGGACGACCGAAGTAATTACTCCGATGCTGAGTTCCACTTTTACGACAATTGCCGTCTTCGTTCCGCTTGTGTTCATGAGCGGAATAGCAGGAGCGATCTTCTTCGACCAAGCCTTTGCCGTCACCGTCGGTCTGATGGTTTCCTATTTCACGGGAATCATGCTGCTGCCGGTACTCTACAAACTGGTATACAGTATTCCGGACATCAAACATAAGGGTTTCAATATGCGAATCAACAATCTGGTAAAAGAGCATACATTGGACCGCTTCTATGATACCGGAGTGGATTTTGTGTTCCGTCACAAAACGGCAAGCCTGATTTTCATTGCCATTACGCTCCCGCTTTGCGCCTTTCTGTTCTACGAAATACCGAAAAGCCGTATGCCGGAGATAGACCAGAACGAACTGATCGCTCATGTGGAATGGAACGAAAACATCCATATCGATGAAAACCAGAGCCGTGTCAGCCAGTTATTCGCCTCTATCGACAATCAGGTACAAGAACACACGGCCTATGTCGGGCAGCAGCAATTCCTGTTGAACCGGGATCGCGAGATGTCGGTTTCCGAAAGCGAGTTATATTTCAAGACGGAGAAACCAACCGGAATCGCTCCTTTGCAAAAATCGGTGGAAAAATGGATCAAAACGCATTACCCGATGGCAGTGATATCCTTCTCGCCTCCCGAAACAGTATTTGAAAAGCTGTTTGTGACAGGTGAAGCCGACATTGTCGCCGAATTACACACCCGCAATAAATCTGAAGCACCGGAAGCCTCCGTCTTGAATAAAATAGAACAGCAAATCGAGGCGAAAACAGGACATACTCCTGTCGGTATCACCTTCGACAACCAGTTGAATATCACGATAGACAGACAGAAACTTCTGCTTTATAACGTCGACTACAACGAAGTGTACCGGTTGCTGAAAACGGCATTCAAAGAGAATGAAGTAGCAACGCTCCGCTCCTACCAACAATATCTGCCAATCGCATTGGCCGGGGAAGAACAAACGGTTAACGAGGTCTTACAGAAAACATTGGTAAACACTGTTCCTGACACGGAAGGCAACGTACGATATATCCCGCTGCAATCGCTGGTGCGTGTCACTCCGGGAGAGGACTTGAAAACGATCACGGCAGGAAAGAACGGAGAATACATTCCATTCAGTTTCTATGATATAGACAATGCCGAACAGTTGATGGAAAATGTAAAAAAAGAAATCGATACTGACTGGGATATCGATTTTTCAGGAAGTTTCTTTTCCAACCGGCAGATGCTGAACGAGCTGGTCGTGATTTTGTTCATTTCGATCCTGCTGATGTATTTCATCCTGGCAGCCCAGTTTGAAAGTTTCCTGCAGCCGCTCATCGTGCTGCTTGAAATTCCGATCGATGTGGCAGCCTCCTTGCTGGTGCTCTGGATATGCGGCCATACCATGAACCTGATGAGTGCCATCGGTATCGTCGTGACCTGCGGTATCATCATCAACGACTCCATCCTGAAACTGGATGCTATCAACGAACTACGCAAAGAAGGGGTTCCTCTTATGGAAGCCATACATGAAGCCGGACGGCGGCGCCTGCGTCCTATCATCATGACATCATTAACGACAATATTCGGAATGGTTCCGCTGCTTTTCACATTCGATATGGGCAGCGAACTGCAAAAGCCGCTTTCCATCGCCATGATCTCGGCCATGCTGATCGGTACGGCAGTCAGCCTTTTTGTCATACCACTGATATACTGGTTCATTTATCGCAAACATGAGGTTGGTAATTTGAATGTTGAAAATTGAAAATTGGAAGTTATGGACAGGAAATTCATTTATAGATATGTCATCACGTTGTTGATGCTTGCATGCGTATTCGGAGGAAAAGCGCAGCTCACACTGACGCTGGAACGAACTATCACACTGGCGGCCGACAGTTCGCTGGACGCTTTCCGATACAAAAATATGTATCTGGCCGGCTACTGGGAATACCGGACTTACAAGGCCGGCCGTCTGCCAAGCCTTACCCTAAATCTGACGCCGGCACAATACCGCCGTTATTTTACCCAACGATATGACTCGGAGGCTGATATCGACGTATATAGAAAACAACAATCGTTTTATGCGGGCGGGCAATTGGAGATCGAACAGAATTTCGACCTCTTAGGCGGTACATTCTATTTGGATACAGACTTGGATTATATGCGCTATTTCGGCGACCAAACTTATAACCAGTTCTCATCGGTTCCGATCCGCCTCGGCTACCAGCAAGACTTATTGGGGTATAACGCTTTTAAATGGGAACGGAAAATCGAACCGTTGAAATACGAGAAGGTCAAGAAAGAACTATTATATAATGTAGAGCAAATGAGCGAGCAAGCAACGACCTATTTCTTCGCTCTGGCAATGGCACAGGTGGAATATGATCTGGCCAAGGAAAATGTCGCCACGACCGACACACTGTACCGGACAGGGCAGGAACGGCATAAGATAGCTTCTATCAGCCAAGCGGATTTGCTGACACTGAAATTGGATGCCGTAAACGCACGCAACACGTTGAAAAATGCGGAAATCGCCCTGAAACGTGCCATGTTCAGCCTCGCCTCTTACTTGAACTTCGACAAGAATACAGAAATACGCCTGCGCCTCCCAAGCCGCCCGCGCAATATGGAAATCTCGGTCGACAAAGCACTCGAATTGGCACGTGCAAATAACCCGACCTTTCTGGAGTTGCGCCAGCAAATATTAGAAGCCCAGCAGCAGGTAGACAAAACCAAGAAAGAAGCGATGTTCAACGCCCAGATCAATGCCAGCGTCGGATTCAACCAAGTGTCCAAGAACATACAGGACGCCTACAAAAATCTGCAACAGCAGGAAATCGTCTCTTTGTCTGTTTCGATCCCGTTGGTAGACTGGGGCGTACGAAAAGGGAAACATAATATTGCCAAGAACAACCTGCTTGTCACCGAAACATCCGCCAAACAAAAAGAATTGACAGTAGAAGAAGACGTGATTATGACAGTCGGCGACTTCAATATCCAGCAAGCCCTGATTGGGAGTGCCGAAGAAGCGGTAGACCTGGCAGAAACAGCCTACAGCGAAACCAAGCAACGCTTCATGATCGGAAAAGCGGATATCAACAGTCTTACTCTGTCGCTGAACCGCCAACAGGAAGCGCAGCGGAACTATATTTCGGCTTTACAGAACTACTGGCTGAGCTATTATAAGATCCGAAAACTGACGTTGCACGATTTCGAAACGGGAGTTTCCCTTTCGAACGAGTTCGAATATAAATACGGATTGTAACAAAAAATGAATAATGAGTGCATCTCCTAAAATATCCTCTTTCACCATCATCGTCACCTTCCTTTGCGTGGCGCTGGCGGGGATTGCCTTTATACCGCTGCTGCCGATCAAGCTGTCGCCGTCACGCACGCTGCCACAGTTGACTATCAGCTATAACATGCCGGGCAATTCGGCACGCGTGATAGAGATGGAAGTGACCTCGCGGCTCGAAGCGATGTTGGCACGCATCAAGGGGATCAAGGAGATCAATTCCACTTCCGGCAACGGATGGGGATATGTCACGCTCGAGCTGGACAAGCATACCAATATCGATGCCGCCCGTTTCGAAGCGTCTACCATCATCCGACAGACATGGCCCAGCCTACCGGACGGACTGAGCTATCCGGTCCTGGAAATGAGCCGGCCGGACGACAAGGAAGTACGGCCTTTCATGAGCTACACACTGAATGCGGCAGCCACACCCATATTTATACAACGCTTTGCCGAAGACCAAATAAAACCTCGCCTAAGCGGGATTCCCGGCATCTACCGCATCGACGTCAGCGGTGCCACCCCGATGGAATGGCGACTGGAATATGATAGCCGTCAGCTGGCAACGTTAGGTATCAGCATCCCGGATATACAGAAAGCGATCAGCCAGTATTATCAAAAGGAATTCTTAGGAACTGGAAACGTGGAAACCCAGTTGGCGACTTCGTGCAAAGGAGGACAAAGCAGCCAGTGGATACGTCTCGCTTTGGTTCCTGAAAACGAAACAGATGGATTCAACCCATCGCTTATAACCGTCCTGAACAAAGACGGCAAGCTGATCCGCCTGGACCAACTGCTAAAAGTCACCCGTCAGGAAGAGGCTCCACAGAGTTATTACCGTATCAACGGCTTGAATTCCATTTATCTGTCCATCCGCGCCGAGGAGACGGCGAACCAGCTGGAACTTGCCAAACGGGTAAGAGCCGAAATGGAATATATCCGTACCTTGCTTCCACCCGGTTATGAAATACATACCAGCTATGACGCGACCGAATTCATTCAGGACGAACTGAACAAGATTTATGTCCGTACGGGGCTCACCGTCCTGATCCTACTGATGTTTGTCTTGCTGATCACACGCGAGATAAAATATCTGTTACTGATCATCATCAGCCTTTCGATCAACCTCAGCATTGCTGTCATCCTTTATTATCTGTCAGGACTGGAAATGCAGCTTTATTCGTTGGCAGGCGTCACAATCTCACTCAGCCTGGTGATCGACAACACGATCGTCATGACGGAACATATCCGGAACCGACATAACCGAAAGGCGATCCTATCCATATTGGCAGCCACTTTGACAACGATAGGTGCACTAGTCATTATCTTTTTCTTAGATGAAAAGATACGCCTCAATCTGCAGGATTTTGCGGCTGTCGTCATCATCAATTTAGGAGTCTCCCTATTGATCGCGCTTTTCCTGGTTCCCGCCCTGATCGATAAGATGAACCTGGAATGGAAAAAAAGCGGAAAAAAGAACATATCCGGAGAAGAGACCGAGTATACATGGAAAAGCCGGATCAAAAAAAGAACGAACCGCATTCTCAAACGTTTCCCTGTCTACTACAACCGGTACTATCAATGTCAGATCGATTTCCTTTGCGGATGGAAGAAATTGGCATGTTTCATTTTACTGTTAGCATTCGGCATCCCGGTTTTCCTGTTACCGGAAAAAATCGAATACGACACGAAAGACAAAAAGAAGATCTACACGGCAACAGACACCCTGCTAATCGATACATATAATAAATTCGCCTCCAACGAGACGTACAAGGAGAAGATCAAACCCATCGTCGATAAGGCGTTGGGCGGGACCCTACGTCTGTTCGTACAAAAAGTTTATGAAGGAAGTTACTTCACCCGCAACGAAGAAACGGTCCTGTCTGTCAGCGCATCGCTCCCGAACGGGACAACCTTGCCACAGATGAATACCCTGATGAGCCGGATGGAAGCCTATCTCAGCACCTTCAAAGAGATACGACAGTTCCAAACAAACGTCTACAGCGCACGCCAGGCCGGTATCCGCATCTATTTTACGAAAGAGAGTGAACGGAGCGGTTTCCCGTACACATTGAAAAGCAAAATCATCAGCAAAGCACTTGAATTGGGGGGGGGAAGCTGGCAAGTCTACGGTCTGCAGGACCAGGGATTCAGCAACGATGTGCGCGAAGGAGCCGGTTCTTTCCGTATCGTGATGTATGGTTACAACTACGACGAGCTGTACGAATGGGCCGAACAGCTGAAAGCCAAGTTGCTCACCCACCGCCGCATCAAGGAAGTGCTGATCAATTCAGAGTTCTCGTGGTGGAAAGACGATTACCAGGAGTTCTACTTCAACCTCAACAAAGCCCGACTGACCCAAGAGGACATACAGCCGATCGACCTGTTCGCCTCCATCAATCCCGTTTTCGGAAAGGACATTTATACCGGGACGATCGTCGTCAACGAAGAGACAGAGAAACTGAAACTCTCCTCCCGCCAGTCACAGGAATACGATGTGTGGAGCATGCAGTATGTTCCACAGACTATTGACGGCAAGCCCTACAAGTTAGCAGAACTTGCAAGTGTCGAAAAAGGACAGATGCCGCAGAAGGTTTGCAAAGTAAACCAACAATACCGCCTCTGTCTGCAATACGAATATATCGGGGCTTCCAATCAGGGAAATAAGATACAGGAACGCGACCTGAAGGAAATCAATGCCATACTGCCGATGGGTTATACCGCCAAGTCGGAAAGCGCTTACTGGTATTGGGACAAAAAGGACAATAAACAATATCTTCTGTTATTGCTGATCATCGTCATTATCTTCTTTACCACCAGTATCCTGTTCAATTCGCTGAAACAGCCGTTGGCCGTTATCTTTGTAATACCGATCTCTTACATTGGCGTATTCCTCACGTTCTATTGGTTCAAATTGAATTTCGACCAAGGAGGATTTGCCTCCTTCGTCCTGTTGTGCGGCATAACCGTTAACGCAAGCATCTACATTTTGAATGAATACAACCAAATCCGGCAACGCAAACCGTTGATGTCGCCCTACAAGGCATATCTGAAAGCCTGGAATGCTAAGATCACGCCCATTTTCCTCACAGTCGTTTCGACCATCTTAGGCTTCATCCCATTCATGTTAGGTCCGGATAAGGAAGCGTTTTGGTTCCCGCTGGCCGCCGGCACCATCGGCGGGCTTGCCATGTCTATATTAGGAATCTTCCTCTATTTACCTCTTTTCACATTAAAAAAACAACCCTAACCTTAACTTTCCCCTTTCAAATAAGGATTACCGTTTATCATCAAAATATTTTGTATGCCAGCCGTTTGCATATTGTCAACAAAATGTCAACTCTAACATTCACCCTCCAATAAAGCAAAATAGACTTTTGCGACCTCTTTAGACCTGTTCAAATCTTTCCTCCCAAAAGGAAAACACACTGGCTTCTCTTTCTGTTTAAATAGGGTATACTTGCATCGGTCCATTTCTTTGCCATCCATTTGGCAATGCCTGACAGATAAGTTGTGAGAAGGTCTCTGCCTCTCAACCCATAGAAAGCAGAGTTTTTTTCACATTTTAATAAATATAATTATGAATAATTTTTTTAGTTATCTGAGATTACTTTTACTCGCAACGAGTGGAATGTTACTATTGTGTATAATCTTCGCCATGAATCCGGAATTAGCAGACGGCACGCTGTCCGGAAAAATTTGCTGGTTTCATTTCACATCTCTATTGTTAGCCGGTGGGGTTCTACTTATGGAATTTACAACAAAGAAAAGCCGTTTTATCTTTTCATTACCGGATGCCTTATTACTGCTCCTATTCGGTATCGTATTGATTTCTTACGACAAAGACGAGAATCTTCAGCCGGAACGTTTCCTTTTCATCGCTCAACTGGTCGCCCTTTGGTTTATGCTCAGAGGTGCTTTACAGGCGCATCAGGAATTACGACCGTTTTTCATTACAATCATCATATTTACCGGAATCGTTCCGGCCATCTGGGGGATCAGCCATGCCATCAATCCTGCTCCCATCACCCATCCTGTCTTCAGGTTGCTTGAAACATCGCTGAAACCAGAGCCTTTCTATGGCTATATCGCAGTCATTTTTCCAGTCTGTCTGAACACATTACTCCGTTTTAAGAATTGCGACAAGGTCGCTTTGTGGAAATCCCGTACTTTCCTGTTCTATTTTTCCATTCTCGGATCTACTTTGATTATCACTACCTTAATATTCAAAACAGATCAACCCGTATGGCTTGCAGCCCTCCTTTCCGGAATCTGGGTTTGCTGGATGAGGCTGATCGGATGGAAACAGACGAAAGAAGCCATACAGAAACACATCCAGCTGTTTGCCATCTCTTCGATTATCCTGTTTGTTGCGATCACGGCAGTCATTTTGGTCGGGAATATCCAAAAAGCCCAGGCCGGAGATCGCCGGCTTTTGATCTGGAATATCACGACCCAGGCCATCATGGAACATCCAGCAACCGGCATAGGTATAGGCGGCTTTCCAGCCACATACGCAAAGGAACAATCTGCCTATTTTGAAACCGATACCGCTTCTTCCAAAGAAAAACAAACCGCAACCTGTCCCCAGTATGCATACAACGAATATCTGCAAATAGGACTTGAGTTAGGTATTACGGGGTTGCTGTTCTTTATCTTCTGGCTCGCATTTTCCCTTTATTATGGGATCAGACACAGACAGATAGGAACATCCGGTGGAATTCTGGCACTCGGAATCTTCGCCCTTTATTCCTATCCGCTCCAACTCCCGACCTACTGGGTTCTGCTCTTATTCCTGACCGCCATATGTGTGACCAATCCGAAACATGACAAGCAGCGAGCACAGAGGAGCATCCCGTATATCAGTGCCATCGCCGCCATTCTTACCTGCATTCTTTTCTACGGACAGAAAGATACCTACTATACCTATAGGGAATGGAAGACGCTTCAGGAATTATATCATAATCAGGAGTACGAACAAGCAGCTAGCCGGTATGCCGGTCTGTTTGTCCAGTTATACCACCGGACAGATTTTCTATATGAGGGAGCAGAATGTTTCTATAAGACCGGACAGCACGATATTGCCATCAAATGGTTGGACAGGGCATTAAAACTAAGTGCAGCCCCCGAACTATACTATGCAATTGCAGAAAACGAAAAGGCGATCAAGCAATACCGGAAAGCGGAAAGTTACCTGCTGGAAATCAGCCGGATTTTACCGGAACAGGGATATACCTACTTCCTACTCGCCAAATTGTATACAAACCCCTCTTTTTTACATCCGGACAAATTCCATAAAGCAGCCAAGAGGTTTCTCGCCTTCCAGCCCAGTACACAAAACAACATAACGAAGGAAATGAAAGAGGAAATGCTGCAAATCATCAGGAACTCGAATTTCGGCAAATAACAAATAGGAATTGAAGCATACCGATATGCCCATTCACCGGTATTGTCGTACCCCGGCATATCGGTACATTCATGTATTATTCCACAACCGGAACCAGCCGCACTTTCAATGTTTCCTTCCGACCGGCTTTCACATCAACATCAAAAACAATCCGGACAGAACCGGGATTCGGAGCATCGTAGCCGTGAGACGGAACATTATCGACCACCGAAAAGACGGCAGCCGAAGGACTGTCGATAATCACATGTAATTTCTTACCTTCTTTCGTCAATTCCATCGTGTGGGAATCGAGTTGTTTGGGAGTGGCGGAGGTGACCATCGTCCACCGGACAGAAGCTGGTTGGCCGGCAGCCTGTACTTGATCCGTTACCTGCAAATACCGTTCCTTCACAAGCACGACCTCGCGTGTCGCTTTCTTCAGATTACTACCGAACAAAGAAGTCATATCCAAGCTGGCTCCCAACCGTGCATCTTTCGTATAAGTGGCGAGAATCGGAACCGTTCCTTTTACCTGGTGTTTCTCTCCGTTCACCGTCAACGTATTATGCACAAAATTATTATAACGGAAGACATCCCAACGTTGCCCGTCCTGATTGCCGTTCCACAGGCGTACCCCCTTCTTTTCCAGCGAATAATACTCCTGCATACCCAAATCCTGTGCCCAGCGTACTCCCTGAGCTTCAAACACAAATGATCCGGCATCCATATGAGCATGGTTGGCCGAAGCCGTTCCTCCTTTTATCCCGACATAAAAACCATCTTCCTTATCCCATCCGGTACGGATCAGAGCTACAGGCACTTTTCCATGTCCGGTCCAGATTTTCGAGACAGGAGGCGTCACTTCCTTCATATCGAAGCGGGAACCATAGATCAGGATAATCGGCAGGAAACGCTCTTCTTCCGCAGTAAAATGCGTGTCTTGGCGTGTCAGGAATATTTTTTCGTTCCAGAGCAAGGAAGGATCGCCTAATTTGGATGCATACCAGAACATGGCTGGGAAAGATTGAGTCGTTTCGCGTGCATCACTGAAATTGAAGGCAAGACCGGTCGTTCCCGCCATATACTGCATGAACCGGGCCGAAGACATAAAGCCCTCCACCGCACTCAGTCCTCCATCCGAACCGAGAGCCGATTCCAAAGCGGCGATTAGCATCACATTGAAACTCGTCCCATATCCCCAATAATTATACCCTTCCGGATAGTTGCCGTCAGGCGCGTACACTTTCATCGACAGAGGAACAGACGACATAGCCCGTTCAATAACGGCAGCCGCTTCTTTGCTATCCGAATCCAAAAGGGCAAGGGCTCCATATACCAGCCCGGTATTGCAAACCTGGTTCCAGTTGTTTTCTGCTTTCAGGAACCAGTTATATTGTTTGTCGTTCGACGGAGCAAAACCTTTCTGAAGAATCGATTCACGTACCACTCTCCTTGTCTCCGGAGACAGCTTATCGAACAGCCAGTCATAACCGATCGCAACCGCCATCGTCATCTCGCCGACATCCAAGAAATGAGACGGGTTCCAGTCGCCGAAAGAGCAGACGGACACCATCTCCTGCTCGGCACGCAAGCGGTATTTATCTTCGCCGGTCATCCGGTATACAAACGAAAGGTCAAAAATACGTTTCAAAGCCTCACGGGAAACGGCCAACAGACGACGTCCCTCTTTCTTATACGTTAACGTCGGACAGACCAACAGCCGGTCGGCTTCTCCGACAATCTGCTTATAGACGCGCTGCATTTCAGGGTTATCTTTCAGGCTTTCTCGTATCTGCTGCTCCTCACCCTGCTTCATCAATAAGCGGGGATGGCCACTCACTCGGTTATAATCAAAAGTCTGGGCAACAAGACGGGTGCCGGCACATAGAAGGAGACAAATAAAAATGAGATAAAGTGTCTTATTCATAATATCAGAATTATTTGAATGATTGATGGGGATAAAGATAGGAAAATAAAATTATCTTCCGGACATTTCGGTCAACTTGAAAAGTATTTTTCAGAAAGAGGGCACCAACATCTCTTGCATGTTTGAAATATAAGCCTTATCTTTGCCGAAATTTTGAAGATAGAGTTTCATGACACAGAAAGCACATAAGGATAATCCAGCGTACTTTTCCGGTTATATGTCGGACAATGAAGCTCATTTTTTTATTTTAAAGGATTATCATTTGGTTATATAGGATGCGTTAGTTATTTTTACTAACGCATTTTTTTTGCACCTTGTGATCTCGTAAGGCAATTATAACATTCTATAAAATCAATAAATTAAACAACCCAAATTACTATGTCGAAAAGTGGTATCAAAAAGGTGATTGTTCTGGGCTCGGGTGCCCTGAAGATCGGACAAGCCGGAGAATTTGACTACTCTGGTTCACAAGCACTGAAGGCGCTGAAAGAAGAAGGAATCAGCACCGTATTGCTCAATCCGAACATTGCAACCATTCAAACATCAGAAGGGGTAGCCGACAAGGTGTATTTCCTGCCGATCACTCCTTACTTTGTTGAAGAAGTCATCAAAAAAGAACAACCGGACGGTATCCTGCTGGCTTTTGGCGGACAGACTGCCCTGAACTGCGGAACCGAACTGTATACCAGCGGGACACTGGCCAAATATGGTGTAAAGGTACTGGGAACTTCAGTCGAAGCGATCATGTACACGGAAGACCGTGACCTGTTTGTAAAGAAACTTGACGAGATAGCAGTAAAAACTCCGGTCAGCCACGCTGTCGGAAACCTGGAAGATGCCGTGAAGGCAGCCTACGAGATCGGCTTCCCGGTCATGATCCGTTCCGCATACGCATTGGGCGGTATGGGCAGTGGTATCTGCAAAGACGAGGCAGAACTGCGTACGCTGGCAGAAAGCGCTTTCGCCTATTCTCCCCAGGTATTGGTGGAAGAATCGTTGAAAGGCTGGAAGGAAATTGAATTTGAAGTAATCCGCGATAAGAACGACCACTGCTTTACGGTTGTAAGCATGGAAAATGTAGACCCGTTAGGCGTACATACGGGCGAAAGTATCGTTGTCGCTCCTACCTGTTCACTGACAGACAAAGAACTGGACCTATTGAAAGAACTTTCGATCAAGACGATCCGCCATTTAGGTATCGTCGGCGAATGTAACATCCAGTACGCATTCAACTCCGATACTTGCGATTACCGTGTGATCGAAGTAAACGCCCGCCTAAGCCGTTCTTCCGCACTTGCATCCAAAGCGAGCGGTTATCCGCTGGCATTCGTGGCTGCCAAGCTGGCATTAGGTTACAGCCTTGACGAAATCGGTGAGATGGGAACTCCCAACTCCGCTTACAAAGCACCAGAAGTAGATTACATGATTGTAAAGATCCCGCGTTGGGACTTGACTAAGTTTGTCGGTGTAAGCCGCCAGATCGGTTCGAGTATGAAATCTGTCGGCGAGATTATGTCGATCGGCAAGAGCTTCGAGGAAATCATGCAGAAAGGTCTACGTATGATCGGACAGGGCATGCACGGTTTCGTCGGCAACAACGATGTGGAATTCGATAACCTGGACGACGCGCTGGCCAACCCGACCGACCTCCGTATCTTCGCCGTGGCCAAAGCGCTTGAAAAAGGCTACACGGTAGACCGCATCCACGAACTGTCCAAGATCACTCCGTGGTTCCTGGAAAAACTGAAAAACATCGTAGACTATACGAAAGTATTGTCTGCTTACGATAAGATCGAAGACCTGCCTGAAGATGTGCTGAAGGAAGCAAAACGCCTGGGATTCTCCGACTTCCAGATTGCTCGTTATGTTGAAAACCCGGAAGGCAACATGGAAAAGGAAAATATCCGCGTGCGCAACCTGCGTAAGAAATTAGGTATCCTGCCGAGTGTAAAACGCATCAATACGATCGCATCGGAACATCCCGAACTGACGAACTACCTGTATATGACATACGACGGCAGCCAGCACGATATCTCTTACTATCCGAACGACAAGAGCGTCGTGATTCTGGGATCGGGCGCTTACCGCATCGGTTCTTCCGTTGAGTTCGACTGGTGTTCGGTGAATGCCGCACAGACAGCCCGCAAGTTAGGCTATAAATCCATCATGATCAACTATAACCCGGAAACGGTTTCCACTGATT
>ERZ791605.539-NODE-539-length-25344-cov-4.305429_pt1 | contig 25344 bp, 19 predicted proteins | sample MGYA00509965_ERZ791605 | MGnify/ENA primary metagenome ERZ791605 (study PRJEB30046, sample SAMN00791923) | human gut metagenome | study: EMG produced TPA metagenomics assembly of the A metagenome-wide association study of gut microbiota in type 2... | reverse complement strand
AATCAGGTGACCGCTGTATTTACCCGTCGGCAAATAAACATCGAGAGTTTGAACGTTTCTGCTTCTTCCATTAAAGGAGTACATAAATATACGATTACAGCGTGGACTGATAAGGACACTATCGAAAAGGTGGTGAAGCAGATCGAAAAGAAGATTGATGTGATTCAGGCGCACTATTTTACGGAAGACGAGATTTATTTCCATGAGATAGCCTTATATAAGGTATCTACTCCTGCTTTTCAGGAGACTCCGGAAGCATCTAAAGTGATCCGCAGATATAATGCCCGCATTGTAGAGGTGAATCCGGTATTCTCTATCGTCGAGAAGAACGGCATGAGTGAAGAGATTACTTCCCTTTACGAAGAACTTCGGGCTTTGAAATGTGTGCTGCAGTTTGTCCGTTCGGGCCGTGTGGCTATTACTACCAGCTGTTTCGAACGTGTGAATGAGTTCCTGGACGGACAGGAAGCGAAGTATAAGCAAAGTAAAAAGGAACAGGAGTAATGAGTGAAGAAAATAAAATAGGAACTTATCAGTTTGTGGCGGAACCTTTCCATGTAGACTTTAACGGTCGCCTGACTATGGGGGTGTTGGGAAATCATCTACTGAATTGTGCAGGTTTTCATGCAAGTGACCGTGGCTTTGGTATTGCGACACTGAACGAAGATAACTACACATGGGTGCTCTCGCGCCTGGCTGTAGAATTAGACGAAATGCCTTATCAATACGAGAATTTCTCGGTTCAGACATGGGTGGAAAATGTCTATCGTCTGTTTACTGACCGTAATTTCGCTATTATTAATAAAGATGGGAAAAAGATCGGATACGCACGTTCTGTATGGGCAATGATTAGTCTCAATACCCGCAAACCGGCAGATTTGCTGACCTTACACGGAGGAAGTATCGTAGACTACGTATGTGACGAACCTTGCCCTATTGAAAAACCTTCGCGCATCAAAGTGACGAGCGACCGGCCGGTAGCTACCCTGACGGCAAAGTACAGTGACATTGACATTAACGGTCATGTAAATAGTATCCGCTATATCGAGCATATCCTTGATTTGTTTCCGATTGACTTGTACAAGACGAAACGAATCCGCCGCTTTGAAATGGCATACGTAGCCGAAAGTTATTTCGGTGATGAACTCTCTTTTTTCTGCGACGAGGCTAATTCAAACGAGTTTCATGTAGAAGTGAAGAAAAACGGTAGTGAAGTCGTTTGCCGTTCGAAAGTGATATTTGAATAACATAGAATATAAAATCAATTAATAACGGGTGGCGTAAGTCCCCAAAACTAAAAACAAAAAAGAAAATGGCACAGTTGAATTTTGGCGGTACTATTGAAAATGTAGTAATCCGTGACGAATTTCCTTTGGAAAAGGCTCGTGAAGTATTGAAAGATGAAACAATCGCTGTAATCGGTTATGGTGTACAAGGTCCCGGTCAGGCATTGAACCTGCGTGATAACGGTTTCAATGTTATCGTTGGTCAACGTCCGGGAAAAACATATGATAAAGCAGTAGCAGACGGCTGGGTTCCGGGCGAAACTTTGTTCGGCATTGAAGAAGCTTGCGAGAAAGGTACTATCGTAATGTGCCTGTTGTCTGACGCAGCAGTAATGTCTGTATGGCCTACTATCAAGCCTTATCTGACTGCAGGAAAAGCTCTTTATTTCTCTCATGGTTTTGCTATCACTTGGAACGATCGTACAGGTGTAGTTCCTCCTGCTGATATCGATGTAATCATGGTCGCACCTAAAGGATCAGGTACTTCATTGCGTACTATGTTTCTCGAAGGTCGTGGTCTGAACTCTTCTTACGCTATCTATCAGGATGCTACGGGCAAAGCTTATGAAAAGACAATCGCTTTGGGCATTGGTATCGGTTCTGGTTATCTGTTCGAAACAACTTTCCAACGAGAAGCTACTTCCGATTTGACAGGTGAACGTGGTTCGCTAATGGGTGCAATCCAAGGTTTGCTGTTGGCACAATACGAAGTATTACGTGAAAACGGTCACACTCCTTCTGAAGCATTCAACGAAACAGTGGAAGAACTGACTCAGTCCTTGATGCCGTTGTTTGCAAAGAACGGTATGGACTGGATGTACGCTAATTGCTCTACTACTGCTCAACGTGGTGCCCTCGACTGGATGGGGCCCTTCCACGATGCTATCAAACCGGTAGTTGAAAAGTTGTATCACAGCGTTAAGACTGGTAACGAAGCACAGATTTCTATTGATTCCAACTCTAAACCGGATTATCGTGAGAAACTGGAAGTGGAACTGAAAGCATTGCGCGAAAGCGAGATGTGGCAGACTGCTGTAACAGTACGCAAACTTCGCCCTGAAAATAACTAATCAGATTGAATATATATGTCGTAAAAAGACGGGAAGAAACACTCTTTCCGTCTTTTTTTCAAAATATCCCCGTCTTTATAGAGAAATAATGCAAGTTTGTTGTTATCTTTGTGGCAACAAAATAAAACAAGTTGCAATAATGAAGAACTACTATAAAAATGAAATACCGGAATAAGAACGTAAAATATATATATTTCCTATATCCCAATATCTGTTTATAAGTGTTTGTTAGACCAACAGTTCTTTGCTGGTAAGAAAAAGCCGATTGATAGAATATCTCGAATTTTTAATTCCAAGACTTGAGTCTGATGTGGCGAAAGATAAAAAGGGTATATAAGACAGAAAACATTGTTTGTTTTGTTTGTGTTAAAAAAGTTCTTTCTCGTGAGAAAAGGGGCTTTGATAAAAAGAGGATTACTCATAATCCTCTTTTTTTATGAATGACATCAATCTCTTATAAAAAGGATGCTTGGTAAGTGTGACGGCATCTCCGAGAATGACCAGTTTCATACGGGCACGGGTGATAGCCACGTTCATCCTCCTCAGGTCGTTCAGAAATCCTATTTGTCCGTCCTCGTTTGCACGAACAAGGCTGATAAAGATAACATCCCGTTCTTGTCCTTGAAAGCCGTCTACTGTGTTGACCGTGATAAGGCTACGGAAAGGACGTAGAAAGCTGCTTACTTTAATTTTACTCCTTAGATATTGTACTTGTGCTTTATAAGGCGAAATCAATCCGAAATCAATCTTTTCGTCCAATATTCTTGCTTTTCCGATCCGGTTGATGTATGCCTCCAATTCCTGGAGAAGCAGGTTGGCTTCCTGTTTATTGATGCGTCCGAAACTCTCACCTACAAATTCCTCGTGAAAATCCATTTCAGAGGTATCTATCCAGTTCATAGGCGTGTCGAAATCGAGAATGCTCCGGTAACGCACTTCCGGTGCAGCTTCCAATTCTCCGTGGTAAAACCATTCGGAAGGAAAACGCATGATTGATTCGTGCATTCGGTATTGCATTTTGAGCAGTGAGACAGCAGAAGGTTTCTTATGTACCACTTTCTCCATTAGTGTGTGATCCAGTCCCCTACGGGCGGCTTCGATACATTTGATAGTAGGAGGGAGTTGACAGTGGTCTCCGGCAAGAATCACTCGGTCAGCTTTGCGAATGGCAATCCAGCAGGCTGCTTCGAGTGCTTGGGCAGCTTCATCTATAAACAGGGTAGGGAAACGTCGGCCGTTGAGTAGGCGGTGGTTACTACTGACCAATGTTGAAGCAATTACACGGGCACTGTCGAAAAGGTCGGTGTTAATTTGTATTTCCAGTTCAGTAGCACGGTCACGGAGGCGGCTCATGCGGCTGCGCATACCCTCCCGTTCGGAATAACTACCTTTGCGCATCCGGCTGCCCGTTTCACGGATTGATTTTCGGATTCCCCAAAGCTCGGGATAGGCGGGATGACTTTCGAAACGGCGCTCGTAAGTAAATGATAACATTTTATCATTTACTCGTGTAGGGTTGCCGATGCGGAGAACTGGTACGCCACGGTCTACCAGTTTTTCACTTATCCAGTCTACAGCAGTGTTACTTTGAGCGCAGACAAGTACTTGCGGTTCCCGGTGTAGCGTTTCATAAATCGCTTCGACGAGCGTGGTTGTTTTTCCTGTTCCCGGAGGGCCGTGGACAATGGCGACATCACGCGTGCATAATACTTTGTTGACGGCTGTCTCCTGTGTACTGTTCAGCCATGGAAAACGGACAGGGTATAATTCACGGAATCCGGGATTTTGCGTTCCCAGCAAGATATCACGCAGTTCTGAGAGGCGGTTACCTTTGGCTCGGATTGTATCTTCTAATGCTTCGAACATTGTCCGGTAGGATGTTTCATCAAAATAAAGTTGTATACCTAATGAACTGTCCGCTTGTAACTCTATAACTGCCCCTGTACCAGGTAAAACCACTACCATTCTTTCTTCGTCTGCGTAACTGACGGTAGCAATAAAATTCATATATTTCACTTTTCCGTCGAAAGACTGGTGGAAAAAACAGACGGGGCGACCAAACTCGAAAGAGTGTTCTATCTCTTTATTTTCGGTCCGTGTAATATCTATTACAAGTTGATTCAGAGAATTGTAGTAGCTTCGACCGGGAGAGACGGGATACCAGCACAGACCGCGTTTCACTTTACGGGCAATACCCATTGTTTCGGTTTGTCGCTTGAATTCCTCTTTCTCGTATTCATACTCCATGCGTAGCAGGAGTTGCTGGTACTGAAGGTCGGAGACCGGGCTTTTCGAATTATTATTCATAATAGGTGCAAAGGTAACGAATCTTCTTTTTGGATAGAAAAAATATTTCATTTTGTTAAACAATCCTCGAACGCCGTTCGTTATTTTAATAGATAGACTAAAAAAACAAAAAGTAATATGGTATATGATATGACTATGCTAGAAGCATTCTACAGCGCCTATAAAGGGAAAGTAGAACATGTGCGGGGGATCTTGAAACGCCCCCTGACGTTAGCCGAGAAAATTCTGTATGCGCATCTTTATGATGCCGCCGATGTGAAAGACTACAAGAGGGGAGAAGACTACGTAAACTTTCGTCCTGACCGCGTGGCTATGCAGGATGCAACTGCCCAAATGGCTTTGCTCCAATTTATGAATGCGGGCAAGGAAAAGGTGGCTGTGCCTTCTACCGTACACTGTGACCACTTGATACAGGCCTATAAGGGCGCAAAAGAGGATATACTTACTGCGACTAAAACAAACGAAGAAGTGTATGATTTCCTCCGCGACGTATCCTCCCGTTATGGCATTGGTTTTTGGAAACCGGGAGCGGGTATCATTCACCAGGTAGTACTCGAGAACTATGCTTTTCCTGGCGGCATGATGGTAGGAACAGACTCACATACACCTAATGCCGGTGGTTTGGGTATGGTGGCTATCGGTGTAGGCGGTGCAGATGCCGTAGACGTAATGACAGGTATGGAGTGGGAATTGAAAATGCCGAAAATTATAGGTGTTCGTCTGATCGGAAAACTAAACGGATGGACATCTCCGAAAGATGTTATTTTGAAGTTGGCAGGAATATTGACCGTAAAGGGAGGTACTAATGCAATCATTGAATATTTCGGTCCGGGAACCGAATCACTTTCCGCTACCGGAAAAGCTACTATCTGTAATATGGGAGCGGAAGTAGGAGCTACTACTTCACTTTTCCCTTTCGACGGGCGTATGGCGACTTATTTACGAGCTACCGGAAGAGATCGTATTGTCGATTTGGCAGAGTCTGTGGAAGCTGATCTCCGTGCCGACGAAGTTGTGACGGATGAACCTTTAAAATATTACGACCGTGTCATTGAAATCGACTTGTCCGAACTTGAACCTTATATTAATGGACCTTTCACGCCGGATGCGGCTACTCCTATTTCCGAGTTTGCGGAAAAAGTATTGTTGAACGGTTATCCTCGTAAAATGGAAGTCGGACTGATTGGTTCGTGTACTAACTCCTCTTATCAGGATTTGAGTCGTGCTGCTTCTTTGGCAAAACAGGTAGCGGAAAAAAAACTGAGTGTTGCTTCTCCGTTGATTGTAAATCCGGGCTCAGAACAGATTCGCGCTACCGCCGAAAGAGACGGAATGATTGAGACTTTTGAACAGATCGGTGCAACGATTATGGCAAATGCCTGTGGTCCTTGCATTGGTCAGTGGAAACGTCATACCGATGACCCGACACGGAAAAATTCAATCGTGACTTCCTTTAACCGTAACTTTGCCAAGCGTGCGGATGGTAATCCGAATACTTATGCCTTTGTTGCTTCTCCTGAATTGACAATGGCACTGACTATTGCCGGCGACCTCTGTTTCAACCCTTTGAAGGACAGATTAGTCAATCATGACGGTGAGAAAGTGAAACTATCCGAACCTGTGGGAGACGAACTCCCGATGAGAGGATTTACGCCGGGTAATGTCGGATATATCGCGCCGGGTGGAGCTAAAACGGAAATCAAGGTGAAGTCGGACTCACAGCGCCTGCAACTTTTAACACCTTTTCCCGCTTGGGACGGGACTGATTTGCTTAATATGCCTCTGTTGATAAAAGCCCAAGGTAAATGTACAACCGACCATATTTCTATGGCGGGACCATGGCTCCGTTTCCGTGGTCATTTGGAAAATATCTCGGATAATATGTTAATGGGAGCTGTCAATGTCTTCAATGGCGAAACGAACAAGGTCTGGAACCGTTCTACAAATACTTATGGAACAGTCTCCGGAACGGCAAAGATGTATAAGTCCGAAGGGATTTCTTCTATTGTAGTCGCTGAAGAAAACTATGGAGAAGGTTCCAGTCGTGAACACGCAGCGATGGAGCTGCGCTTTCTGAATGTCCGTGTGATCCTAGCCAAGAGTTTCGCCCGTATTCACGAAACGAATCTGAAGAAGCAAGGAATGCTTGCCATTACTTTTGTTGACAAGGCGGATTATGATAAAATTCAGGAACACGATGTGCTTTCCGTCACTGGTTTGGTAGACTTTATGCCGGGACATAATCTGACAGTCGTTCTTCACCACGAAGACGGAACAAAAGAAAGTTTTGAAGTGCAACATACATACAACGAACAACAGATAGGTTGGTTCCGTGCTGGTTCCGCCTTGAATGCGAGATAAAATTGAAGTAAATCTTTTTAAAACTGTTATTTATAAAGAAAAAAGAAATGAGCAAAATAACCATACAAAAAGATAGTACGCTATTAGTGCCTGATGTGCCTACCGTACCTTACATTACAGGAGACGGGGTAGGGGCTGAGGTGACTCCTTCCATGCAGATTATAGTAGATGCAGCCGTTCGGAAAGCTTATGGGGGTAAACGTCATATTGAATGGCTGGAAGTGCCGGCTGGAGAACGTGCTTTCAATGAAACAGGTTCGTGGCTTCCGGAAGAAACGATGCAGGCATTTCAGGAATATCTGGTAGGAATCAAAGGTCCGTTGACTACACCTGTTGGCGGTGGAATCCGTTCGTTGAATGTTGCTTTGCGACAGACACTTGATTTATATGTCTGCCTTCGTCCTGTTCGTTGGTATCAGGGAGTACAGTCTCCGGTGAAAGCTCCCGAGAAGGTGAATATGTGTGTGTTTCGTGAGAATACGGAAGATATTTATGCAGGTATTGAGTGGGAAGCAGGTACTCCGGAGGCAAAGAAGTTTTATAAGTTTTTGAAAGATGAAATGGGTGTGACGAAAGTCCGTTTTCCCGAAACGTCTTCTTTCGGTGTGAAACCTGTTTCACGCGAAGGTACGGAACGTCTTGTGCGTGCTGCATGTCAATATGCGCTCGATCATCATCTGCCTTCCGTGACATTGGTACATAAGGGAAACATTATGAAATATACTGAAGGAGGATTTAAAAAGTGGGGTTATGAGTTGGCGCAACGTGAGTTTGGTGACGCTTTGGCGGACGGCAGGCTAGTGATAAAGGACTGCATTGCCGACGCATTTTTGCAAAATACACTGCTCATTCCCGAAGAATATTCGGTAATAGCCACTTTGAACCTGAACGGAGATTATGTTTCTGACCAGTTAGCTGCAATGGTAGGTGGCATAGGCATTGCTCCGGGAGCAAATATCAATTATAAAACCGGCCATGCTATCTTTGAGGCAACGCATGGGACTGCTCCTAACATTGCAGGTAAAAACGTTGTGAATCCTTGTTCGATCATTCTTTCGGCAGTGATGATGCTCGGATATTTCGGTTGGACGGAAGCTGCCGCTCTTATCGAAAAAGCTCTTGAAAATAGTTTTCTGGAAGCCCGTGCCACTCATGATCTTGCCCGTTTTATGCCGAATGGAACCTCTCTCTCAACCACAGATTTCACCCGTGAAATAGTGGAAAGAATCGAAAAATAAGAATAATGATTAAAAACATACGAATATGAAGAAAGAGTACCTGATTTACAAGCTGTCCGAAGAAATGAAGGAAGCTACCCGGATTGACACAGCATTGTTCCCCAAGTTCGACGTGAAACGCGGGCTACGTAATGAAGATGGCACAGGTGTACTGGTAGGTCTGACCAGAATTGGTAATGTAGTAGGCTACGAACGTATTCCGGGCGGCGGACTGAAACCGATTCCTGGCAAACTGTTCTATCGCGGTTATGATGTGGAAGATATTTCTCATGCAATCATCAAAGAGAAACGTTTCGGTTTTGAGGAAGTGGCGTACCTGTTACTTTCCGGTCGTCTGCCGGACAAGGAGGAACTAGCTTCATTCTGCGAACTGATTAATGATAATATGGCACTGGAGCAGAAAACGAAGATGAATATCATCGAGTTGGAAGGTAACAACATTATGAACATCCTTGCACGCAGCGTACTCGAAATGTATCGCTTCGATCCGGATGCGGACGACACTTCCCGTGATAACCTGATGCGTCAAAGTATCGACCTTATTTCAAAATTCCCTACCATTATTGCTTATGCTTATAATATGCTGCGTCATGCTACTTTCGGACGTTCGCTGCATATCCGACATCCGCAGGAGAAACTCTCTATCGCTGAAAACTTCCTGTATATGCTGAAAAAAGACTATACCGAACTGGATGCACGTACTCTTGACCTGCTTCTGATTCTTCAGGCAGAACATGGTGGTGGTAATAACTCGACTTTTACTGTCCGTGTCACTTCTTCTACCGGAACAGATACTTACTCGGCCATTGCCGCAGGTATCGGTTCTCTGAAAGGCCCGCTTCACGGAGGTGCAAATATTCAGGTTGCTGATATGTTCCATCATTTGCAGGAGAACATCAAGGACTGGACAAATGTTGATGAGATTGACATCTACTTTACTCGTATGCTGAATAAAGAGGTTTATAATAAGACCGGATTGATTTATGGTATTGGTCATGCCGTTTACACGATTTCCGACCCGCGTGCACTTTTACTGAAAGAATTGGCACGTGATCTGGCACGTGAAAAAGGCAAGGAACGTGAGTTTGCCTTCCTCGAACTTTTGGAAGAACGGGCGATTGCGACTTTCGGACGCATCAAGAATAACGGCAAGACAGTATCGAGCAACATTGACTTCTATTCGGGCTTTGTGTATGAAATGATCGGATTGCCGCAGGAAATCTTCACTCCTTTGTTTGCAATGGCACGTATCGTAGGCTGGTGTGCCCACCGCAATGAAGAATTGAACTTCGAAGGCAAACGTATTATCCGTCCGGCTTATAAGAACGTGCTTGATGATCTGGCTTATATCCCAATAAAGAAACGCTGACAGGAAACAATCCTTTTATTGAATAGATAAGTGTAGTCCCCAGGTGTATATTCCGATCATTTCCGAAGGTATGCCTGGGGATAAGTGTTTTTTAGAGAAAACTTTCTGTGTGTCATCGAGTTTTTATTTAAGGAGTTTTGCGTTGCAATTTTCCTCTTTTTTGTTACTTTTGCACATTGTAAAAGAATATCTGTATGACTATGAATGCATTTAATCTGTTTTTGGGCATAATGAGCCTGATCGCTCTGATTGTTTTTATTGTCCTTTACTTTGTGAAAGCCGGATATGGTATTTTTCGTACTGCTTCGTGGGGTGTGGCTATTTCCAATAAGTTAGCTTGGATATTAATGGAGGCCCCTGTATTTTTAGTTATGTGTTGGATGTGGGTGCATTCGGAACGCCGTTTTGATCCCGTCATACTGATGTTCTTCATATTCTTCCAGATTCATTATTTCCAGCGTGCATTCGTTTTTCCTCTATTGCTGACCGGAAAGAGTAAAATGCCGTTAGCTATTATGTCAATGGGCATTCTTTTTAATTTGTTGAACGGATATATGCAAGGACAATGGATATTTCATCTTGCGCCTGAAGGAATGTACGGCATTGATTGGTTTATGTCACCATGGTTTATTCTCGGAACTCTGCTTTTTTTTACTGGTATGCTGGTGAACTGGCACTCGGATTATATCATCCGGCATTTGCGAAAGCCGGGAGATACCCGCCACTATCTGCCTCAAAAAGGGATGTACCGCTACGTTACTTCCGCCAATTACTTCGGCGAAATAGTAGAGTGGGCAGGCTGGGCGATACTCACTTGTTCACTTTCCGGACTTGTGTTTCTTTGGTGGACGATCGCTAACCTTGTCCCGCGTGCCAACGCAATCTGGCACCGTTACCGCGAGGAATTCGGTGATGAGGTGGGAAATAGGAAACGTGTATTCCCTTTTCTGTATTAAGGCTATCTTTTGACAAAATATATCATACTACTATGAAATCAAAGTTATTTACCCCGGTCACTTTTGGACCTTTGACACTTCGCAACCGGACCATTCGTTCGGCAGCTTTTGAAAGTATGTGTCCGGGAAACGCCCCTTCACAAATGTTGTTGGATTATCACCGTTCGGTAGCCGCAGGCGGGGTTGGCATGACGACGGTTGCTTATGCTGCCGTGACACAAAGCGGGCTTTCTTTTGACCGCCAATTATGGTTACGATCTTCCATAATTCCCGGTTTACGCGAAGTGACCGACGCCATACACGATGAGGGTGCCGCAGCAGGTATACAAATCGGTCATTGCGGTAATATGTCCCACAAGAACATTTGTGGAGTAACTCCTATCTCTGCTTCTTCCGGTTTCAATCTTTACTCTCCGACCTTTGTGCGCGGAATGAGGAAAGAAGAACTTCCTGAAATGGCGCGTGCTTATGGAAAGGCTGTCAATCTGGCTAGAGAAGCTGGTTTCGATGCTGTTGAGGTTCACGCCGGACATGGATATCTGATTAGCCAGTTCCTTTCCCCTTACACGAATCACCGGAAGGATGAATACGGAGGTTCGTTGGAAAACCGGATGCGTTTTATGGATATAGTGATGAAAGAAGTGATGAAAGCTGCCGGTAGCGATATGGCGGTTCTTGTGAAAATGAATATGCGCGACGGTTTCAAAGGTGGAATGGAGTCGGAGGAAACGATACAAGTAGCCCGACGCCTGCTCGAACTGGGTGCTCACGGGCTGGTATTGAGCGGTGGTTTCGTCAGTCGTGCGCCGATGTATGTGATGCGAGGGGCGATGCCTATCCGTTCTATGGCTTATTATATGAATTGCTGGTGGCTGAAATATGGCGTCCGGATGTTCGGAAAATGGATGATTCCGACTGTTCCTTTCAAAGAGGCATATTTTCTCGAAGATGCGCTGAAGTTCCGTGAGGCCCTTCCGGGTGCTCCGTTAATTTATGTAGGCGGCCTTGTTTCTCGTGAGAAAATTGATGAGGTGCTGGATGCCGGCTTTGATGCTGTTCAAATGGCACGTGCCCTGCTGAATGAACCGGGATTTGTGAACCGTATGGCACGTGAAGACCGTGCACGTTGTAATTGCGGGCATAGCAATTATTGCATTGGCCGTATGTACACGATCGAAATGGCTTGTCATAAACATTTGAATGAAGAACTGCCTCCTTGTCTGCAAAAGGAGATTGAAAAATTGGAAAAACAATGAATGAAGTGAAATGGGCGATCATTACCGGAGCTGACGGAGGCATGGGGACGGAGATAACCCGTGCCGTGGCCACAGCCGGCTATCATGTCATAATGGCTTGTTATAACCCGCAAAAAGCGGAAAACGTGTGCCAACGTTTAATGAAAGAAACCGGAAATCCGAATTTGGAAGTACTCGCTATTGATCTGTCTTCGATGCACTCCGTAGCCTCTTTTACTGATCGGATTTTGGAACGTAAACTTTCCATTTCCTTGTTGATGAATAATGCCGGGACAATGGAAACCGGATTTTCTATTACGAACGATGGATTTGAACGGACGGTCAGTGTAAATTATGTTGGTCCTTACCTGCTGACTCGTAAATTAGTTCCGACTATGGCATCCGGAGCACGTATTGTAAATATGGTTTCGTGTACGTATGCAATCGGCCGTCTTGATTTTCCTGATTTCTTTCACAGGGGGAAAACGGGAAACTTTTGGAGAATACCTGTTTATAGTAACACAAAATTGGCTTTGTTATTATTTACTTTCGAACTATCCGAACAACTTCGGGAGAAAGGAATCACCGTCAATGCTGCCGATCCGGGAATTGTCTCTACTGATATCATCACGATGCATAAGTGGTTCGACCCTCTGACAGATATATTCTTCCGTCCTTTTATTCGTAAGCCGAAGAAAGGAGCTTCTACGGCAATTGGTCTGTTGCTGGACAAAAAAGAAACCGGTGTGACAGGGCAACTCTATGTCAATAATCACCGGAAAAGCTTATCCGATAAGTATGTGAACCATGTACAGAAAGAGCAGTTGTGGGAAATAACGGAGCGTTTGCTGGCGCAATGGTTGGAGTAGGATTTTTTTCTCTTTTTATTTAATTTATCTAGTAATTACATATATATAGGTATTGTGTATATCTATATGTTTAGTATTTGTTGTCTAATTTTTACCAATAGATAGGGATTGTTTTGCGCTCCTGTTTCTACTTACCTTTGCATCGCTTTTAAAGTAAATGAATAGGTATAAAGTAAAAAGGAGATGATTAATAAATGTTTTTTGTTTTTTCTAGTATTCTTATTTTCTGTATCAGCATATTCACAGCACGAGCGTCATTATACTAGTATGATTTCGGGCAGAGTGATATCTACAGAAAAGGAGATCGTAGATTTTGCGACGGTCTATCTGAAAGGAACGAACTATGGCAGTTATACGGATGAAAAGGGAATTTATCACTTGAAAACTGTGGAAGGTGAATATATACTTGTCGTTTCGGCTGTAGGTTATCAAACAGTAGAAAAGAAGGTTAAATTAGCTAAAGGAGAAAGGATAAAGGTCAATGTCACCATTGCACCGAAAGTGAAAGAGTTGGGAGAGGTCGTAGTAACAACTTCCGGAGTTGGCCGGGTAAATAAGTCAGCCTTTAATGCGGTAGCCGTTGACGCGAAGAAGTTGCATAACAGTACACAGACTTTAGCCGGCGCACTGACTAAGGTGCCGGGGGTAAAACTCCGTGAGTCAGGCGGAGTAGGATCGGATATGCAGTTGTATATTGACGGTTTTAGCGGGCGGCATGTGAAAATCTTTATTGACGGAATACCGCAAGAAGGGGCCGGTGCTGCATTCGATTTGAATAATGTTCCTATTAATTATGCAGATCGCATAGAGGTGTACAAAGGTGTGGTTCCCGTAGGATTCGGTACGGATGCTATCGGGGGAGTGATTAATATTGTCACTAACAAACAACCCGGGAAGTGGTTTCTGGATGCTTCTTATTCTTACGGTTCATTTAACACTCATAAGTCATACGTACGTTTCGGACAAATATTCAAGAATGGTTTTATGTATGAAGTGAACGCTTTTCAGAATTTTTCGGATAATGATTATTATGTAGATACGTATGTACGTGACTTTGAAATCAGAGAAGATGGAAGTGTGCGTTTTCCGCCACTCGACAAAAGTAAGATTTACCATCTGAAACGTTTCAATGACCAATACCATAATGAAGCTGTGATTGGAAAAATCGGTGTGGTTGGAAAAAAATGGGCGGACAGATTGGCTCTGAGCTTCAATTATTCCTATTTCTATAAAGAGATACAAACTGGTGTTTATCAAGATGTCGTGTTCGGTGAAAAATTCCGCAAAGGACATTCATTGGCCCCTTCGTTGGAATACTACAAAAAGAACTTATTCGTGAAGAATTTGGATTTACTGCTGACTGCCAATTATAACCATAACCTCACTAATAATGTCGATACCGCTTCACGGGCTTACAACTGGCGTGGTGAGTTTTACGAAAGGGGCAGCCGGGGAGAACAGTCTTATCAGAATAGTGAATCTAAAAACAAGAACTGGAATGGAACGCTGAGGATGAATTATCATATCGGAGAGGCGCATACGTTTACTTTTAGCCATGTGGTAAGTGATTTTGAACGTACAAGCCGCTCTATCATAGGTGCTTCTTCCAAATTTACGGATTTTAGTATTCCTAAAATTACGCGTAAGAATGTCAGCGGTCTTTCTTATCGCCTGATGCCGTCGGACAAATGGAATATTTCGGCATTTGCCAAGCATTACCGGCAATACAACAAAGGTCCGGTGTCACAGAATACGGATGGCATAGGTAATTATATAAATTTATCCAATACGGTAAGTGCTTTCGGATACGGTGCTGCGGGTACATATTTTTTATGGAAAGATTTTCAGGTGAAACTTTCTTATGAAAAGGCTTTTCGGCTTCCTACGACAGACGAACTGTTTGGTGATGAAGACTTGGAAGCCGGTAAAGTAAATCTGAAGCCGGAGAAAAGTGATAATCTGAATCTGAGTTTCAGCTATAATTATCAGTTTGGCAAACACGGGGTGTATGCCGAGGCCGGCTTGATATATCGGGATACGAAAGATTACATAAAAAGAGGATTGGATGTATTGGGGGGAACAAGTTACGGATACTATGAGAATCATGGGCATGTGAGGACTAAAGGATATAATTTATCGCTGCTTTATAGCTTCTCGCACTGGTTCGATGTAGGCAGTACATTTAATTGTATTGATACCCGTGACTATGAAAAGTACCTGGCAGGCACCTCTTTGCAGGAAAGTATGCATTACAAGGTGCGTATGCCGAATCTCCCTTATCGTTACGCCAATATAAATGCTAATTTCCATTGGAATGACCTGTTTATTAAGGGAAATGTACTGACGATAGGCTATGATAGCTACTGGCAACACGATTTCCCTCTTTATTGGGAGAATATCGGCGATAAAGATTCAAAAAACATGGTGCCGGAACAGTTTTCTCATAATTTATCCTTGTCCTATACAATGAAGAACGGACGCTATAACGTATCATTTGAATGTCTGAATTTCACGGATGCGCAACTGTTTGACAATTTCAGCCTACAAAAGGCTGGACGTGCATTTTATGGAAAGTTCAGAGTGTTTTTCGGTAGATAATAAGATTAAGTTTTTAGTATAAATCAATAATAAAGAATATATGAAGAAGAAGTTTTTGCAGTGTGTGTTTGCGGCGGCCTTTTGTTTGAGTGGTGGTGTGTTTGTTGCATCTTGCGATGATGTTGATAATCCGGTGGATAACCCTTCGACTGACGGAGAAACAGCCTATGTAGTGGCTGCTACAGTTGGTGAAGCAAGTTATTTGGTGGCAGTTAGTTCTCTTGATGAAGGAACAGTATCAACAAAAGGAAAAGGTACCGAAGTGATTGGCGGTACGTATTGGGTATATAAAGGGTTGGATTATGTATTTGCTTTAGTTTATAATAAAGGTGGTGCCGGTACGGGAGCTTCTTATTATTTGGGAGCAGATGGTAAAATGAAAGAAAAATATACATATACCTTTAATCGTATCACATCGTATGGAACATGGGGAGACAAGGTGGTGACTGTTTCTACCGGAGACTCAAGTCAGAAAGACGATGAGCAGAATGTAGCTCAGGCTTTGTTGTTTAATTATCTGGACGCAACTGACGGTTCGCAAGAAGAAGGCACATTGATCGCCGAAAATTTCTTGGGTAATGGTGAAAAAGTTACTTGGGCAGGATTGGTAGAAGCTAATAATAAAATTTATACTTCTGTCATTCCGATGGGTATGAGTAAGTACGGTATTAAGGTATGGCCGGACAAAGTAACCGACCAAGAACTTATCACTAAAGCTGATGGCGGTAGTGGTAGTGGTGCTTATACGGCTGGCGTAATTCCTTCCACACAATATCCGGACAATGCTTATGTAGCAATTTATAGTGGTACTAACTTCAACGGGACACCCGTGATTGCTACGACTGATAAAATCGGTTATGCATGTGGTCGTATGCGTTCACAATATTATCAGACCATTTGGGCCGCTGATAATGGCGATGTGTATGTGTTCTCTCCCGGATATGGGCGTACGGCAGTTTCATCTTCTGATTTGAAGAAAGTGACAGGAAAGAAACCCTCAGGCGTAATGCGTATCAAAGCGGGTGCAACGGATTTCGATCCGGATTACTATGTGAACTTTGAAGAGATAGGCACTAAACATCCTATTTTCCGTTGCTGGCACATCTCTGAAGATTACTTCCTGCTTCAATTGTATAAAAAAGGAGCGGATGATATGATTCATGGCGGTACAAGTGCGGATGTCAGCGAGCTGGCTATTTTTAAGGCAGAAGATAGGACGATTATTCCTGTTACGGGTTTGCCTGCTGAAGGAAAGTTTGGCGGCGAGCCTTATGGAGAAAATGGCTATGCTTATATGGCTGTTACTGTGACTACTGGTGAACACCCTGCTTTCTATAAAATTGATACCAAAACGGGTAAGGCTGTGAAAGGTTTGACGGTAGAGGCTGACGCTATCACTACAGTAGGTAAGATGAAATATCCTTCAAAGTAACAAATACCTGTTAAATAGAAAATAGTTCTTTTTAGATGAAAGCCTGCCGAGCGGAAAGCTTTGCAGGCTTTTTCAAGAAATAGTAGTAATAATAAATAGATTATGAAAAAAATATTTGAAAAGATACATTTGTGGCTTTCTGTCCCTTTCGGATTGATAATCACCCTTATTTGTTTTTCCGGTGCTATGTTGGTATTCGAGGATGAGGTGAATGAGTTGTTCCGCCACGAACTTTATTATGTGGAAACAGTGGGAGAAGTCCCACTCCCTATCGAACAGTTGCTTGAAAAGGTGACAGCTACATTGCCCGACAGTGTTTCTGTGACTAGTGTCAGCATTTCTTCCGATTCCGAGCGTGCTTATCAGGTTAACCTTTCCAAACCACGTCGTGCGTCATTATATGTAGACCAATATACGGGTGAAGTAAAAGGGAAAAGTGAGCGTAGCGGCTTTTTTATGTTTATGTTTCGGATGCACCGTTGGTTGCTGGATAGTATGAATCCGGGAAATGAAGGGATCTTTTGGGGAAAGATGATTGTGGGTGTCAGCACGCTATTATTCGTTTTTGTGCTGATTTCAGGAATTGCTATCTGGTGGCCACGTACACGTAAGACACTGAAGAACAGTCTGAAAATATCAACAAAAAAAGGTTGGAAGAGGTTCTGGTATGATCTGCACGTAGCGGGAGGAATGTATTCCTTAATCTTTCTTTTAGCTATGTCGTTGACGGGGCTGACATGGTCTTTCCCGTGGTATCGGGCCGCTTTCTATAAAGTGTTCGGTGTGGAAGTGCAACAACGGGCTGCTTATGGGCAGGAGCGGAAAGGTGGTTCTCAAAAGGGAGATACCGAGCTGGCTTTGCGTGATGGAAGAAAAGAAGGGAATAAGGAACATTCGGAAAACGATCACAATTATATACACTCTGTCACTTCACCTTTCGTCTATTGGCAAGAAGTTTACGATAAGCTAAGCCGCCAGAATCCGGAATATAAACAAATCAGTGTTGCTTCCGGTACGGCGAGCGTCTCTTTCAACCGTTTCGGAAATCAGCGTGCAGCTGACCGTTATTCTTTCAACACTGATAATGGTGAATTTACAGAAACAAATCTTTATCAACATCAGGATAAATCAGGAAAAATTCGTGGTTGGATTTACTCTGTACATGTTGGCAACTGGGGAGGAATGTTGACTCGGATTCTTACCTTTATTGCTGCTTTGATTGGTGCCTCATTGCCGTTGACCGGTTATTATTTATGGGTAAAAAAACTTATGAATAAGAGAAAACGTGAGAAAGCTATTTCTTTATCTTCCGTTGAGGCGAGAAAAATAGCATAAAGTGGCCATACGAAAAGTCTGGATATTGAATGATAAAAAAGAGCGGTGGATGAATTGGAAAAACCAATTGTCCACCGCTCTCTATCTTATACTAATATAAAAAAGAATTCTTAAGAAGAATGAGTTAGATAGAAAGCTCTTTCAATACATTGACAAGATCTCTCTTAATAGGCTTGTCGTTCTTGATAGCCTTGCTGAACGGCACGTAAACGATTTCATCATGTTCGATTCCGATCATAACGTTGCGCTGGTCCTCCATGATTGCGTCGATCGCTGCCGCACCCAGACGGCTTGCCAGAATACGGTCATGAGCCGTAGGGCTACCACCACGCTGCAAGTGTCCCAAGATAGTTACGCGCACATCGTATTGCGGATATTCATTCTTTACACGTTCAGCATAATGCATGGCACCTCCGGTCAGTTCACTTTCGGCCACTAATACGATACTGCTGTTCTTTGATTTGCGGAATCCGTTCTTGATAAATTCTTCCAGTTGGTCGACTTCCGTACTGAATTCCGGAATAATGGCAGCTTCTGCTCCTGAAGCAATTGCTCCGTTCAAGGCGAGGAAACCTGCATCACGTCCCATGACTTCGACGAAGAACAGGCGCTCATGTGAAGTGGCTGTGTCGCGAATTTTGTCCACTGCATCCAGAATCGTATTCAATGCGGTATCATATCCGATGGTCGTATCTGTACCGTAGAGGTCGTTGTCAATAGTTCCCGGAAGTCCGATACACGGAACATCAAATTCCTGTGCAAAGATACGGGCACCTGTCAGCGAACCGTCACCACCGATGATAACCAAGGCATCGATGCCCTCTCTTTTCATATTATCGTAAGCCAACTGGCGGCCTTCCGGAGTAGTAAACTCCTTACAACGAGCTGTTTTCAGAATCGTTCCACCCAGTTGGATGATATTACTTACATTCTGACTTTTGAACTCTTTGATTTCGCCTGTTACCAGACCTTTGTATCCTCTGTATATACCTTTAACTTGTAATCCATTATAAATAGCTGCTCGTGTCACTGCGCGGATAGCTGCGTTCATCCCCGGAGCATCACCTCCGGAAGTCAAAATACCGATACACTTAACTGTTCCCATAACTTAAATATTTGTTTGACGTGGCAAATGTACAATAAAAAGTTGAAAGCGATGTTCCGGAAGTTCTTTTTCATGTGAAGAAAACATTAAAAATACTCAAATTGGTCTTTCTTACTTTCTTTTTATTCTTTTGTGGCAAGAAAACTGTAAGAATATTGACACATTGTCGCTCTCTAAAATCTTCTTCTTCGGATTGCTTCTGATTAAAAACTAAGATATTAATGCTTGAATGTGTTTGTATATTTTCTCCATTAACCATTTGGGAGTAGAAGTTGCTCCACATACCCCGATAGATGTTACATTTTGAATGAGCGAAGGATCAATCTCCTCCTCATTATCTATCAGATGAGAGTTGGGGTTTACCTTCAAACATTCTTCAAACAGCATTTTTCCGTTCGAACTTTTCTTGCCACTGACGAAAAATATCAAATCGTGCGACGCTGCAAACTCCCGTAGCTTGGGCATACGGTTGGCAACCTGGCGACAGATCGTGTCATAATATTCAAAAGTGGTTTCCGGCGAAATGTTCTGTTTGATGTATTCTACAATTTCCTGAAACTCATCCAATGACTTCGTGGTCTGGGAAAAAAGCCGGATACTCTTACTCAAATCCAGTTTTTTCGCTTCTTCCGCTTTTTCGATGACGATCGCTTTTCCGTCCGTCTGTCCTACCAGCCCCAACACTTCGGCATGACCCGTTTTGCCGTATATGACGATTTGTTTCTCCGGATGTTCGTTTTCCAGAAATTCCTGTTTGATTCGTTTCTGTAATCTGAGCACTACCGGGCAAGTTGCATCAATAATTTCTATATTGTTTTCGCGGGCAATAATGTAAGTCTCCGGCGGTTCCCCATGTGCGCGAAGCAACACCTTGGCATTCCGTAACTTCTTGAATTCCTCGCGGTTAATAGTGATTAGTCCCATTGTTTTCAGCCTGTCTACCTCCCGGCTGTTGTGTACGATATCTCCAAGGCAATAGAGCGTTTCACCCTTTGCCAGTTCCTCCTCTGCTTTGTGAATGGCCGTCACCACACCGAAACAGAATCCGGAACCTTCGTCTATTTCTACTTTAATCATAAAATTTGATTTGAGAGTGATAAGGGGATTCCTACTGAAAACTAGTTGGTAACTTTATTAAATTGATCAAACAGCCATTCTTTCTGTTGTGCAATGGTCAGATCCGTATTATCCAGCAGCAAGGCGTCATCCGCTTTGCGTAACGGACTGACATCACGGTGCTGGTCGATGTAATCCCGTTGTTTCACATTCTCCAGAATTTCGTCGAAACTGGCTTCCTGTCCTTTCGCTTTCAGTTCGTCATAGCGGCGCCGGGCACGGATTTCCGGCGTAGCTGTCACGAATATTTTCAGTTCGGCATTTGGGAAAACTGTTGTTCCGATATCGCGTCCGTCCATTACAATTCCTTTTTTAGCTCCCATAGACTGCTGTTGGGCTACCATTTCTTTGCGTACAAAGTCGAGTGCACTGATCGGACTGACCTTGGAAGACACGCTCATCGAGCGTATCTTATCTTCCACATTAACATCGTTGAGATAGGTTTCGGGGCGTCCTTCCTTGTTCAGTCGGAAAGAGATATGAATATTCCCGATTTCTTTTTTCAGTTTCTCCTCTTCTTTTTGCAGGCGTTCCATCTCCTGCTCAAAATCTACCAGGTCTTCCAATGGCAGATATACGACTGCATCCGGTACCACAACAGAAACGGCATTATCTGCGATATTCTCTTTCGTCTGCTGTACCAGAATCTTTTCTGCCATCATCAGCGGCTTGATGGAATTCTCCAGTGTGCTGATTCCGTCACAGATTTCAGTATCCTCACACACGACATATACTTTTGTCTTGCGGTTGTTCGGAACATTCATCTCTGCGCGCATATTGCGGATACCACGTGTGATCTCTTTTACATGTTCCATCACATTTTCTTCTGCCGGGAAATCCCACTCCGCATGAAACTGTGGCCACTCGGACATCATCAGCGATTCTTCTTCCGGTACCAGTACGCTGTAAATCTCCTCTGTGATAAACGGCATAAACGGATGAAGTAATTTCAACGCCTGTTTCAATACTGTTTTCAATACCCAGAGTACACAGTCTGCAGCCGCTTTTTCTTCCTCTTTGTGGTAGATTCTGTATTTTGCAGTCTCTACATACCAGTCACAGAATTCATCCCAGATAAAGTCATATACTTTCTGAACTGCGATTCCAAGTTCGAATTTATCCATGTTCTCTGTCACATCTTTTGCCAGTCTGTTGACTCTGGATAAGATCCACTTATCTGCCTCGTTTAACAAAGACGCATCCGGTTCTGCAACTACATTTTCTTCCATGTTCATCATGATAAATCTGGATGCATTCCATACTTTGTTTGCAAAGTTACGGCTTGACTCTACTCTCTCATGATAAAAACGCATATCATTTCCCGGTGCATTTCCTGTCACAAGAGTCAGACGCAGTGCATCGCATCCATACTGGTCGATGACCTCCAGCGGATCGATTCCATTGCCAAGTGACTTGCTCATCTTGCGTCCCTGAGAATCTCTTACCAGACCGTGGATCAGTACTGTATGGAACGGAGATTTACCTGTATGCTCATATCCTGAGAATACCATACGGATTACCCAGAAGAAGATGATGTCATATCCTGTTACAAGAACATCCGTCGGATAGAAATAATCCAGATCTTCTGTCTTGTCCGGCCATCCAAGTGTGGAGAACGGCCACAGTGCAGAACTGAACCATGTATCCAGTGTATCCTCATCCTGTGTAAAGTGTGTGCAGCCACAGTGCGGACATGTTTCCGGCATCTCTCTTGCCACAACAAAATCTCCACATTCATCACAGTAGTATGCAGGGATTCTGTGTCCCCACCAGATCTGTCTGGAAATACACCAGTCTTTGATATTCTCCAGCCAGTGTAAATAAATCTTGTTAAAACGCTCCGGCACAAATTTCAGTTCTCCCGTCTTAAGTGCCTCGATTGCAGGTTTCGCCAGCTCTTCCATCTTTACAAACCACTGCTGTTTGATCAACGGCTCTACTGTCGTTCCGCAGCGGTCGTGAGTTCCTACATTATGAGAGTGCGGCTCGATTTCTACCAGATATCCCTGCTCTTTTAAATCTTCAACAATGGCTTTTCTCGCTTCGTAGCGATCCATTCCTGCATATTTTCCGCCTTTTTCGTTGATGGTCGCATCATCATTCATAATGTTGATCTCTTCCAGATTGTGACGCTTTCCAACCTCGAAGTCATTCGGGTCATGAGCCGGTGTGATCTTTACTGCACCGGTTCCAAACTCTTTATCTACATAGTAATCCGCCACGACCGGAATCTCTTTATTCACCAGCGGAAGCAATACATTCTTGCCTACGATATCTTTGTATCTCTCATCGTCCGGGTGTACGGCAATGGCTGTATCTCCCAGCATTGTCTCCGGACGTGTTGTTGCGATCTCCAGAAAACGATCTGTTCCTACGATCGGATATTTGATGTGCCAGAAGTTGCCTGCCTGCTCCTCATGCTCTACCTCTGCATCAGAAAGAGAGGTCTTACATTTCGGACACCAGTTGATGATTCTGGAACCTTTGTAAATATACCCTTTTTCGTATAATTTAATAAATACTTCTTCTACTGCCTTGGAACACCCCTCATCCATTGTAAAACGCTCTCTGTCCCAGTCACAGGAAATTCCCAGCTTCTTCAGCTGATTTTCAATCGGTTCCCGCATACTCTTCTTTCCACTGCCAGGTTCTCTCAAGGAATCCTTCTCTTCCCAGTTCTTTCTTATCAATTCCTTCTTCCTTCAGCTGATTGGTAACCTTCACCTCTGTGGAGATTGCCGCATGATCAGTTCCCGGAATCCAGAGTGCATTGTATCCCTGCATTCTCTTATAGCGAATCAGAATATCCTGCAATGTATTGTCCAGCGCATGTCCCATATGCAGCTTTCCTGTAATATTCGGAGGAGGCATCACCGTTGTGAACGGTTTTCTGCTTCTGTCCACCTCCGCATGAAAATACTTGTTCTCACACCATCTTTCATACAATTTTTCCTCGATCGCTTTTGGATCATAGGTCTTTGCCAGTTCTTTACTCATAATTTCCTCCTCAAAATGTCCCTGTTCTGTTCCTTCCCGCTCGTCATTCTCTCAATAACAAAAAAACACCCTCCACATCAGAAATGCAAAGGGCGAATGTTCCGCGGTACCACCTTCATTATATGCGTACGCATATATCTTCTTGAGTCCTGTAACGTGAACAACTCCGGGATACCCTACTTCCTGTTCAGATATCCGGTTCAGAAGCTACCTTCCACAGTCCTTTCTTGAAATCGCCTTTCAGCCCCGGACGATTCTCTCTGCCAAGAGTAATTGTGTACTCCTCTCCCTCATAACCTTTTATTTTAACTAATTGTTAACTGTATATTAACTACCAGATAATCATATCTTTCGATATTCCATTTGTCAAGGAATTTCAAAAATCTTAAGATATTTCATAGAATTTACACAGTTTTTGTATCCTGCCCGCTTTTACGAATTTTTACCTTTTAGATGAGAGATCATCTCCACGATCGAATATCCGTAATTTTCTGCGGTCGCCCATCCCGCCCCTTGCGGGTTTTCCTTCTGACCAAGCCACTGCACATACGGAGCCGAGCCTTTCTGCACATATTCATACCGGTCATCCACACATTCCTGTGCCAGAGGATCTGCTGTCGCATAGGCCTTCAAATGCTGGATCTGCGCCCGCACCCCGGTCCGCACATCGGGATAAGAATTGCCCGGCACACCACCGCCTGTTGTCCCAAGTCCCGCAAAATTAAACTGTTCGATCGAAGCATCCCCTCCATACTGGAGAAATCCAGTCTCTTTCATAGTCTGTACAAATGCGACCTCCGGTCTCACACCCTCTGCCTGCGCTTCCTCTACATAAATCCTGCAAAATGTTTCGATACTGTCCGCCCCGCCCTTAGCCAGGCTTTCCGCCGGATATGCTTTTCCACTGGATTGAAAATAAGAAACCATCTGCTCTGTAGTCACACTGCTTTGTCCCATGATTGGGTACTGCCCGTCGGCAATCACATCCTCCGTCTGCGTTTCTTGCTTCTTTTCTGCGTTCTCCTGCTCTTGCTCCTCCACTTTGTTCGCTTCTGCCTTTGCCCGTACAGACTCCACTTCTGAAGACTTTGCAATACCGGATCTTCCCGCCGTAATTCCTGCAACACCCAGAACAGCAATTAAAACAAAGGCAGTTGCCGCCTCCGCAAAAAATGTATTCCGTTTTCCTTTCAGCCATTTCCAGATTTCTTCCAGATTCATAAACCTTCACACCTCATACATATCCATTCAAACATCTTCCTATTATAAAGATAGATTTTTTTGTTTTACCAGTATATTTTACTTTCTCTTATAGTCTATGTCCATTGACAAAAAGACATGCATAAACAAAAAACTGAGGAAGTGTTCCGCTTTTTACAGAACCTTCCCCAGTCATCATATCTAGAAATCTATATTGCCCGAATCCGTACAATTATAATTTCTACTCTACTACAACACCCTTCTGCAGCATTACATTTGCGTAAATTGCAGATTCTCCTGTTGCAATGATCGCATATGCTGTTTTTGCTTCATCATAGAATGCAAATCTTTCAATATTTCCGATTGCAGCTTCTCCGCGGTCATCGTGTTTTTTCACGATCTCTTTGTATGTATCCCAGATCGGTGTCTCTACTTTGCCCACATCATCCGGCATCAGCTGCATCAGGTTTACCGGATTTTCTACGTACGTATCCAGTGGGAATACCTGAAGGATCGCATCCAGGATCTCCGGTACACCATGTCCGTCACAACGGATCACAATCGCATCTTTTCCCATAGATTCTGATGGAAAGTTTCCGTCCGCACTAACAATGCGATCACTATGTCCCATTTCACATAATACTTTTAATAATTCTGGTGATAAGATTTTTGGAATTCCTTTTAACATATTGATTTCCTCCACAAACATTCTGTAATTTTATATAAGGAGCACCCGAGGGTACTCCTTGTTATTTGACTGTTCTTATTTGTATAATGGACCGTATGCTGCACAAGCTCTGTAATCAGCACCTTCTTTGTCCATACCAAATGCGTTCCAAGCTGCTGGTCTGAAGATATCTTCTTCCGGTA
>ERZ791605.486-NODE-486-length-28121-cov-2.858583_pt1 | contig 28121 bp, 32 predicted proteins | sample MGYA00509965_ERZ791605 | MGnify/ENA primary metagenome ERZ791605 (study PRJEB30046, sample SAMN00791923) | human gut metagenome | study: EMG produced TPA metagenomics assembly of the A metagenome-wide association study of gut microbiota in type 2... | reverse complement strand
CCTCGAACTCCTCGATCTCCTGCCAACGCTCCAGATAGAAACCCATCTCAAGCAGCCGGCGCAGCGGTGCTGTTGCATGAGAAGGTCCCGGCAGCCCCCGCCGTCCAAAGGCAGCCTCTCAGAATCGGTTTCCGCCACCCGCTTCGGGAACAACAAAAAAATACGGCTTCTCCTTTTTTCCTCCTTTTCGCTTGTCTTTTTCTCATGCAGGTGAGAAACTCAAAAGAGTAACTATAAAAGTAAGATACATCGATAAAACATATAGATTTGCCTATTTGGAGACACCTATGAGATCGGAAATCCATGCCGCTGTCCCCCTGTGGATCAACACCCCTCTCGAACCTCCCCTCCCCTCGGGTTCCCCCGTCACCGAGCGTTGGCGCCTTGTGCAGAAGCATCTTCCCCCGTTGGCGGAGCTGCTGGACGTGGAAATCGTGATCATGAACGCGGAAGGCTACTGCGTGGGGGGAACCGGCCCCTACCTCCGCGGTGTCGGTTTCCGGATGCCCGCGGACAATGCGCTGACCTACAGCCTGCGTTCCGGCCAGAGCTCCATGGTGCTGACGCCCGGCAAGGAAGAAGTCTGCCGTACCTGCTCCGGCAAGGGGGCCTGCGCGGATGTGGCCAATTTCACGGGGCCGGTGGTGATAGAAAACGAAATCGTCGCGGTCGTGCAGATCGTGGCCTTCACCGACAATCAGCGCGCCGAGCTGCTGATGAAGTCGGAAAAGGCGTTCGAGCTCATCAGCCAGATCATCGGTTTCGCATGGGCCCGCGGACGCGACGTGGAATCGCTCCCCGAACAACCGCGCGATGATCGTTTTCCCCGCATCATCGGCGAGAGCAAGGCCATCTTGCGGCTCAAGGCGGCTATCCTGAAGGCCGCCGGCACGAACGCCACCGTCCTTATCCAAGGGGAGTCGGGGACGGGCAAAGAGTTGATCGCGCAGGCGGTCCATGACAACAGCCCCCGCCATACGGGGCCGTTCGTCGCCATCAACTGCGGGGCCATCCCGGAGTCGCTTATGGAAAGCGAGCTGTTCGGCTATGAGCCCGGCGCGTTTTCCGGCGCGAACAGCGGGGGCCAAAAGGGGCTTCTGGAACAGGCGCACACGGGTACCTTCTTCCTCGACGAGGTATCCGAAATGCCCGTGTCGCTTCAGGTCAAGCTGCTGCGTGTCTTGCAGGAGCGCGTTGTCCGGCGCGTCGGCGGGAAGGTCAACCACAGCGTGGACATCCGCATCATCGCCGCCAGCAACAGGAACCTCCGTGAACTGGTGGCGCAGGGGGCGTTCCGTGAAGACCTGTTCTTCCGGCTGGACGTGATCCCCCTGTTCGTGCCCCCGCTCCGGGAGCGGCAAGGCGACATCCGGCTGCTGGTGGCCCATTTCCTCCAGTCGTTCAGCCGCGAACGGGGCTGCACCTACCGGGTCGCCACCGAACTCATGCACGCTTTCGAGGCCTACCCGTGGCCCGGCAACGTGCGCGAACTGAAAAACTTTGTGGAATACGGGGTCGGGTTTTGCGAGCACGGCGTCCTGACGCTGGATCTCATGGATTCCCGCTTCAAGACGGCAAGCCCCCCTCCCGTCAAAACGGAAAAAGGTATGCCGTCCCCACCGCCGGGGCCTGCCCGCGATACGGCGGAATACGACAGGATCATGCAGCTCCTCGGGCGCTACGGGCAGCACACGGAAGGGAAAAAACGGACGGCCTCCGAACTGGGGATCAGCCTTGCCACGCTTTACCGCAGGATGGGGCAGCTGGGCATCACGGCGAGAAAGCACGCGAGATGACTGAGGGCTCGCCTTTTTGCATGGATACGGCGGCAACCGCCCGCCCTGTCGCAATCCCCTGCATGGCGGGCCATTGCCTGTTCCAGGCCTTGGACGCCTTCAGCAGGCCTGCGCAAAGGAGAGGGAGGGGCCGCCTTCCCTTCCGTCATTTCCAACCCGCCCCAGCCCGCCTGGGGCAAAACATCCCGGCTGTGCCTCCTCCCATGCGCTGCCGGGGGACATGGCGGGGAGGACGGACCGCGCGGGGATAAGCGAAACGGGCGAACCCGTAAGGATGGGCGGGAGGATGGACAGGATGCCTGTCGCTATCTCGAGCGAGATCGCCCCATGCAGGAAACAGCCATAGCGGATGGGGTGGGCGAACGGCTTTCCCTTGAAGGGGATCCGGTTTTTGAGGCCCCACAGACCCCCTATAAGAAGATGCCTTCTTGGGGGGGGAATGCGGCTAGGCGGGTTGCGGCGAGGCAAAAACGGTGAAGGCGCATTGAGGAGTGCCATCAAGCGGTTTCGATTTGCAGCGGACAGATTGGGAACGCTTTTTCGGGTACGAAAAAAGGACTCATGATTGTTCATCATAAGTCCTTCAAAATTCTGGTGCGGCTGGAGAGATTCGAACTCCCGGCCTACAGGTTCGTAGTCCATGCCGCTAGTGTTGTATGGAGTAATGTCTGTTTGTATTAAGTCATGTATTTCCAATTGTTACGAGAAAAATTGTTGTTTCGCCTGCTACAGTCTGATACCGTTTTTGCTCCCGGGGGTTGGAAATAGGGTTGGAAAAATCGGAGGGAGCTATGGCTCAAGCAAAGAGGTGCAAGACCCGGTATCCCGGAGTCTTTTACCGTGAAACAGAACGAATCGGTATGAAGGGAACGGAGAAGGTTTTCTACATCGTGTTCAAAAAGGGAGGAAAGGTCTTCGAGGAAAAGGTTGGAAGACAGTTCGCCGACAACATGACGGAAGCCAAGGCAGCAGGCATCCGGGCCGAACGTATTGAGGGAAAGCGAGCTTCCCGCAAGGAGATACGGGAAGCCCAAGAAGCCATTCGTCAGGCAGAACTTCAGAAGCCTACGATTGAGCGGTTGTGGGAGATTTATCGCTCCGAACATGCCGATAAAAAGTCTTTAAGAACAGATGGCTATAATTTTACAAATCATCTCATAGTGTTTACAAAGAAAACACCTGATGAAATTTGTACGGCAGACCTCGTGCGGCTTAGGAAGGAGTTGTTTGCTAAGGGGTTACAGCCTGCTACAGTCCGCCATGTCCTTGCTCTGTTACGCTTACTTATCCGATTTGGCGTGAAGAATGGCCTATGCGCCATGCCTGATCCTCGTAGACTGCATTTCGAGATGCCCCGTGTGGACAATCAGAAAACGGAGACGTTAACCCACGAGCAACTGATTGCTTTAAAGAAGGCTTTGGACGAAGAGCCTGATCAAAACGCAGCGGCCTTTATGCGCCTTGCACTGGCAACAGGAATGCGGCGGGGAGCCTTGATGGGGCTGCGATGGGATGATTTGGATTTTGTCCGGGGCTTTATCACATTGCGTGGAGAAATAGCCAAAAAGGGAAAAACAGAAGTTATTCCCATGACTAAAGCTGCACGGGAAATCTTAGAACACATAACCCGTTCGGAAAGCCCTTATGTTTTTCCAGGAAGGGATGGTGGCCCTCGGCATGAGTTTCGGCGTATCGCTCAAAGAGTAAAATGTAAAGCTGGGCTTCCAGAGGACTTCCGTCCTCTGCACGGTCTTCGCCATGCTTATGCTTCATTCCTTGCCTCAAGTGGGCAAGTGGATTTATACACGTTACAAAGGTTGTTGACCCATTCAAGTCCGCAAATGACCCAGCGTTATGCCCATCTTGCGGATGAAACCTTGCAACGTGCGGCGAGTATATCGGATAACTTGTTTATACCAAGGACAGAAGCAGATGAATGAACGTCTTTTGAAAAGTGACTTTTTGGAAAGTGAAATTTTAAAAAGAAAATTTGAAGAAACTGCATCTTTAGAAGATATTGAATGGCTAAAAGATAAGTTTAATGGCTGTATAGATGCAAATATGAATATAGAATTAAAGATAAGAATTATTTGTATGGCTATAATTTATTATGATAGTCTTGTAAAGGACGCGAATCCAGAGTCAGTCATTAAAGATATTGATGAACCTTTCAAGTTACTTATATTAAATGTTATAGAAAATAAAGAGTTGATCTGCGGATTTTATGATTTAAGTAAAAGATATGGCGTATGTTCGCCATACCTTTTGTTTCCGTGTGACATGGAAAGTATGCTGTGTAATATAAACAAAAATAAAGAATATAGTGAAAAAATACCATTGTCTCAGCTGTTTCATGAAGTGCGTAGCACTAACGAATTGTATGATGATTATGGGGTAAAGTTTATGGCTGATAACAATAAGAATATGATTATAGAAATACATTTTGATGAAAAATATCGAAAACAAGACGAATTGATTGATGAAATCGCTAGGCAAATTTCTATATTTAAACATAAAAATGGTATTGAATTGTCTAAGTGTGACAAAATCGTATTTGAAAAGATAGCCTCAGCAGAGGCTAATAAAGATTTGAGATTAAACTCCTTTTATGGTCGACTTATGGGTATTCTTGCATGGGACATGAAAAAGGAAGACAACAAGTACACCTTTAATAAAATAAGAGAAAAAATGATCGAAAAGGGAGTTTATTCTTATAAAGAAAGAAACTGTGCATGCTGCAATAGTAGCATGTGTCATCAAGAAGGAAGTTGCCTAGAGTATATTACTGATATTTATAAAATAGCTGGCATGTCTATTGATAAAGGGAATATCGTTGCAACGTCAACAAGGCCAAAATACTCTAATCCAAAGGAAGGAATACTATTTAAGCGTGTTTCTCCTAAACTTTTTATATTCGAGTAGAGAGTAAACAAAAAATAAGGGTCATGGCTAGAGGTCATTTCAAAACATTTCTAAGGAGGATTATGGCGCAACCCAGCTAAATAAAATCAAGATGCATCATACAGAGTCGCTGAAAGCGAACCGTCCTGACGGAGAAAATTGTTCCGCTAGGCGAAAAATTATTTCACCTCCCAGCGACTCCGAGAGAGCTCTTTGCATGGAGACAGTGAGCGTTTCTCTTTTTCCTGCTTTTTTGTTCAAGGGAGTTGCCCCTATATTTCGCATTGGCAGGTGTTGACGAAATTTCCCACTATCTCAAGTAGCCTATTTGAGACCTGCCATGCTATAGTCACCTGCGTGATATCACCAAAACACTGTCTGTACGATGAAAACGGGGCTGCCCTTTGCGGGTAGCCCCGTCTTTTATGTGTACTTCTTTAATATTCGTATACAGGATAACATTGTGTAAATATTCATATATTACCGGATAGTGAAGAGTGTTTTCATCAGTGAAACTGGCACACATGCTCCTTTTCATTTTTTAGGTATGAACTTTACTTGGTATAAAATTATATTTAATTACATATAGTTATAGAATTTACAGGTAGGGGGATAAGGAAAATTGCTTATCCCCGGCTCCCCATTCATCCTTCATCAGGTAGTGATATGAATATTCCAAAGATGGAGGATCATTGTGGAGACACGGAAATATCTGACGGAAAAAGAAACGGCTTCGATGCTCTCGGTGAGCGTCTACACGTTGCGAGCACATCGTCAAAAAAACAAAGGAATTCCGTATGTTAAGATTGGAAGAGCTGTCCGGTATGCATTGTCCGATGTCCTTGCTTTTATGGATAACCATCGGATTTCATTTGAAATTATAAGGAAAAACTATGCTTGCTGAAAAAATGGAAAAACCCAAAAGGCGTCACCGGCTGACCAAGGCTGAGGAGGACGAGTTCATCCTCCAAATCGGGGAACTCGGCGGAAAGGGGTTGGGCCTCGGTTCCATCCGTGCCCGGCTCCGCCTTACGGACAAGCAATTTGTGCGTTTGTATGCAAAGGGACTTGAGCTTGGACTTTTTCAGCCTTTTCCTTCCGATGATGTAATCTTGGCGAAGTATCTTCCCCTGTCACTTCGTAAGGCTTTAGGGGTTAATTCTGAAGATTCAGTTCGTGTTATTTCTCGAGAAGATGAAATTATCTTGAAAAAATTTATCCTAGATTAAACATGTTGTGGGGATGGAAAACCATCCCCACAAGGAGAATTAAATGAATTACGACCTGACAGCTCCTTTTGGATATTATCCAGATAATAGAAGAGTACTTGATCGAATTCGTGAAATGATTCAACGACATCATGTTAGTAGTGCATCTTTTATGATGAATTTACTTCCTTATAATTTATACAACTGGACTATGGATATTTCTGATTCTTATGACATTAATCCTGATTTTGTTCTGTTGAGTATTCTTGGGGGAATTGCTGGGGCAGACCGTGGTCATCATCATATCGTTAATGAAAACGGTCAGGATAACATCCTTGGGCTTTTTATCTGTGTCAGTGCAGCAAGTGGTGAAGGAAAAAGTTCTGCCATGCAACCTGTATTGGATATATTTCAAGAATATGAAAAAATGGAAAACGAAAACTTCATACAAAGAGAAATTAATATTGAAGCCAAACGATTGATTCTGGAAGCTGAAAAACAAAAGTCTATTGCTGAAGCTGTCAAATCCGGTGATACCAGTAAGCTGGAAACGATTATTGGCACTTTGAAGCGGATCAAGGAGAATATGCAACCTGTACGAATCTTCATAAATGATCTTACCGGGCCTGCATTCGCTAATGCTATGGAGTCGCAAGGGTACGTCAATCTTTTTGATCCCGATGGCGTTTATTGGAACGATAAGGTGTATCGCCAAATTGCAAAATATTGGGCGGGTGAGGGACATACAGAGCTTAGGATCACTCGCCAAGGTTCGTGTGTCAGAAATCCTTTTGTGAATGCGGTAGTCTTCACGCAACCTGAATTTTTCAGGAAGACCATCATGGCAGAGACTCAACGAGCTATGGGCATCACAGCACGCAGTATCCTTTATGCGGCTCCTCCTTACGGGAAAAGAGGGAGGGGTAAGCCGATAGATGAAAGGACCAAGGATGAACTCAGGCTCAAATTGATAAGTCTTTTCAATGCGTCCAAGCCGGATACCCAAGGAAACACCCCACCGACCAAGTATCTTCGACTTGGCACGGGAGCTGCAGAAATTCTCAATGAATTTAAACAAGAAATGGATAGAGCGGTGACTCTAAATGGGGATGGTGTCCGCATCCGGGATTGGTGCGTTCGAGCTTCCCAGCAGGCACTCAGGATCGCAGGGATTTTTCATCTGTGCGGAAATGATGTTCCTTCCGAAGGTTTGATTTCCGAACGTGAGATGTACATGGCGACTCGGTTCATGCGGGTTGCGTATAACCATGTGAAAACAAGTGTACTTTTCGACGCGGATCGGGAGACGGAGTTGTGCATTCTCAAAATTGCGGAGTGGTGTTGTTCCGCTAACCGAGCCGCTAAGGTTGCGAATAAGGAAATCAAGGATGCCATGCGCAGTAAATTCAGAGCTGAAAAGGTCGATATCGCCATCAGCTGGCTGGTCGATTATGGGGCGTTGGAGGTGCTACCCCCGACGGGGAAGTACGGCCCTGGAAGACCTGTGGGGGCATGGTACTTGAACAGAATGGGCATAGGCAGAGCATAAGGCTCGTATTTTCGAGAAGTTTTCAACTCTGAGGGGGATTTTTTGCAGCAATTTTTGCGAAAAATCCCTCTTCGTATTTCCTGAATGCAAAAAACGAGAGCTTACGCAGTGGCTTATTTTTTTGAGGTGTGCGACTTGCACCCGCCCGATGTAAGAATTTACTTGAGAGTGTGGATAAGCCTTTCATAAGGCAGGATGGAGTCCAAAAGATAAGGCAAAGCATAGGCGATGACTCAAGACGATGACAGGTTCAGCGCATCAGTTGGCGACCTTTTTCCGTCAACCGATATTTTTGTATCGGGCTGCTGGGCTTGTCTGGAATAGTGCGCTCTACATACCCTTGAGCAAGAGCAGGATTCAGGTAGTTTCGGCGGAATGTAGGGCGATGACTGAGGTCCAGTGCGTCCATGAGGCTTGTGATGCCCTGTTCAGTTTTTTCCTGAAACACATATAGAAGCTTTTGGACTGGATCGGGGTGTTCCACATTCGAGGTAACGGCTTCGTTCAATGCCACATGCAAAGCGTCCAGCAGGAACTCCACAAATAGGGGTGGATTCACCTGCGCTATCTGCGTGAGCCAGGGCTGCATAGCATCCTTCCTGACGATCACAAATGACGGTTTCGACCGGCAAAACCGTAAACAGCTTTGAATCAAGCGTGAGGAGTTTGAGATGATTTGACATTTTAAGGAAACAAGGTATCCTTAAAACAAGGAATCATTGTATTGCTGAAAAAAGGGGAAAACCTATGCTCGCTAAAATTACCACCAAGAATCAGCTTACCCTTCCTAAGGCTGTCATGCAGCAGGTCGGCAGAACTGAGTATGTTGAGGTCACATTTGAAAATGGACGTATCATCCTTACGCCTATGCAGGTGCGGCCTGCCGACGCTGTGAGGGAAAAGTTGGCTGCACTCGGCATTACCGAGCAGGACGTGGAGGATGCGATCACTTGGAGCCGGGGAGAAAAAGCGTGACGCCTACTCGGGTTGTGCTGGATACTAATTGTCTGGTCTCCGCTCTCATTTTCTCACACGGAAGAGCGGGACAACTACGGATCGCATGGCAGCGTGGAGATATTATCCCTGTGGTCTGTCGCGAATCAGTCGCAGAGTTGCTGCGAGTCCTCGGCTACCCTAAATTCAAGCTGAGGCACGAGGATATCAAAAACCTGCTTGCGGATGTCCTTCCTTGGGCTGAAACCTTGGAATTGAACTCCTGCGATGATAACATCGAATTCTTGCGGGATAGGGACGATGCTGTCTTTATTCGACTGGCCCGGGCGGCGGATACTGCTTATCTGGTCTCAGGTGACAGGCACCTGCTTGAGCTGCGTGGCGTTTTTCCTGAATTGCATATCGTTTCGCTTGCAGAATTTATGGAAAGCATCGATTAGTATGTGCAGAATTTTTAATTATTAAAGAAAGGGTATCCATTTTTCGGATCCCCTTTCTTCTTTTTACTGTTTCAAAGATTTGATCAACAAATCTGCTTCCCGACCCATCAAGGCAGAGAGCGATTTACCAAACTTGGCAAGGCAAAGTTGTTTGGCATCTTTCCCGTTCTCTTCAGCCAGTTTTTGAATAAGAAAAATCTGTTTGTCAGTCGCAGGTTTATCTCCTCCCCCCTGGAATTGGCTTTTATCATCCTGAATGGCATTTCTAGAGGGCTGTTGATGGTTTTGGATACAGGGTTCAGCTTTTTGTTTAACAGCGTTTATAACCTTGTTTTTGGCGATTTCAAGGGTGTCTTCCTTTTCAAAAGGAGAACGAGGAGATACAGAACAAACATCACTTACCACTCTGCCATCAGGCATAACCAGACTTGCAGAAACAATTGCAGTCTTGCCGTTTTGATCGTTGGGAATCTGAAGCACATGAACAGTAATTGAATCGGAAATATTAAACATAGAAAACTCCTTTTCCTGTAAAAGTGTTGATAAAAAGAGCACCATTCATCTAATCAAAGTCAAAAAGTTCTGAATGGTGTTGAATTGGGCATATAATGGAAAGTGTTTTCTTTTTTTACATGAGGAGCATTATGCTTCATTTTTCCTCGTAGCCATTGAAGAAAAGAATCTCTTTCATATCCAATTTTCTTGCCAATCTTAACTTTCACAGCAGGACCAGTCCCAAGAGCATCAGCATTCGACATGCTTTTCGCGGAAAAGATTCTTCCCATTTTTTCAGAGGCAAATTCTCTTGTAAAAACTGGAGGCAGTTCCTTACGCAATTGCTCAAAGAATACTTCATCTCCAAACATGAGTTATCTCCTTTTTTTAACCTCTAGAAAGCCTTGAATATCCATATCGCCATGCATGTTTCTCAAGACCATCCTTGCTGAATGTTTTGGCAAGATAGCTTCCAGAGCGGAATGCAGCATCTCTTTTCAAGGAAAAGCCATCTTTGTTTCTATCAATGATGATTCCATTATCGTATTCAGGATCTCTTTTTTTGTTTAAACAATAATGAACAAGACCATCTTCATTTGTTTTTAAAGTATTTTTCCATGCTTCATTTGCTATATCAAAAATAGTAAATTTGTTCTTTATGGCATTTGCATTGATCCAAAGAAGAAAATGATAATGAGGAAAAGAAGAATCATGAATCTCCCTGACCCAAAGGTACAAAGGATCAACTCTATGAGTTGCTATGACCATTCGCTTTAACCTTCGTGAAAGGTTATAACTGAAATCAGATATATGTTCAGGAGAAGGAAGAATAGAACCATCAGATGGGTAATGAAGATCAAAACGAACTTGCATGACTTTGCTATGGTTTGCTATCGCAAATTCCATGAGTTCCTTTTGCTTCTCCAATATGTCGATGAATTTACCTTCAGTGTCGTCTCTTGAAGGAAGGATTTGCAATCCATCAAAAACATATTCAAATGTAATTTCTTTTTTCATGAGAACTCCTTTTATTTAGTTTCATATTCTCATGAAGATATGTTTAAAAGGAAACCTGATCTCTGTTAGCTTGATCTCTTTATCTCTCCACCTGTGGTGGTTTGTTATGAACAGCTATGCTTTTACCTCTCTCACACCTGTGTGGTGTGAGGTTGATGTTCTCTCTTTTCCTTTATTCTTTTTGTTATTGTTTTTATTCTTTGTTATTATCTTTATTTTCTTCTTATTTGCTATATTTTATTTATCTTTGTTTTTTCGTTTTTAGTAATACAATCAGACCTAGAAAAATCAAGAATGAATTTATTGGTATTGTCCTCATTGGTAAACGGTTCGATCGTGAGTAATTGAGCCGTATCGGGCATATTATGTGCTGAAAAATATGGCGGATTTATTTTAAAAAAGGGGCTGTCCTAGCTAAGAAAAAAGAGCTAGGATAACGCCATGTATGAAAGGCGCAGCAGACTAAGTAATCGGCAACAGACCGAACTCATAAAATTTTTTGTGGCAGGCGCTACGGCAAGGGCTGCCGGAGAAATGGTAGGAGTAAACCGTAACACAGCCGCATCCTATTTCATGCGCTTGCGCCGTCTTATTGCTTCCCATCTCCCCAGTTATCGGTTGTCCGGTGAGATAGAAGCTGATGAGAGTTACTTTGGCGGAGTAAGAAAAGGTAAACGAGGACGGGGAGCTGCCGGAAAAATAGCCGTTTTTGGTCTGCTGAAGAGAAACGGCAGAGTCTATACGGCAATCATTCCCGATGCCCGTACGGAAACACTTCTGCCTATCATCAGAGAACAGGTGGAGCCTGACAGCATAGTCTATACGGATACGTTTTCAGCTTACAACGCCCTGGATATCAACGGATTCCATCATCGCATCAATCATTCCCAGAAGTTTGCGGAACAATATAATCATATCAACGGAATAGAAAATTTCTGGAATCAGGCCAAAAGACACTTGCGTCGCTTTAACGGTATCAAGCCTGAACACTTTTACTGGTTCCTCAAGGAGTGCGAATGGCGCTTCAATGGGGGCAATCATAAACAACTCCTAACTGAGCTAACTTATTGGGTAAAACAAGCTAAACATTAGTCTTAGCTAGGACAGCCCCAAAAAATAAATACCTATCTTTTCACAGAGGAAAGCACGTTTTTAGTGAGTTACATGAAAAGGTTCATGTTACAGTGTCAAACACTGCCGCATGGTTTTTGTCTTCATTGCCTTATCGAATCTCTTGTTATAGTCTTTGTGTGGTCGTAATTAGCTGAAACAAAACTATTTAATATCGTAAATACAGATAGCTACACTTATTCTTGGAGGAACGATGGCTGCGCTCAATCAGGCCAAAATCATCAAGGCGCTGGAAAAGATGGTTGCTGCACCGAATAAGGACTGTATCTTTTCCTTTTTGTCAGCCTATGGGATTCCCAACGCGACGATCAAGCGTCTTCAGATGGGCGATCCTCAGCGCAATCTAGCCAAGATTCCCGGTGATATTGCACTCTCCAGGCAGATTTATTTTCACCCTGTTACAGATGGTTCCTCTCTTGAACAGGCTTTTGAGGATATATTTGCCCTTTCTATGATTGAGCAGCAAAAGATACGGTTTATCCTTGTAACGGATTACACGACGGTCATTGCCTATGACAGGACAGTCAAAGACCAGACAACGTTCGACTACAGCGATTTCAAAACGAACTATGAATTCTTTCTGCCACTGACGGGATTGTACGAGAAGGCCATTGCCTATTCCGAGCACCCTGCGGATACCAAAGCCTGTGAGAAGATGGGGCGGTTGTATGACCATATCCAGATCATCAATCAGTATGAAAATCATGATGAAAAGCATACCCTGAATGTCTTCTTGACCCGTCTGTTGTTCTGTTTTTTTGCAGAAGATACGGGAATCTTTCCTGAGCAGAATCAGATGGTGAAGGCCCTCAAGTCAGTTACGCAGGAAAGCGGTTCCGATGTTGCCGAGTTTTTTGAGAAGCTGTTTACGGTTCTTGATCTGCCGAGTGATGCGCCGGAACGTACTGCGTTTTCCGCCACGTTTCAGGCCTTCCCGTATGTGAATGGGGGGCTTTTCAAAGAGAAAACGGTTATTCCGACCTTCGATGCCAAGGCGCGGAGGCTTCTTCTTGACTGTGGTTTTCTGACATGGAGCGACATTTCTCCGGTCATCTTTGGTTCGATGTTCCAATCCATCATGGACCCGGAAAAGCGGCGTTCCCTTGGGGCTCACTACACCAGCGAAAAGAACATCCTGAAGGTGGTGCGTCCGCTCTTCCTTGATGAACTTCATGAGGAATTTCAAAAGATTCTCGGCCTGAAAAAGGGCAAAAAGAAAGCTCTTGAAGATTTCCATGCCAAGATTGCTTCTCTGGGATTTCTCGATCCTGCCTGTGGCTGTGGGAACTTCCTTATTGTCTCCTACCGGGAACTGCGGGAGCTGGAGCTACAGGTTCTGTTGGCTATCAAAGCTGAAACAAAAGGCGATACGCGCTTTCTTGCGCTGGACATTCGCCCGCTCATCAAGGTCAGCATCAATCAGTTTTACGGCATTGAGCTGGAAGAATTTCCTGTAGAGGTTGCCCGTGTGTCCATGTGGCTCATGGAACACGTCATGAATCTGAAGGTGGGGAAAACATTTGGGCAGGTTATCTCGTCCATCCCCTTGCAGCATTCGGCAACCATCGTCTGCGCCAATGCGTTGATTATCGATTGGAAAGACGTGGTTGCGCCGGAGAAGCTGAACTACATCATGGGGAATCCGCCGTTTTGTGGCGGTAAATTAATGTCTACATCACAGCGGAAAGATATGGAAAGTGTCTTTGGGAAAATTCGATTGCTTAATTCTATCGATTATGTAACTGCATGGTATAAAAAATCTGCTATATATATTAAAGGTACAGATATACAGGTATCTTTTGTGTCTTCAAATTCAATATGTCAAGGCCAACAAGCTTCATTGTTTTGGAAAAATATTGAAAAAGATAATATTAAAATAAATTTTGCCTATACCACTTTTAAATGGAATAATGAATCAAGTGGTAACGCAGCTGTATTTTGTATAATAATATGTTTTTCAATAAAAGATAACGCTAATAAATTTTTATTTACTCAAAACAATGAAAAAGATGAAATAACACGTAAAAAAGTATTAAAAATAAATAATTACCTTATTGAAGAAGAAAATATATTTATTGATAAAACTCAAAATCCATTATGCAATACAAAAAAATGTTATTTTGGCAATATGCCAAATGATGGTGGTAATTTTTTAATTACTGAAAAAGTTCGAAATCAAATGACTTTAATGTATCCATCATCAGAAAAACTAATTAAAAGATATATTGGAGCAGAAGATTTTTTAAATGGAGGAGAAAAAAGATATTGTTTATGGTTAAAAGATGTAAATAAAGAAGAATGGATTCATATTGAACCTATTCGCAGCAGAGTCGAGGCTGTAGCTAAGTTCAGGCAAGCATCAACCGCGAAACCTACAAGAGATAAAGCAAAAACTCCAGAACTATTCTTTTTTATACCAGAATCTGGAAAACAATATTTATTAATACCACGTCATTCTTCAGAAAAGAGGAAATATATTCCTATCGGATTTCTGAAATCAGATACTATTGCAAGTGACGCAAATTTAATTGTTTCTGATGCATCCTTATACGACTTCGCCATCCTCACCTCAGCTATGCATATGGCTTGGATGCGTACAGTTTGCGGGCGACTTGAAATGCGTTACCGCTATTCTGCTTCCATCGTCTACAATACCTTCCCTTGGCCTACCGTGTCGGAAGAACAGAAGAAAGCGGTTTCCGAATTGGCGGACATGGTGCTGAACATACGGAATATGTACCCCGACAAGACTCTGGCGGAAATGTATGACCCGGACAAGATGCCGGAACCGTTGGCAGAGGCCCACCACAACCTCGACGTGGCAGTGGACAGCCTGTATCGGAATACCCCTTTTGAAAGCGACGAAGAACGGTTACAACTTTTGTTCAAGCTGTATGAGAAACTGGTTGCCGCCAAGAATGCTAAGGAGAAGCCCCATGCCTGATCTTCTGACTGTCCGCTATGAGCAATCCGGGAAAAGCACACGGCAAGATGACATGGGGATGCGCGAAATGCAGGCGCGGGCCTATGCCGCTAGAACTGCCCAATATCTGCTGCTGAAAGCGCCGCCAGCTTCCGGGAAATCCCGTGCGCTCATGTTCCTTGCGCTGGACAAGGTCATCAGGCAGGGCCTGAAAAAGGTCATTGTGGCGGTTCCCGAAATGTCCATCGGCGGCTCGTTCAGGGATACCAACCTCACCAGCTCAGGCTTTTTTGCCGACTGGCATGTTGATTGTGACCTGTGTACGGCAGGCAATGAAGGCAAGGTCGAGCAGGTTGCCGCCTTTCTCAACAATACGGAATCCCGCTACCTTCTCTGCACCCACGCCACCCTGCGCTTTGCCTATGAACGCATCGGGAACTGTGCCGCATTCAATGATGTCCTTGTCGCCATAGACGAATTTCACCACACCTCGGCTGAAGACGGCAACAAGCTTGGCGCTATGGTAGATGCCCTCATGGAAGGCTCCACCGCCCACATCATCGCCATGACCGGCTCATACTTCCGTGGGGATCAGGTTCCCATCCTCTCACCGGAAACCGAAGCCAGATTCACACAAGTCACCTATACCTATTACGAACAGCTCAATGGCTACAAGTATCTCAAGTCGCTCGGAATCGGCTATCACTTTTATCAGGGACGCTATTTCGACGCCCTGAAGGAAGTGCTTGATCTCGACAAGAAAACCATCCTCCACATCCCCAACGTCAACTCCATGGAATCCACAGGACAAAAGCTCCATGAGGTGGATACCATTCTGGATGCCATCGGAAGCGTGGTGGCGAAGGATTCCCGGACAGGCATCATGACGGTGAAAACACGCAAGGGGAAAACCCTGCGTGTTGCCGACCTCGTAACCGATGACTCCATGCGTGTGAATGTCCTCAAGTATCTGCGTGAAATCAGGGAACGCGACCAGATGGACATCATCATTGCGCTCGGCATGGCCAAGGAAGGTTTTGACTGGCCTTGGTGCGAACATGTGCTGACCATCGGCTACCGTTCTTCCCTGACGGAAATTGTGCAGATCATCGGCAGGGCAACCCGTGACTGCGAAGGAAAGACGCACGCCCAGTTTACCAATCTCATCGCCCAGCCCGATGCGGAAGACGAAGACGTCAAGAATTCCGTCAACAACATGCTCAAGGCCATCACGTTGTCGCTGCTCATGCGTGAGGTGCTGGCTCCCAACATCACCTTCAGGCCGCGTTCCCTCATGCGACCCGGTGAAACGCTTCAGCCCGGCGACATCATCCTGGACGATACGGAACATCCCGTATCTGAGCGTGTCCAAAAAATCCTCTCCTCCGGCGGCATCGATCAGGTGGTCACGACCCTCCTGAATACCCCGGAAGTCATCAACGCCGCTATCACCAAGACGACCGACCCCAAACTCGTGACCGATGTCGAGATGCCGAAAATCATCATGCAGCTCTTCCCCGACCTCGACATGAGCGAAGTCTCGACCGTCAATGACGTTGCCAAGACGCAGCTTGCCATCCATGCCAACGGCGGGCTGATCAGCAAACTTGATCCCAAATTTGAAGTCGTGGGCGGCACGTCAGAAAAACAAAAAAATGACGATGATGGGAGCGGTATTCCGAATGGGGCAAAGGAATTTTTGAATATTGGAAACAAACTCATCGACATTGATAACTTGAACATTGATCTGATTGACAGCATCAACCCATTTCAGGGTGCGTATGAAATCCTCTCCAAGTCGGTCAATGCCGCCATGCTCAAGACCATTCAAGATCAGGTCGCCACAGCCAGAAGCACTGTGACAGATGAAGAGGCCGTCTTGTTGTGGGAGGATGTGAAGGCCTTCAAACGTGAATATGGCGTTGCTCCGTCCCTGAACGCCAATGATGCCTATGAAAGGCGTTTGGCTGAGGTGCTGGCCTATGTCAGAAACAAGAAAGCCCAGCAGATGCAGTCGCAAGCCCAGTAAATGGTATCCGCATGAAATTACGATCCGAAAATACCAGATGGGGCAAGAGTGTTGATGACATCCTCCATGACGAGGACGAACTGGGACTTCTTGACGGTATAGCCATCAAACCGAAAACGGCACAGAAAGAGGATTCGGCAGTCACGGTTTTTCTGAATCTCGTTGATTTTTATAAGAGAAACCACCGCGAGCCAGACCAGAGCAACCCTGATGAAAAAACGCTCTACTGGCAGCTTATGGGATACAGGGCACGGCCAGAACTCAGAGCCAAGGTCATGCACCTTGATTCTGTCGGGTTACTCAAGTCTTCCGTTGCAGCAAAAATCCTGGAACCTGAAAAAGAAGAAGCCGATACCGAAAGCAACGTCAAATCCTTGGCAGACATTTTTGACGATGACGATCTTGATCTGCTGGATGACATTGACACGTCCATCTATGCCGTAAAGCATGTATCCCAGAAGAAGGACAAGGAATTGCCCGACGAAATCGCCTCACGCAAGCCATGTGACGACTTTTTCCGTTACGAAAAATTCTTTCAGGACATCCACAAGGTATTGCCCACCAAAATGGTGATGAAGGAACGGATTGTACAGGAATCTGATGCAAAAGTCGGTCAGGTCTTCATCCTCAATGGTCTGTTTTGTCTGGTGGACAGCATCATCAAGGAAGATACGGGCGAATCCAAACGGGAAAACCCACGATTGCGTGTTATTTTTGAAAACGGGACGGAAATCGACCTCCTGAAACGCTCGCTGACACGGGCACTCTACAAGGACAAGCACGGACGGCGTGTCAATTTTGATCCGAACCTGTTCGCGAACGGCTCCATAAGCATTTCACACAAGGACAAGCCGACCGGCTACGTCTATATTCTCTCCTCAGAGACGAAAGCTCCCGCATTGGCACAGCTCAAGGCAGCAGGAAAACTCGTCAAAATCGGCTATTCGACACAAGACGTACACGAACGAATCAAGAATGCCAGCAAAGACCCCACCTATCTTGAAGCTCCGGTAAACATTCTGGCAAGTATCCAATGCTTCAACCTCAATCCACAAAAGTTCGAGAACCTCATCCACGCGTTTCTCCATAAGCAAAGACTCGGCATGACCCTCATCAGCTCAAAAGGGAAAGCCTACAAACCGGAGGAATGGTTTGCTGTGGATATGAACACTGCTGTTGAAGTCTGCAAACACATTATAGATGGAACCATCACACAGTACAGAATGGACAATACGAGTGGAAAAATTGTGCAGAAAAATAACTGAATTATTTTACCAGAATGAGAATCAAATCAATGAATATTGACGGAATAAGCCTCAACAATGCCTATCGCTTGTTTGAATCTGGCGACATTGCTGCTATGGAAGTCGGGACAACCAAGGGCCTTCAACAAATTCACAAGTACTTGTTTGACGGGTTGTATGACTTTGCTGGCACATTCGTGAAGCGAACATCTCAAAGGGCAACTTTCGTTTCGCCAATTCTCTGTATCTGAAGGAAGCCCTTACCGCTATCGAAAAGATGCCAGAAAGCACATTTGAAGAAATCATTGCAAAATACGTAGAAATGAACATCGCCCACCCCTTCATGGAAGGGAATGGGCGTGCTACGCGTATATGGCTTGATATGATTTTGAAAAAAAATCTTCAAAAGGTTGTTAATTGGCATCAAATTGATAAAGAGCGTTACTTGCAGGCTATGGAACGCAGTCCTGTAAACGATCTTGAACTGCGTATGCTTATTCAACCGAGCCTGACTGAAAGAGTTGATGATCGTGAAGTCATCTTTAAGGGCATCGAACAGTCGTATTTTTATGAAGGCTTCAAAAAGATATACCACTAATTTCAATAGGTTTTAAGGAGGTGATGGTGGAACTTTTCATAGTCCACGCGGAGGAATAAATCCACTGGGTACCCATCAGAGCGCGTTTGAAAACTAGGGTCAGGACTCGTTATTCCCAATGAAGTGAAAACAGGGTATACTGAAGACATGGAGGTGTCGTATGCGTACCCTGTTTTACCTTTCCGAAAGCCAGATGGAACGGATCAGCCCTTTCTTTCCCAGCTCTCACGGTATCCCCCGTGTCGATGACAGGCGCGTCGTCAGCGGCATTCTTTACGTTATCAAACATGGACTTCAGTGGAAGGATGCTCCCGCGGAATATGGTCCGTACAAGACACTGTACAATCGGTTCGTCAGGTGGAGCAGGCTCGGTGTTTTCAGCAGGATCTTCACCGAGTTGGCAAACCAGACGCCCTTTGATGGCTCGCTGATGATTGACTCCACTCACCTCAAGGCCCACCGCACGGCGGCAAGTCTGCGCAAAAAGGGGGCTCCGCGCGTCTCATAGGCCGGACAAAGGGCGGATTGAATTCCAAACTCCATGCAGTCTGCGACGGACATGGGCGGCCTGTTCTGCTTTTGCTGACCGAAGGACAGGTCAGCGATTACAAGGGAGCGGCCATTCTCCAGCACCTTCTTCCCAAAGACGGCACCTTTCTGGCAGACGGAGGGTATGATGCGGCCTGGTTGCGGGAGTCTCTGAAAGCGAGGGGGATGACGGTCTGCATACCTCCTCGGAAAACCAGAAATACAGCCTTTCCTTTCGACAAAACGCTGTATAAACGTCGGCATCTCATTGAAAATACGTTCAGTAAACTGAAGGACTGGCGGCGTATCGCAACACGTTATGACCGCTGTGCCCATACCTTTTTCTCAGCCATCTGCCTTGCTGTCTGTGTTATCTTTTATCTTCATTAACGAGTCCTGACCCTAGTCATTAAATTGCAAGCATATATTACTTAACCGAAAGAACATCTTTTTGAGGCTCCATCCAGTTTTGGATGGGGTCTCTTTGCTTTTGAAGGAGAACGTCATGTCCGAATACACATCTCAGGAAGTAGGAGAACTCGCCAAGGCCCTCATTAACGTTCAACGCCATCTTCAACCCGCAATCAAGGATGCCAATAATCCGTTCACTAAGAGCAGATACGCCACTTTGAACAGCGTCATGGACTCGTGTCGTGACGCCTTGCTTTCCAACGGCATCTGGCTCTGTCAGTATCCGGTTCCTGCCGAACCGGGATATCTCGGGTTGGTCACGAAACTCACTCATGCGGAATCGGGACAATGGCAGTCGAGCCTTGCGGTGGTTCCCCTGCCCAAGGCCGATCCGCAGGGTGTGGGCATCAGCATGACCTATATGCGCAGGTATGCGCTTTCCGCCATGCTCGGCATCGTTACGGAGGAGGATACGGACGGCGAGTTCGCTTCAGACAAGCCCAACCGTCCGCAGAGCCAGAAAAACGCCGTAAACGCCCCTCAGAGGGGTAAAACGACTCAGGACGATTCAGGGCAAGCAAAAAGGATTTCATCCGCCTCAAATCGAACGTCAGGCGGACTTTCAAAATTGCCTCATCTGGATGGAATTTCATACCAAATCGTACCGGCACAGGATGGTCGGGAGTGCATCCTCGCCACCGGAAACACGGCGGAGAAAAAGGAACAGCTCTCGGCAGCGGGGTTTCACTGGAACCCGCAACGAAAAATTTGGTGGAAGTATGCCGCATAGCGGAAAGGGCCGTCCTTGATGGGGCGGCCCTTTCCATTTTGGCTCTTATCACAGGAGGAAACGAATGGACGGAACGAACAGAAATACGGGAGCGGAAGGGCTGCTTGGAATCCTCTGCTGCGGATTGGAACGCAGTGCCGAACAGCGCACAGCCATTCAGCTTGGCGACCGCTCCCAATATGTCGGGCTATCGGATATCGCCCAAATGCTGGACTGCCCAAGGGCGGCCCTGGCTGGTAAGCTCTACACACCTGAATACAGAAGCACTGACGAAGCTCTCAAACACAAGATAACCTTTCACAGAGGTCATTGGTTCGAGAGGGGTGTTCATCAGGCTCTCATCGGATATGGCTTATCTCCCCTCTCTCAACTGGAAATCGAGATCAGATACGGGGATGTGCCCATCAAGGCTCATCTGGATTTCACGCTGGTGACAGATCAACCACAACCGACAGTACGGATTCTGGAAGTCAAATCCACCGCAAGGTTACCGGCAACGCTTTCCGAGAGCTACGCTATGCAGATCGGCGGTCAGACCGCGTTGCTCAAAGCCTACTGGAACCATCCGGTTTTCAACATCATTCAGGAGACAGGGGAAGTCCTCTACCACAGGACGCTCCCTGAAATCTGTAAAGAACTCCTTGATGTATCCCTTCCTGATGATGCTTCAGCTTGCGACATTCAGGGATGGGTTCTCTGTCTGTCCATGTGCGATGCAAAAGCCTTTGGTCCGTTTCTTCCTGAAGATATGGATGTTGCCCAATGTTTGGATATGGCTTCAGAATTCTGGGAGACGATGAATGACCTGAAAGAACACAGGCTAAATCTAAACGCAATTCGAACGGCCCAGGGACTTGCCCCCCTGTGTCCGTCGTGTTTCTGGAAGGAGGATTGCCCGCATTTCAAAGGTTCCTCGCATCCTGAGTGGGAGGATACCCTCGTACAGTTTATCAATCTGAAAACACAGAAAAAATCCATTGAAGAAGAGATCGGAGAGCTGGAATCTCGTTTGAAAGTCGCCTACCAGCTTTCCCATACAGTGAGAGGAGAATGGATCAATACAGGAAACCATACATTCCGGGTGATTCCTCAGAACGGAAGGGTAACGCTGGATCGAAAACGACTACATGAAGAACTTGAAACGCTGCTGGGAGAACAGGATGCCCAGATGTTTATGGCGAAATGCGAAAAACAGGGTGAACCCTTTGAGAGGCTGTATGCGGTTGAGGTATAAAACGGCTGAAACTCTTGACTGTGTACTTGGATAAACTATACATTACCAAAAAATATCAGGGAGTTGTTATGCCACTTTCACTAGAGGAAATGACTGCCGTCGCCATACGAAATCAGCATCTCATTTTGGCGGAGGAACTCAAAAAGGGGGTTCCGTTAAATTATCGGGATGAGCTGGGCAGGAATATTTTGGAGTATCCTGATGGGCATATTGAAATAACACAAAATGTTATTCCACCTTATATTCAGAATCAAATGAAGTCATGCAACCACGATTGATTTGCATCTGTGGTCCAAATGGTGCGGGGAAGAGTACCTATACTCGTACCGTAGCGACAATGGAAAATCTGCTGGTCATTGATCCAGATAAGCTTGCGGCTGATGGGTTGTCTCCGATTGCTGCCGGAAAAGCTGCTGCCAAAATGGCCCGCCTTTTTCTTGAAAATGGCGTATCTTTTGCTCGAGAATCTACTTTGACTTCACATTTTGATTTCATTTTGATGAGTGAGGCCAAGAAAAAGGGATATTCCATCGAATTGGTTTACATAGGGCTTGAATCTTCAGACCTGGCGTGGGCACGAGTCGCTTCGCGGGCCGCTCGTGGCGGACATTCTGTTCCTTATGAAGATGTTATCCGTAGGTTTACACGAAGCTTGGAAAATTTGCCCAAAGCCATTGCATTGGCGGATAAAGCCACAATTTTGGATAATTCAACGCAAGGTTATAGGCTCATTCAAGTAGCCAAGTAACCTTCCATACATAGGAAAACATAATCCCGGTTTCTCTTCGGAGAGGCCGGGATTTTCTGTTTTTGAACCTTTTGAAAGGAGAATATCATGGAATCACAGACCATTCAGGAACTGGAAGCCCTCACGCCAACAGAAATGGATGCTGGACTTGTCTTCAGTGGCGTGCCGACCGGAAACAAGATTTGGGGATATCAAAATCCCTGCCTGTATACCCCTGCCATTGACCCGCACTACAGCTTTCACGAATCGGCAAGGGATGCCGCCGTCTGGTTCATGAACAAACTTGATCCGTTGTATCTCTACGGTCCTACGGGCTCGGGAAAGACGAGTCTCATCAAGCAGCTTGCCGCGCGTTTGAACTACCCGGTATTCGAGGTGACGGGACATGCACGTCTGGAGTTCGCGGATTTGTGCGGTCACATTTCCCTGCATGAAGGAAGTATGCGCTATGAGTATGGCCCGTTGAGTCTTGCTATGCGCTATGGCGGGCTTTTTCTCATCAATGAGGTGGATTTACTCTCACCAGAGGTTGCTGTGGGACTCAACGGAGTTCTGGAAGGTGCGCCGTTGTGCTTGCCGGAAAACGGTGGGGAAGTCATTCATCCGCATGAAATGTTCCGCATCGCCTGTACGGGCAACACCAACGGGGGAGGGGACGATACGGGGCTCTATCAGGGAACCGACAGAATGAATCTTGCGTGGCTTGATCGTTTCATGGTGTGCGAGGTCAATTACCCGGATGCCGTGGTGGAAAAGGATTTGCTGGTAAAGCTCTATCCGACTCTGCCTGAGCATATCGTCATCAAGATGGTAGATTTCGCCAATGAAATCAGGAAACAGTTCATGGGCGTTTCCGATTCGTACACGGATACCATCGAGGTGACGCTTTCTACGAGAACGCTGCTTCGTTGGGCGGATTTGACACTGCGCTTTCAACCGTTGGCGCATCAGGGCATCCAGCCGTTGTCCTACGCGCTGGACCGGGCCTTGGGCTTTCGGGCGTCCCGGCCCACCCGCGCCATGCTGCATGAACTCCTCCAGCGGATGTTCCCGATGGACTGCCATCTGGGGGAGTAAAAACGGCTCCGGCAATCATGCTGGAGCAATGGCTGTCCTCAATTCTCAGGCATATGGAGACTGATCCAGGCTATCTCGACACGCTTCCTCAGCTTCCGCAGGTTATTCTGAAAAACGAGGCTTCTTCACGCTTCTGGCGTGGGGAAGCCTTTTCTCATGCGCTGGAACTTTTCCGGGGATGCTCCGGGCGATCAGGTCGAAGCATGACCATCCCTGCCGATGACTGCGTGGACGGGAACCCTGTGCAGGAGCTTCTGGAACGCTCCCTGCAAAAACTCTCTGAAGGCTATCACATCGAACTCTTAACCCCTTTAATCGAATAACGGAGTTGTCATGAATACCCCCATTCTTTCCGACATCAAGGTTCTCGACAACCTTCTTGCCCTGAATCTCAACGTCAATCTCTGGTCCGCCCGCAAAAAGATGGCGCTGGAAGACTTTGGCGGTGCGGAACTTCCTCCTGAAGATTTGGCCTCGCTGGGTTCCAAGCGTATCGCTGATCCGAACAGCCTCAAGGTGTTCTCCACGCTGAAGGCCCGTGCCTTCAATTATCTGGATCGGCACGGCATTCGATTCATGTCCGGCTGGGCCATCCCTGAAGACAAGGCGGGTGACATCATCAGGGAACTCATAGGCATCCGGGATGAGTTCCTGAAGGAAAAGGATGCCTTTCTTGCCGATTACGACCAGTCCATTGAAAATTGGATCAACAAGCATACGAAATGGGCCAGCATCATCAGAGAATCCACAGTGGGTTCCGAGTATGTCCGTTCCCGCATGGGATTCTCATGGCAGTTGTATCGGGTTGCGCCGCTCATGGATCATGCCGTCCCGGAAGCCGTGGCCGAGTCCGGCCTTAATGAGGAAGTGGAAAATCTCGCCAAAACGCTTTTCGGAGAGATTGCTCGTTCCGCGGACGAAACATGGAATCGCGTCTACGCGGGCAAAACGGAAGTGACCCACAAGGCGTTGTCCCCCCTGCGGACGCTCCAGCAGAAACTGTCCGGCCTGACGTTCATCAATCCTCATGTGAGCCCCGTGGTGGACATCATCCAGATGGCCTTCAACCGGATTCCCAAAAAGGGCAACATCACCGGTGCGGATTTGGTCATGTTGCAGGGACTGGTGTGTCTGCTTCGTGATCCAGATGCGCTCATTGCCCATGCCGAACGCCTTATCGAAGGCTATGGCCCCGCCAGCGTGCTCGATGCGGTAACCTCTCCGCTCATGCAGGCTATCCCGGCACCAGAACTGCCGGAGGTGCTTCCCGTGAGCCATGCCAACCTCCCCAACGTAGGATTGTGGTAGCATCATGCTGAAACAAAAGGATATCATGGATTGCTTGCCGCTGCTGGCGAGCGTTTTGGGCAACCAGTATGGTGTAACGGTGGAAATCGGTGGGAGTGAAGCCTACACGGACGGCAAAACGATCCATTTGCCCGCGCTTCCGTTGGATTCTGAACCCGAATTGATAACAATGATAAAAGGATACTGCGATCACGAATCCGCTCATATCCGCGAAACGGATTTTGAGACTCTAAGAAAGGCCAATCTGACGCCGTTTCAGCATAATTTATTCAATATACTGGAGGATTATCGCGTTGAAGAACGCCTTTCGGCACGGTATCCGGGATGCAGGGAAAACTTCAGGCATCTGATTCAGAAACTCTTTGGAAAAGAAAAGGTCGGGGACACAAACCCGGCCTTTTCTATTTTGAACACTATCTTGCTCACGGTGCGCTCATGGTCTGTAGACGCGATTATCCCCCGCAGGGAATCCGTGGCGAAGACGATGGAACGCCATTATCCGGGACTTCGAAAGGCGTTGGACGGGATTCTCGATAGGGTGAGGGATTCCTGCAAGGATACCGGAGACTGCATCCGGTATGCGCTGGAATTGGAGCAGGCCATCCTCACCTGGAGTCTTGAACAAAAATCCATCACGAAACCGGAGAAAAAGGATTTGGGAGCGGTTCAGGATGAGCCTGTGGCTTCCTCAAGTGCTTCGTTGGATTCTCTGAAAAAAGCGGTGGGGGCCTTGTCTTCTAATGAACTTCCGAGGGGATTCGGTGAGGCTCTGGCGGAACGAATTGAGCTGAACAGCCCCAGAGACAGGCAGAAACAACTAAGGATAGCCGCCACGGGAAAGAAACGGCTTGCGGAGCTTTCTCCCGAACAACGCAGCCGGATCGAACGTCAGACTGCCGGACTCGGTTTCAGGCTTCAGGGACTTATGCAGGCACAAAAATGGCTGCCCGTCATGCCGGGAGTACGAGGACGGTTTTCCTCTTCGCTGTGCCACAGGCTGGCGGTCGGGAATCCCAGAGTCTTCGTGAAGAACGGTTTCCGGGAATCGCCGGATACGGCGGTTCACATTCTCTTGGACAGCAGCGGTTCTATGAATGATTCCGGAATCATGCTGGCGAATGCCGTCTGTTATGCCGTGGGAAAGGCCCTTCAGGGTATCCCCGGCGTCAATCTGGGCATTACGGCGTTTCCCGGCGTAAATGCGGCGAAACGCGGGGCAACGGTCGTGCCTGTCCTTCGGCACGGTGAAAAGCTCACCGCCAGATTCCCCGAAATCGCCTATGGGATGACTCCGATGGCGGAGTCCCTCTGGTGGGTTATGCAGCAAATGTGTCTCCTCCGCGAGAACAGGAAAATCATCCTGATCGTCACGGACGGAGAACCCGATTCCATCCCCGCCGCGCAGGAGGCGTTCAAACAGGCTTGGAAAAAAGGCTTCGAATGCTACGGCCTCGGCATCATGTGTTCGAGCATCGCAACCTTGCTGCCCCATACCAGCCGCGTCATCGAGACGCTTCCACAGCTTGCCCCGGCACTGTTCAAACTGCTCGAAGGGGCCTTGAGGAGGAACGCATGACGGATACCTGCCGACTGTGCCGCCTTGGGCTTTTGTCGAGGATGCCGCTGTGTCTTGGAAAACACGTCGAATGGGCCTGCGGAACTGCCCGCCACTGCCGTTTGTCTCGTTTCATAACCAGATAGGAGGAAAAAGATATGAGTCTCGGAAAATGGATACCCGTGGTGGTTGCGATTCTGACCGTCATAGCGGATGAGATGGACGAGTAAAACTCGCTAAAGGGTATCCGGGAAAACCGGATACCCTTACCCCTGTTGAGGAAAAATATTTTTTCTGGTTCATTTCCCCAAAAGGCGGTAAACAGGTTTTGACGGAGCAAAAACGTCGAAGGATTTATCAGGAGTGCTATCAAGCGATAGCTCTTTGTAGCGTGAGGGTTGGAAATAGGGTTGGAAACGCTTTTTCAGGCATGAAAAAAGGACTCGGATTTTTACATCCAAGTCCTTGATTTCATTTCTGGTGCGGCTGGAGAGATTCGAACTCCCGGCCTACAGGTTCGTAGCCTGTTGCTCTATCCAGCTGAGCTACAGCCGCATCACGAGAAAGAGGTATAGTCGGACGGCCCGGTTCCGTCAAGCGTTTTTTGGGGAACTCTCGCGAAAAAAATCTCTCCTGTGCGGAAAGAAATATTTTTTCCACTATAATATCATGATATTATCTGTTTTTATCTTCTTGAAAAAAGACAAGAAGCACAGCTTCCGTATGAGGCTGCCGGGGGATTGGGCCGAGAGATTCAATGACAGCGGGAGGTTGAAGTGGGAAAGGGGAGGGGCGTACTCCTTTGGAAAGCGTCCCTCTCCCTTCCTCAATGTGTCTAAAACTCCGGCGGAAGCTGGAGCATTTCCTCGTACGTGAACACGGGGCCGTCCACGCACATGTAATGGCTCCCGACCTTGCAGTGCCCGCACTTGCCGATGCCGCAGTCCGGGCCGCAGGCCATGTCCGCCCCCTGATCGAAGTGGATTTCCGAACAGGGTCCGCAGGGGCCGGTATCGCCCATGCTCCAGAAGTTGTCCTTTTCGCCAAGGCGGAAGATGCGCTCGGGCGCGACGCCAGCCACTTTCTGCCAGAGTTCGAAGGCTTCGTCATCATCCTTGTAGACGGTGATGTAGAGCCGATCTTTGGGCAGTTTCAGGTCTTCGGTGATGAAGGTCCACGCGAAACGGATGGCGTCTTCCTTGAAGTAGTCCCCGAAGGAGAAGTTGCCGAGCATTTCGAAGAAAGTGTGGTGGCGCGCGGTGCGGCCCACGTTGTCGAGGTCGTTGTGCTTGCCGCCCACGCGCAGGCACTTCTGGGACGTGGTGGCACGCACGTAGTCGCGTTTTTCCTGTCCGCAGAAAATTTTCTTGAACTGCACCATGCCCGCGTTGGTGAACAGCAGGGACGGGTCGTCGCGGGGGATCAGGGAAGAGGAGGCGACTTCGGTGTGCCCGTGTTTTTTGAAGTATTCCAGAAAACGGTGGCGGATTTCATTGGCTGTCAGCATACAGGCTCCTGCGGGAGGTGGAGAGATCGGGGGATGAGGCCATGCCCGGCGGCATCGCCTCCGGAAAGGTTCGGCGGGGAGGGAGCCCCTCCCCGCATCGGATCAGATTTCGTCGTCCATGTCGTCGACGGGGGCGTTTTCGGGGTCCGGGAGGTTTTCTTCCGGTGCGTGCACGACGGGCCGCGGGTTCATGCCCAGATGCTCGATGAGCTGGCTCTCGATGGCGTTGCGCAGCTCGGGGGTTTCATCGAGCAGGGCACGGACCTTTTCCTTGCCCTGGCCGAGCTTTTCGGCCCCGAAGGCGAACCATGCGCCGCTCTTGTCCACGATGCCGGCGTCGACGCCGAGGTCGATGAGTTCCCCGGAGCGGGAAATGCCCGTGCCCCAGATGATGTCGAACTTGGCTTCGCGGAAGGGGGGGGCCATCTTGTTTTTGACCACCTTCACGCGGGTAAGGGAGCCGTAGGCTTCTTCCTTGTCCTTGAGGGTCTGGATCTTGCGGATGTCGAGGCGCACGGAGGAGTAGAACTTGAGCGCGTTGCCGCCGGTGGTCGTTTCCGGGCTGCCGTAGCCGGTGACGCCGATCTTCATACGGATCTGGTTGATGAAGATGACGGCGGTGCGGGACTTGTGGATGGTGCCGGTCAGCTTGCGGAGCGCGTGGGACATCAGGCGGGC
>ERZ791605.375-NODE-375-length-33657-cov-2.688441_pt1 | contig 33657 bp, 22 predicted proteins | sample MGYA00509965_ERZ791605 | MGnify/ENA primary metagenome ERZ791605 (study PRJEB30046, sample SAMN00791923) | human gut metagenome | study: EMG produced TPA metagenomics assembly of the A metagenome-wide association study of gut microbiota in type 2... | reverse complement strand
GTTACCGTTGTATCTCTGCGGATTACGGAGGTGAAGGTAAGCGGCAATACAAGATATACGGCTGAGGAGATTGAACAGACCATATTTGACTCCCCAATCAGCCGAAACGCCGCTTACTGTTATTTCCAGTATCAGTTCAGGCCTCATAAGAAGCTTCCGTTTGTGGAAGACTACAGGATAGTATTCAGAGGTCCCAATGAAGTGGAGATTATTGTATATGAAAAAAGCATGGTAGGCTATGTGTCCTACATGAACAGCAACCTGTACTTTGATAAAGACGGAATTATTGTGGAGAGCACAAGCGAAATTCTGCCTGGAATACCGAAGATAGAGGGGCTGAAGTTTGGCCATGTAGTGCTTCACGAGCCCCTTCCCGTAGAGAATAAGGATATTTTCGAGGATATTTTGAACCTGACCCAGATTCTCTCTCTCTATGAGATCCACGCCGACGGGATCCGGTACCAGAGCGGAGGACAGGCTGTGGTCACAGTGGGGAATCTGAGAGTTGAGCTGGGAGATAAAAAGGATATGAACGGCAAGATAGCGGAGCTGAGCGACATTATCCAGGAGTATTCCGATTTGGACGGAACGCTGTACCTGGACACATACGACGAGACAAACTCCAATCCCATGTACCGGTTTCAGAAAAATGAGCCGTAGCATTGCGGCCCGTTCCCATAGCTGAACTGGTGTGAAAATCATAAATTCGGAAAAATAACAGTTGATATTTTTCCTAAAATAAAATATAGTATTAGATAGACTGAAATCAGAAGGCGCAAATGCAGGCAAAAAACAGCAGATATGTGAGTGAAGGAGGAAGTTTTCTTGTTAGAGATTAAGATAAATGAAGCAGAGAATGCCGCCAGAATTATAGTAGTAGGCGTGGGCGGAGCCGGAAATAACGCGGTAAACCGCATGATCGAGGAGAACATTGCAGGCGTTGAGTTTATCGGTATCAATACAGATAAGCAGGCTCTCCAGTTCTGCAAGGCTACCACAGCCATGCAGATCGGCGAGAAGCTGACCAAGGGACTGGGCGCAGGCGCAAGACCGGAGATCGGCGAGAAGGCAGCTGAGGAGAGCCAGGAGGAGATCTCCCAGGCACTTAAGGGCGCAGATATGGTATTCGTTACCTGTGGTATGGGTGGCGGTACCGGTACCGGTGCAGCACCGGTCGTTGCAAAGATTGCCAAGGAGCAGGGAATCCTGACCGTTGGAGTTGTGACAAAGCCATTTAAGTTTGAGGCAAAGAAACGTATGATCAATGCCGTATCCGGTATTGAAAAACTCAAAGAGAGCGTGGATACCCTGATCGTTATTCCAAATGATAAACTTTTAGAGATCGTTGACAGACGCACTTCCATGCCGGATGCATTAAAGAAAGCAGACGAAGTATTACAGCAGGCAGTACAGGGAATCACAGATCTGATCAATCTGCCGGCACTTATCAATCTGGATTTTGCCGATGTGCAGACCGTTATGAAGGACAAGGGTATGGCACATATCGGTATCGGTAATGCCAAGGGCGATGAGAAAGCGATTGAGGCAGTGAAACTTGCCGTTGCATCTCCGCTTCTTGAGACAACTATCAATGGTGCAAGCCATGTAATCATCAATATTTCCGGTGATATTTCCCTGATGGATGCAAATGATGCAGCAAGCTATGTACAGGATCTGGCAGGAGAAGATGCAAATATCATCTTTGGTGCAAAGTATGATGAGACCATGACAGATGAAGCTACGATCACTGTAATTGCAACCGGACTGGAGAATCCATCCATGAAGATGAAGCCACAGCAGCAGGCGGGTGGAATCGGTGGCCGTATGGTATATCCGAATACAAACAATGTCCGTCCGACAGGTTCCGTTGGAATTGTCAGCCGTGCTGCTGCTTCTGGAAACAATAGTTTTCCGGGGGTTAATAACAGCAATTATGTCAATACAGGTACCGGTGTGGGAAGCAGACCGGTCAATCAGCCGCAGGCACAGGCACCGACTCCTTCCGCTTCGAACTATTCCGGAATCCAGCGTCCGAAGCCGGTAGAGAGTAATGTAAAGCCGGTAGAAATCAATATTCCGGATTTCCTGAAGAACCCTAGAAGATAAAATCGCACAATATGTCGATAATTTCCAAATAACAACCTCTTGTTTTTGCTAAATTATGAGGAATATTTTTCTTATAATAGGAGCAGAGACAGGAGGTGATTTTTTATATATGTATTCTATATTGATATCTTTCTGAAGCAAAACTTTCTGATGAATTTTCTTGTATTATCCCTTACCTGTGTATTTTGCAAAAGTGCAGTCTGTCACCGGAATCTGCGCATGCTGGCTGCGGCGGTTTCCGGCACGGGACTTGAAGCGTTTGGACTGATGGTGCTGCCTTATGCAATTTCCGTTCTGTGTACTGCCATCGGCATCGTGCCGCTTATGGTTTTTCTTGCGTTTGGCAGGGAAAATAAAAAACAGAGGGTGGTGAGGATTTTAAGCAGCTGGTTGTCCATTGTATTGTTAAACGGAGTGGCAACTGCAGTTTACAATCTGACGGGACTGGAAAATCTGTATCTGTATACCGCATTGGCAACGGCCGGAATCACTTACGTACTTGTCAAAAATCTCGTGGTGTCGGTGCAGAGGCAAAAGCGACAGATGTCTGTGGTCCTGTATAACAAAACGGTGTCGGTTCCATGTATCGGACTGCTGGATTCCGGCAATCTTTTAACCATGCCATTAAGTGGGAATCCGGTACATATTGCAGATGCAGCCCTGCTGCAGAAGCTTGTCGATGAAAAAACGGTACAAAAGGAGATTCCATACCGTGCACTCGGAAATCCGCATGGAAAATTGCAGGTGTACTGCATGGATGGGATGAAAGTAGAGACGGAGCCGGCAAAATTCTGTGACTGGAAACAGGTATGGGTTGGCTGCGCGGAAAATGGGGTGCTGTGCAATAAACCGTATCAGCTGATTCTGCATGCATCGGTGGCAGACCACTGTGGCTGCACAAAAGATCCATCCCAAATGACAAAAAAACTGAGAAAGGAGAAACGTAATGTTTTCACTGTTTGAACTGGTGTGGAAGAGAATCCGCCTGTTTTTTACGGATGATGAGGTTTTTTACATAGGAGGGGCAGATGTACTGCCGCCACCTTTGGAGAGGGAGCAGGAGAACCGCTGTCTTATCGCTTTAAGCGGGCTGCATGGGGACAGTGAACCCATGACGCGCGAAGACGCAAGAAAGCAGCTGATCGAACACAATCTGCGTCTGGTGGTATATCTGGCGCGGAAATTTGAAAATACCGGAATCTGTGTGGAGGATCTGATCTCCATCGGAACGATTGGGCTGATCAAGGGAATCAATACATTTAATCCGGAAAAGAAGATCAAACTGGCGACTTATGCGTCCCGGTGTATCGAAAATGAGATTCTTATGTATCTGCGCAGAAATAATAAAGTGAAGCTGGAGGTATCGATTGATGAGCCGTTGAATGTGGACTGGGATGGAAACGAACTGCTTCTTTCGGATATTCTTGGAACCGATGAAGATATCATTTACCGGGATATGGAGAATGAGGCGGAGATCATGCTTCTCCGCACTGCGGTTAATACGCTGACTCCGCGGGAAAAAGAAATTATCTGTCTGCGCTATGGAATCGGAAGAAAAGACGGCAGGGAAATGACCCAGAAAGAAGTGGCAGACCTGCTTGGAATTTCGCAATCCTATATTTCGAGACTGGAGAAAAAAATTATGGTGCGGCTGAAAAAATCAATTCAAAATAATGTGTAAGTGTGCTATACTAATTACATAAAATTTGCTCTGAAATAGTAAAATTTATATGCAAAATAACAAGGACAGCAGGATGAAAGGGCGTGGTTTTTATGAAGATTGAATTTTTAGGGGCAGACCGTGAGGTGACGGGAAGCTGCCATTATGTGGCATTTGGGGAGACTCATTTTCTGGTGGACTGTGGTATGGAACAGGGGGCGGATCTGTATGTGAATCAGGAGATACCGGTTAACCCGGCAACGATTGATTATGTGTTTGTGACGCATGCCCATATTGATCATTCCGGACTTCTCCCACTTTTGTATAATCACGGGTTCCGGGGAAAGATTTTTGCAACAACGGCAACCTGTGAACTGTGTAATATCATGCTGAAGGATTCGGCACATATTCAGGAATTTGAGGCAGAATGGAAAAACCGCAAGGCGCGGCGTGCAGGAAGACCGGAAGTGACACCGATGTATAACATGGAGGATGCGCAGGGGGTTTTAGAGCATTTCGTTCCGTGTACATACCATGAAACGGTGCAGATCTGCGAGGGACTGACCATAAGGTTTGTCGATGCGGGGCATCTGCTTGGCTCATCCTCCATTGAAATATGGGTGACTGAGGATGGCGAGACAAGAAAACTTGTCTTTTCCGGGGATATTGGAAACTACAACCGTCCATTGATCCGTGATCCGGAATATCTTGAGGAAGCGGACTATGTGATCATGGAATCCACTTATGGAAACCGCAATCACAATACACCGCCGGATTATGCGGCAGAACTGGCAAAGGTGATGAATTCCACGTTTACCAAAGGCGGAAATCTGGTCATTCCGGCATTTTCTGTCGGCAGGACGCAGGAAATGCTTTACTATATGCGCCGGATCAAAACCGAGGGGCTGCTGCCGGAGTATCCGGGATTTGAAGTATATATCGACAGTCCGCTTGCCGTGGAGGCAACAAATATTTTTCATAAGAGTGTGGAAGAGTGCTTTGATGAGGAAGCAAGACAGCTGGTACAGTCGGGCATCAACCCGATCGGGTTTCCGGGACTGAAAGTGGCAGTTTCCAGTGAAGAATCCAAGATGATCAATTTCAACCAGAAATCCAAAGTGATTATTTCGGCTTCCGGCATGTGCGAAGCCGGTCGTATCCGGCATCATTTGAAACACAATCTGTGGCGGACGGATTCCACGATTCTGTTTGTCGGCTATCAGGTGCCGGGAACGCTGGGCTATTCTCTGTTAAACGGAGTCAAAAAGGTAAAGCTTTTCGGAGAGGAAATTGAGGTCAGAGCAAGCATCGTAAACCTTCCGGGTATCAGTGGTCATGCGGACAGGGATCATCTGACCGCATGGATTGCAAACTTTAAGAAGCCGCCGAAGAAAGTGTTTATTGTACATGGCGAGGAAACCACAGCGGTAGAGTTTGCAGAACATGTCAGAAACGATGTGGGATTTGATGCTTTGGCTCCCTACAGTGGGGATGCATATGATCTGCTTACCGGAGAGCAGATCGCACAGGGCAGCAGACAGCTTGTGGAGAAAAAGACACAGGGTGTTTACCGTGCAAAATCCGGCGCGTTTGACCGCCTGATGATTGCGGGAGAACGTCTCATTGCCGTTATTAAAAAATGTCAGGGCATGGCGAATAAAGATCTTGGAAAGTTTGCGGATCAGATCAATTCGCTCTGCGATAAGTGGGACCGGTAAATTTGAGGGGAAAGCGGGACTTAAGTCCCGCTTTTCCCATGTCCGGAACAACCGGATGAAAATGAATAAAAAAACAGCACATGGGAATCCTTTATTATAAATCCAATTATAACGGAGGAATCCCATGTCTACGTACAAAGTTGAAATCTGCGGGGTAAATACGGCCCAGCTGCCAATACTGAAAGAAGAAGAAAAAGATGAACTTTTCAAAAAGATAAAAGCCGGCGACAAGGCATCCAGAGAAACCTACATCAAGGGAAATCTCCGGCTGGTATTATCCGTGATCAAACGGTTTAATAATCATAATGAAAATGTGGACGATCTGTTCCAGATTGGCTGTATCGGACTGATGAAGGCAATAGATAATTTTGATACGAGTGTCGGGGTGAAATTTTCCACCTATGCGGTCCCGATGATTATTGGTGAAATCCGCCGGTATCTGCGGGATAACAGCAGTTACCGCATTCCGCGTTCGCTGCGCGATATTGCATATAAAGCCATGCAGGCAAAGGAACGGCTGGCAAAAAATGCACAAAAGGAACCGACTCTCGAAGAGATTGCAGCTGAATGTGGGATTCCGGTGGAGGATGTGGTCTATGCACTGGATGCCATCCAGACGCCCTTAAGTCTGTTTGATCCGGTTTATACGGATGGAGGGGACACCCTGTATGTGATGGATCAGATTTCGGACAAGAAAAACAAAGAAGAGCACTGGGTGGAGGATTTGTCACTTTCCGATGCCCTGTCACATCTGAATGAACGGGATGAGCATATCATCCGTCTGCGTTTTTTTGAGGGAAAGACACAGATTGAAGTCGCGGATGAAATTCATATTTCGCAGGCGCAGGTGTCGCGGCTGGAGAAAAATGCGTTAAAGAGTATGCAGGGGTATCTGCGTACATGATAGCGGCCTGTTGTAAAATGGTTTTGTTATTGCTATCATGTGGAATATACAAAACGGAGAGGAAAAGAAATATCCGGCAGTAGAAAATTGCATTCTTGCTTTTTGCGGTGTACTGTGCTATACTGTCAACCGTTGCAGAGCCCATAAACAGGGGATTGCACGAAAAATTACCGAGTGTTCGAGACCTTCCACTCGTAAAACAAAACTAAAGGAGACAAATGGATATGAGAGACAAAAAGGTAACATTTATTGTTCAGGCTGCTGTGATTGCAGCACTTTATGTAGTGCTGACTTTTGTAGCCAACGCACTGGGACTTGCATCCCACACGATTCAGGTACGCTTTTCCGAAGCACTGTGTATCCTGCCTGTTTTTACGCCGGCAGCGATTCCGGGACTGTGGATTGGCTGTCTGCTTGCGAATCTGCTGACGGGCGCCGTGATCTATGATGTCATTTTCGGAAGCATTGCCACGCTGCTGGCAGCGGTATGTACCTATCTGCTGCGCAATCACAAGATTGCATGCACATTTCCACCGGTTATTTTTAATATGATTATTGTTCCGTTCGTGCTGGTCTATGCGTACGGTATTCCGGCAGTATATTTCCACGGTGTGAATGTAACCATCCCGTTTAATGCCATGACGGTCGGAATCGGAGAGGTGATTTCAGTATGCGTTCTTGGAAGCATTCTGATGCGTGTACTTGCAAAATACAGAAATGTCATGTTCCGTGCCACCGCACAATAAAAAATTATATCTGATAGAAGGTTCTGGAAGTCCCTGCGAGAGCAGGGGCTTTTTATTTTAAGAAATTCTGTAAATAAGCCAGACAATTTTAAGAAAACCTTAATGTCATTCCAAAATAACGTATGTTATCATAAATAACAGGAAATCGTAAAGAGCATTTATGGAAGGAGAAGGTTATGAAAATAAGAAAGACAATCTGCAGTCTGCTTCTGGTATGCCTGGCATTTTTAGGCATATTTTGTGGCAGAGCAAATGTATATGCAGATCAGAAACAGGCATTGTCGGCAACGGTGACTCTGCTGAAACAGGAAAAAGACTGTGTCGTACAGGTGGAGGCAAAAAACAGCGGGGCGGATTTTACCGGGAAGGTGCGTCTGGTGTTTTCCGGTACCGACAACTCCAACGGCTGCGCATTTGAACAGCGCCTGACATTGCCGCAGAACGGAAAAAAACAGTATACAATGACCATTCCGTATGCGGATGTCAGCCAGACACGCGGAAACGGAATCGTGGCATTTATCGATGAAAAGGGAAACGTTGTGGCAAAGGAAGCATTTGCCAGTATTTTTGGCAAAGAAAAGCGCGGTATTGGTGTGGGAGTGCTTTCGGATCATTATGATGCGCTTGGCTGGATGAGCATGAGCGGCCAGACCTATTATCTTCACGGAAAAGACCAGAATGTATATCTGACACAGATGGACGCGGATACATTGCAGGCGCAGCTGGATGAACTGTATTTTCTTGTGATTGATTCCTACGATGTGAGTTCACTTGGGAAAGAGAATATCAAGGCAATCGAGAAATGGGTGAAAAACGGTGGATGGCTGCTGATTGGAACCGGAGAGCGCGGCAAAGATACACTGGGTGGTTTTGATTCCTCATTTATGGAGGTCAGCTGCAAAAGCGTCAGCAAAGTGGGAGAAGAAAATGAGGTATCGAAAGAAATGCAGCAACTGGGAAGTTATTCCGGATTTACCGGGATTGATTTTTCACAGATGCCGGTTGCAAAGCTGCAGCGGAACAATACAAATGCAAGCAAAAGCGAAGCTTATCCGGGGTGGGTGTATGCCTGTGGGGATGGTGCCATCGGTGTATGTGCCATTTCTTTTGGCGAAAAACAGATGCAGAAAGTTTCCCCGGATCTGTGTTACGGAATTTATGACCAGGTGGCAGGATATTCCATGAGCTATTCCCAGTATGTCAATGACGAGGAATGGGGATGGAGTGGGGAAAATGCATTCGGTGTCATTGACCACCTCAATACGGCATTGGATTTTTCCTGGCTGAAAGTTCTGATAGTGGTCTATGTGATCGTTGTTGGACCGGTGCTTTATCTTCTGCTTTGCAAGATGAAAAAAAGAGACTGGTACTGGCTGGGGGTACCGGCGCTTGGCATAATTTTTATCGGTGTGGTATTTATCGGCGGGCGGAATTTAAAGCTGCATGAGACACGGGTTTATTCGGTGACCGCACAGCAGGCGGATGGAAAAAGTACCACTGGTATCGCCACCTATTACAATGCGTATCATTCCGGGGTAAAACCGTGGAAGGTACGGCTGAATGATAATTACGCATATGGTGGTACAGGTCTCAGTGAATCTTATAGTATGGCATCTTCCGGCAGGGTATATGAAGACCGTTATCACTATTTGGTGGAATATGACAGGGGGCTGTCCCTTGGGGTAAAACCGCAGAGCAATTTTGAAAATGCCTATTTGTTTGCGGCAGGAACTGCCAAAGGATGTGGAAGCATAGACACCAGTGGTCTGGTGCTCACGCAGCAGAAACAGGGGGGAAGCATAACAAACAACACGTCCTATGATTTCCCTTATCTTGTCTGCGTGTCGGATGATACGGTCATGGTATTTTCGGATGTAAAAGCAGGTGAGACCATAACGATAGACGGGAAAAGTAAAAAACCACTGCTGTCCCAGCAGATTTCTTATTTTGATGATGTCTACAGCGTGTTATCGCAAGACAACATGAATGGAAATACATATTCGTATAAGCATAAGGATATGGCAGCCGCACTGTATCTGGGACTGTGCCAGATCCGGCGGAAGAACGATGTGTCGGGTACTGTTGTAGTGGAAGGAGTAACCGCAGACTACGGAAAAACCATAGAGAGCAGGTGCTCGGAAATTTCGTTTGGCTGTCTGTACACGATTGCCGGTCAGGAGGTGTCCAATGCTTCAAATTAGTCATTTGTATAAAAACTACGGAAAATTTCAGGCGGTCAGGGATCTGAACCTGCATGTGCCCAAAGGGGATCTGTTTGGCTTTGTGGGACCAAACGGAGCCGGAAAGACAACAACGATCCGGATGGTATGCGGACTTATGCCGCCGACAGAAGGAACCATTACGATCCATGGCGTGGATGCCCTGCTGCATCCGAAGGAAATCAAAAAGCAGATCGGTTATGTACCGGATTTCTTTGGTGTGTATGACAATTTAAAAGTCAGCGAATATATGGATTTTTACGGTTCCATGTACCGTATGACTTCCAGGGAGATCACCGCGGTATCCAATGATCTGCTCGAGCTGGTCAATCTGTCCGACAAAAAAGAGGTTTATGTGGATACGCTTTCCCGCGGAATGAAGCAGCGGCTGTGTGTGGCACGGGCACTCATCCACAATCCTTCCCTTCTGGTGCTGGATGAACCGAATTCCGGTCTGGACCCGCGTGCGCGTGTGGAGATGAAAGAACTTTTGCAGAATCTGCGCAGCATGGGAAAAACCATTGTGATCAGTTCCCATATTTTGTCGGAGCTGGCAGAGATGTGCAACAGCATCGGCATTATGGATCACGGAAAACTCGTAGAAGCAGGAAACATTGAGGATGTCATGGAACATGTTTTCGGTGGAAATCGGATCGTGGTTTCGGTTCACGGGGAGATGGAGCCGGCAGTGCGCATGCTTAAGGAACACCCCCAGATTAAGGTGGAATCGGTGGGAGAAAAGGAAATCCATATCTCGCATGCCATGAAAGAGGAAGAAATCGCGCAGTTGATCGCACAGATGATACAGAATGGAATTATCGTGACAGGATTTTATAAAGAAGAGGGAAATCTCGAATCCCTGTTTATGCAGCTGACAGGAGGGCAGGAAGATGAGAATTAATCCAATGGTAAAAAAAGATATTAAAGTACAGGCGCGCAGTATGCGGATCTGTTGGGAAATATTTGCTTATGAGGCGATTATGGCAGTTGTATTTTTCTTTGCCATGTTTTTGTTTTCCCAGCAGATGACCTATTCGTCAGCAAACATATACAGCAGCATTGTCTGGCTGTATCCGGCACTTGCGGTCACGCAGATTTTTATTCTGGGAGTGGTAGTTCCGGTGCGCACGGCTTCTGCAATTTCGGGAGAGAAAGAGCGGCAGACCTTTGATATTATGATGACAACCAGCATGACCGGATTTTCCGTTATTATGGGAAAGGTGCTCACCGCGATGATCCAGAGCATGTTTTATGTGGTGGCAGGACTTCCGATTGTAGCACTGGCATTTGTCATCGGCGGACTCTCATGGGGCAACCTGTTCTGGTTTCTGGCGGTATCATTACTGGTTTCGTTCGTTTCTGCAAGTATTGGAATTTTGTGTTCCTCCATCTGTAAAAAAACGATCAGTGCCATAATTTTATCGTATGGTATCTATGTCCTGCTGTTTATCGGAAGTTTTCTTCCCTATCTGGTCACCTCGGTTGTCCGCATGTCAGGTGGTGTACCGGAAAAATCCTGCTGGGTGCTTCTGGTCAATCCGGGCATGTATCTGCTTGAATTTTTTACCTGGAGTATGACCGGAACATCCGTGGCGGAAGAACTGATCACAAATTACGGGAAAACACTTTCTGTTTCGGGCACTGCCGTACATTATGGATGGATGGCCGTTTCCACGCTTTTATTTGTGGCACTGGCATTTGTCTTTCTTCTGATTGCGATGCGGCGGATCAATCCGATGGCAGGATATGGAAGAAAACATGCAGGGGGAAAGCAGCATGGATGAAAAAGCATTTCTGCTGCAGGAAATCCGTTACAGCAAAAGAAAACAGAACGTAAAAAAGTTCCTGCGCTATGAAAGCACAGGAATTGCCGCAGGTGGAACCATCGCCATGGTGCTGGAAGGATGTGCGGTGTTTGTCCCTTTTTATACGGTGCATGTGTGGGCTGTTTTGGCAGTTTTATGTGGTGCGGCTGCTGGAGGGATTTATACGGTAAAGAAGAGATGTACCATGGTACAGGCAGCACAGCAGATCGACCGTTTCGGGTTTCAGGAACGGATCGTGACGGCATATGGGCGTATCGGAAAAGAGGGCAGTATCGACCGGATGCAGCGCAGCGATGCCGTGCATATGTTACAGGAAGACCATGCATGGAAAAAGGCGCGTGTTTGTCCGGACCGAAGGAAACTTGTGGCACTTTTTCTTTCCCTTGGGCTGGCGCTTGTTCTTTCGTTTGTGCCGTCCCCCGCGCATAAACAGGTGAAACAGCGGCATGCCATCCGGCAGGAAGCCCGGGAAAAGGAAAAAGAAATCCAAAAAGTGATGGATGCCTTAAAACAGACCGACACCGCTTCCATGACAAAAGAACAAAAGAAAGCCTTGCAGGAACTGATACAGTCACTGGCCTTATCGCAAAAAGAAATGCAGCAGGCAGATACGAAGCAGTCACTGGCATCTGCCGGGCAGAAACTTTCCTACAAGTATGGACAGGCGGCACAGATTTCCGGGGCAGATGTCCTGGCATCGGTACTTAAAAATATCCAGGTGAATACCAATACAGGAAACCAGCTGGCACAGGGGGATGTACAAAGCACTACACAAAACACTACACAAAGCGGTACGCAGCGTGGGGAATCCACCCAGTCTTCGGAAACCAGTTCCCAGGATTCCGGGGATGGGGAAGATTCGGGCAGCGGAAAGGACGGAAGTGGAAGTGGCAATGGAAGTGGAAGCGGAAACGGCAAGGGGACAGGAAATGGAAACGGAAGTGGAACAGGAAACGGAACAGGCGGCGGACGCGGAACCGGATCCGGAGAGGGAACACATGATTATGTGAGTGTCCCGAATAAACTCGGAAACGACAGCAGTATCACAAAGGACAAGGGGGATTCGAAGAATTCCGATTATTACAAGGCGAAGAATGGTCTGGCATGGAAAGGCGAACACGTGGATTTAGATTCCGTGGTCGGTGATTACACGAAAGAGGCTTACGAAGGCATTGCCAATGGAAAATACCCGGCCGGCATGGAAGATGTCATCCGGAATTATTTTGAAAATCTGAACTGATGGAGAGGAGATCTTATGACAGAATATGAAGTATGCCAGCAGAACACCATGGCATGTGAACAGGAAATTGCAAAGGGAATTATCGGACAAAAAGACGTCATCCGCCAGGTCATGCTGGCACTTCTGGCGGGCGGAAATGTACTCTTAGAAGGTATGCCGGGACTGGGAAAGACCATGCTGGTGCGTACGATCAGCCAGGTGTGTGATCTGAGTTTCCAGAGAATCCAGTTTACCCCGGATCTGATGCCGAGTGACGTGACCGGTACCAACATCATCGTAAAAGAAGAGCAAAAAAGTGCATTCCGGTTTGAAAAAGGACCGATTTTTGCCAATCTGGTGCTGGCGGATGAGATCAACCGTGCCACGCCAAAGACACAGTCAGCTCTCTTAGAGGCCATGCAGGAACACACCGTGACGATCGGAACGACCAGCCATCAGCTGCCGGAGCCGTTTCTGGTGCTTGCCACACAAAATCCGATCGAAAACGAGGGAACTTATCCGCTGCCGGAAGCCCAGCTGGACCGTTTTTTGTTTAAAGTGCTGGTAAAATTTCCGAACCGGCAGGAACTGCGGGAAATCGTGGAACTGACGGAGGGAAACCATCCGCCAAAGATCGAAAAGGTCATGGATAAGGAAAGCCTGCTTGCAGCGCGCGCATGCGTTGCACAGATTCCGATTGCGGATGCCGTCATGGATTATATTCTGGATCTAGTTATGGCAACTCATGCAGACAATCCGTATATCCGGGAGGGGGCAAGCCCGCGTGCGGCACAGGCACTGATCCGCACAGCCAGGGCACGCGCGTTTATGGAAAACCGCCTGAATGTCTCGTTTGAGGACGTCAAATGTGTCGCACTTCCGGTATTGCGGCACAGGATTCTGCTCAGTTTCGATGCAGTATCGGAGGGGATTACGGAAGATGCGGTGATTGGGCAGATCTTAACAGAAAAGGAACAGGGACTGTATGCTTGATGCGGGAATTTATGAACAGCTGTCGCGGCTTGTGATCGCGATGAAACAGAAAAGCAGCCAGAATATGGCAGGAAACCGCAGATCCGTACAGAAAGGGACTTCTGCGGAATTTTCCGATTTCCGGGAGTATATGCCGGGAGATGATCTGCGCAGGCTGGACTGGAATGTCTATGCCCGGTCGGAGCGCATGTATATCCGGGAATATTTCGAAGAAAAGGAAGCAGTGGTATCGGTTATTTTAGATACCAGTGCATCAATGCACTATGGAAAAAAGAGCAAGGCAGAACTGGCACAGGATCTGTGCGCGGTGATTGCATTTCTGACTTTGCACCATATGGACCGGCTGGTGCTGTATGACAGCAGCCAGATGGGAACTCCGCTTGTGGTTTCCGGGGGAAAGAATGCACTGCCAAAAGTACTTGGATGGCTGCAGGCACGTACATTTTCGGGGACAGAGACGGATTCTTTTTCCGCCGTGCGCCAGATGCAGAGGCGTGGGGCGGGAGTTACCGTGATCGTCAGTGATTTTCTGACCGAAGCAGCGACAGATCCCACGCAGGATCGTCTGGAAAAAACGATGCAGTATCTGGACTTTACGAAACAAAGACCCGTGTTGCTTCAGACACTGTGTGCGGAAGAACTGCGTGTGACAATGGACGGTACGCGCAATCTGATAGATATGGAGTCCAAAGAAAAACTGCGCGTGACGATGCGTGCGGATGTGATTGCGCGCTATGAACAGGAACTGCAAAAGCTTTCTGTGCGGCTGAAAAAAAGTGCATCGGCTGCCGGAGGCACCTATATACTCTGTGATTCTGAAAAAGAGAGACGCGCGCTTATTTTAGAAGATTTAAGACCTTTGTTTGTCTGAGAAAAATTTGAGGATGGATTATGATATTTGAGAGTTTGTGGCCGCTGGCATTTTTGCTGGCGGTTCCGGTTGTTGTGATTTTATATCTGCTTGTGCCAAAGGGGACAGACACGCCAGTGTCTTCGAATCTGTTGTGGAAGAAGCTTTTTTATAATGAACAGTCTAAAACGTTCTGGGAAAAGTTTTTGCACAATCTGCTGATGTATCTGCAGATCGTGATTCTTTTGCTGCTTATTCTGGCACTGATGGCACCGTTTGTACAGCGTAAGGGTACAGGCAGTACGGACGTGGTGTATCTGATTGACACCAGCGGAAGCATGAAGCATCTCACCAAAGGGGGCAATACCCGCCTAGGGGAAGCCGTAAGTGAGATCAAAGAGCAGATTGCCGCTTCGGATGGGGCAAAAATATCCATTGTTACCTGTGACGGCACGGGAACCAATCTGCTTGCCGTCCATACTTCCGAAAAAAAAGCACTGTATCGGACGCTGGCAGACATCAAGGGCACGGACACAGCCGGATCGCTTTCCGATGCACTGGCAACCGTACAGACGGTGCAGAAAAAAGACAAAAAGAACGATCTGGCAGATGTCATCGTCTATACCGACGGCATAGGGGCAAAACAGACGAAAAATCTCAAAAGTCAGCTTCAGGCAACCATCCGCGTGGTGGGAAGTCCCGTTTCTAACGTGGCGAATACGTTTCTGTCCTGCACCAAAGACAGCAGCGGGGACACGTATACGGTTGCATCAGGCGTGACAAATTACAGCGATCATGCGGCAAATATGGAGATTACGCTGTATGAGGGAAAGAAAATTCTTGAAGTGCGTACACTTTCCCTTGCCGCAGACGAGACATATACCTGCCTGTTTAAACAGGTGAACTGGGGAAACCAGCCGCTGCATACCGAACTTTCCGCAGTGACATTTGCCGGCAGCAGCCAGAAGGATTCCTTACATGAGGATAACTGTGCCTATGCACTCAAAGACCAGGTTTCCACGAGCAAAGCCACACTGATCGGGGAAGGAAATACCTATATCGAAAAAGCGTATCTTGCCGTGACCGGAGAGAATCTTTCCAAGGCAAAAACAACGGATGCACTTGACCGTGACGATCCGGGGATTTGTATTTTTGATGCGGATACGGCAGTGCAGGAATCTAATCAGCAGAAGGCGCGGATGATTTTTGCCAAAGAGGGAAAGAACGAGGAAAAAAATGTCAGCCTGTCCGCCGGCGATACCGAACTGACTTCCGGAATCCGGGACTTTGCGCTCGGGGTAAATCAGACGTATGTGTATGATCTGCCGGTCTGGGCCACGGGCTTTCTGTGGAACGGAAAGCAGTGCGCCGCATACTATGGGGAGCATGACGGAATCCGGGAGGTCGTACTTGGATTTGACTTGCGGGAATCGGATTTTGCCCTGCAGCCGGAGTTTCCGGTATTTATGAACCATGCGCTGCACTATCTTGAGGACAGTTCCCTTCTTTCCCAAAACGTCTATGATGCCGGAGATACCGTGCAGTTTCATGCATTAAACGGTGTGGACGTGCAGCAGATTGCAGCACCTACCGATCAGGCAGGACTGTTTACCGTAAAAGCGGGCGACAGAAAGGAATCCTATATTGTAAAATTTGCATGCAGCAGCCAGTCGGATGGACGGATCACGGCAGGCGATTCCGGCAGCCGCAACACGATGCAGCGGCAGCTTGTGCGAAAGCAGATGCGCAATGTCATCCTTATCCTTGTGCTTCTTCTTATGATACTGGAGTGGATCTGTTATGTCCGGCAGATGCGTTACCGTGGGCGGTTTTATCTTGCGGTGCGTCTGGTGGGGCTTGCCCTTTTGGTGCTGGCTGTCTGTGGAATTTCGGTGCCGCTTTCCCACGCGAAAGACACAACCGTTTTTCTGGTTGATCTGTCGGAGAGCAATGCCGCAAATCTCACGCAGATGGAGCAGTATATGAGCCGGCAGGTCAAAGACATGCCAAAGAACAATCAGTATGCCATCGTAACGTTTGGAGCCAATGCGGTTGTGGAACAGTTTCTGACCAGTGAGAAACACAGTTTTCAGATTCTCTCGGCACCGGAGGCGGATGCAACCAACCTTGAGGAAGCTGTTTCCACAGGACTTTCCATGATTCCGGACAATGCGGCAGGACGGCTTGTGGTGCTTACGGATGGAAAGCAGACAAAGGGAAACATTGAGCATACGGCATCGGCACTGACGGCAAAAAACGTGCAGCTGTATTCGGTTCTCTATGAAGATACAAAGCAGGGGAACGATGCCTATATCGAAAACGTGGAAATGCCGGAGTATCTTTATCCGGGTGATTCCTATTCCATGACCGTAACTGTGGAAAGCAACTATGAGACCGAGGCGAAGCTGCAGCTTTTGCAGGGAACGGAGATGGTCAGTCAGACAGGCGTGCATTTAAACAAAGGCAGCAACCGTTTTGTTTTGAAACAGAAGGTAGTCGGTACCGATGCGCAGCAGTATACCGTGCGCGTGAAGGCACCGAAGGACACCTGTGAAAAAAACAATGATTATGGTACGTATGCGACGGTGGATTCCCTGCCAAAGATTCTGCTTGTATCTGGAATGGGAGAGGACAGCACACCGTTTTTAGGACTTTTGGATGCTGCCGGATGCAATTACCGGCAGGTATCCGCAGTCAGTGCACCGGATACTTTAAAAGAGATGCTGCAGTACAAGAGCATCATTCTGGAAAATGTGTACCGGACAGATCTGCCGGAGGGCTTTCTAAAAAATCTGAAAACTTATGTGAAAGACTACGGATGCGGTCTGGTGGCATGCGGCGGCGAGGACAGTTTTGCACTGGGCGGATATCAGGATACGGAACTGGAGAAACTTCTTCCGGTCGATATGCAGCTGCGTGGGGTGAATGAGAAACAGAATCTGGCAATGGTCATGGTGATTGATCATTCGGGCAGTATGTCGGAACAGACCGAAGGAGGCACCAATCTGGATCTGGCGATCGCGGCTGCCAAAGCGGCTGTGGATCAGCTGGATACGAAAGATGAAGTCGGTGTGGTAACCTTTGATGATGGTTACACCTGGCAGGTGCCGCTGGAAAAAGTGAAGGATAAAGACAAGATCCATCAAAGCATCGAGACGATCAGCGAAGGCGGTGGAACGACTATCAAACCGGCCGTGCGTGCGGCACTAAATGAAATCAAGAAGAGCAAGGCGCAGCTAAAGCATATTGTCCTTCTGACGGATGGACAGGGGGAAACCGGAAATTTTGAAGATATCATCAAGGACTGCAAGGATGCCGATGTAACTCTTTCCACGGTAGCGGTTGGAGAGTCGTCTGACAGACTGCTTCTGGAACGACTGGCAACGCAGTGTAAGGGCCGCTATTATTATTCCGATATCTCAACCGATATCCCGAAAATCTTTGCACAGGAAGTATTTTTAAATGGAGATACGTATTTGCAGAACGGACAGTTTTCACTGAAAGGAAACAGCAGCAATGCCATCACGAAAAATCTCTTTGCCGATGGCTGGCCGCAGATCAAAGGATACGTGAGTGCCTCTCCGAAAACCGGAGCCAATGTGCTGCTGGCATCTGCCGAAAAGGATGACCCGATTTTGTCTGTCATGCAGTATGGACTGGGGCATACGGTTGCGTGGAATACCGATGTGACAAACCGCTGGACCGCCGGGCTGGCACAGCAGAATGATTACGTGCAGCTGTGGAAGCGGATCATCGATTACAGTGCGGGAAATACAGCACTCGGCGAAGACCGTGTGGATGTAACTACCGTAAACGGAACAACGAAAGTTACCTATTATGCCAAAGACTACGCAGAGCAGACACAGGTGGAGGCTGTGTACACGGATCCGGATGGAAAAACGCATCAGGCGAAACTGACCGCAAGTGCGCCGGGAACTTATGAGGCACAGCTGGATACGGCAGCCTCCGGTGTCTACAATCTGAGCGTGCAGCGGAAAAACGGCAAAAAAATCGAAAATGCCCTGACCACCGCAGCCGTGGTACAGTATTCGCAGGAGTACAAATTTGCGCTGACAAACGACAGCTTTTGTGCGTTCATCAAACAGTATGGAAAGATGCTTTCCCCAAAGAAGAATGTATGGAAGAAGTTAAAAGCTTCCGGGCGGGCACGGGTTTGTCTGACCAATCCGCTTTTAATCCTTTTGCTTTTCGTATTTCTGGCAGATATCGCCATGCGGCGGTTTGCCTATGTTCCGCCAATGCCACACTGGACGAGACCGGCAAAAAAAGCTATAATGACAAAAGAAAAAACAGCAGAAGACGGGCAGCCGGAGCCGGAAGCAGAAAAACCAAAGGAAAAGACAAAGAAAACAAAACCGGAGGAAACGGCTTCCCAGGCACTCGATACTTCTGCGCTGTTAAAGAAAAAAGAAAAGCGGAACCATTCCGTTTAAAAGAAAACAGGAGTCATTATGCAATCAGACAGCAATTTACGAGAAACGTTACGGAGTATCGATCATAAAAGTTATCCGGCATACAAATCCCTGCGGGGAAGTTACCGGTTTGCAGACTATGTGTTATCCATCGATCATGTGCAGGGAGATCCTTTTGCGGCACCTTCCCATGTGCGCGTGACCGTGGATGCAAAGGCAGCGGCATTTCCGGAATATGCCATGAAAAATACACGGACGCGCACGGCACTGGCAGATGAACTGCTGCGCACGTTTGCCGCACAGATCAACCACTTTACATTTAAGGCGAAGGGATCGGGCAAGAGCGGCCTGATCTCGGTAACCCACTGCGGACAGGAGATTCTGACCCGGACAGCCTGTGAAGTGAACGAAAAAGAAATCACCGCGCGTTTTGCGGTAGGATTTCCGGCAAACGGACGGACGATCAATGCCAGGGAACTGGAGAAAATTCTGTTTACCTATCTGCCGGAATGTGTAAAGCATTCATTTTATTATAAAAATCTTGATGCTCGCAGAATCCGGAATGTCGTGGAGCTGGCAGAAGACCAGCAGGCAGTCCGTGACCAGCTGAAAGAACAGGGGCTGGTTGCATTTGTTGCCGATGATGCGGTACTGCCACGGGAAAGCGGGATTTCCTCCCGGCCGATGAAACAGTCTGTAGCCTTTACCTCTCCGGAATCCCTTAGGGTGACGATGCAGCTTCCGCACAGGGGTGCGGTCACCGGTATGGGAATCCCGAAAGGAATCACACTGATTGTCGGTGGTGGCTATCATGGAAAATCCACACTTCTGACTGCACTCGAACTGGGCGTTTATAACCATATCGCAGGGGACGGCAGAGAGTTTGTGATCACGGATGAGACCGCCTTAAAACTTCGTTCGGAGGACGGACGGTTTATCAAAGATGTCGATATTTCCATGTTTATCAATGACCTGCCAAACGGAAAAGATACCCATCATTTTTCAACGGAAGATGCCAGCGGAAGCACATCGCAGGCAGCCGGGATCGTGGAAGGCATGGAGGCGGGAAGCCGCCTGTTTCTGCTGGATGAGGATACGTCTGCGACGAACTTTATGGTAAGGGATGCATTTATGCAGAAAGTAGTCAGTCCGGACAAAGAGCCGATCACGCCGTTTCTTTCCCGTGCGCGCGATCTGTATGAGCAGGCAGGAATTTCTACCATCCTGGTAGCGGGCAGTTCCGGTGCCTTTTTCCATATTGCGGATACCGTGATCCAGATGGACCGCTACAAGCCGGTTGACATCACAAAAAAGGCGAAGGCATTGTGCAAAGAATTTCCGATTTCAGAAGAAAAGCCACATCCGTTCGCCCTGCCACACAGTCACCGGATCATGGAAAAAGATAAAAACGGTGCCACAAAACGCAGGGATTACCGGAGCGGAGCCGTGCGCAAAAATGAGCCGGAGCGGTTAAAATTAAAAACCATGGGAACGGATGGATTTGCCATCGGAAAGCAGACCGTGGATCTGCGGTATTTAGAACAGCTGATCGACAGCGAACAGACCGCGTGCCTTGGCATGCTCTTAAAATATGCGGTTGAACACCTGGTGGACGGCAAACGGACAATTGCCGAAGTCGTTGTACAGTTACAGAAAGAACTCGAAACGTCCGGCATGCGTTTTCTGGCAGAAAACGGTATCGTTTCCGGCGGTTATGCCATGCCGCGGGTGCAGGAGATGTATTCCTGTTTTAACCGTTATCGTGTATAGAAAAAGGGAAGCACAGGAGAGACTATGAAAAGAATATTAGTTGTCGTTGACATGCAAAACGATTTTACGACCGGACCGCTGGGCAATGCAGAGTGTGCAGCAGTCATTCCGAAGGTCGCGGAAGTGATAAAAACAGGCGTGTATGACAGAATCATTTTCACCCAAGACACGCACCAGGGTAATTATCTGGATACGCAGGAAGGAAAGCGGCTGCCCGTCGTGCACTGCATCGAAGGAACCGAAGGCTGGGAGATTGCGCCTGTGATCCGTAAGGCAGCATCCTTTTATTCCAAAGAACAGATCGAGACGATTTGTAAGCCGGCATTTGGCAGTGTGCAGCTTGGCGAGTGCTTAAAGCAGTACTGCGGTGATGCAGAGGCACAGATTGATTTCTGTGGCGTGTGCACGGGTATCTGTGTCATCAGCAATGTCATGATTGCCAAAGCCTTTGTTCCGGAAGCGCGCGTGTGCGTGATTGAAAAAGCATGCGCCTGCGTAACACCGGAGTCGCACCGCACGGCGATCGAAGCGATGAAAACCTGTCAGGTGGATATACAGTAATTGTATCTTATTTAAGTAAGAAGAAAAGAGAAGAATTATGAAGTTAAATCAGATCATCACCAGTCTGCTGGAAACAGACATGTACAAATTCAGTATGGGAGAGGCCATCTATCACCAGTTCTCCGACTATAAAACCACATGGACATTCAAGTGCCGCAATACCGATGTGCACTTTACGGCAGAGATGGTGCAGGAGATCAAAGAGCAGATTAAGGTGTACTGCAGTCTACGTTTTACAGAGGAAGAGCTGGAATATCTGAACCGCATTACATGGATCAAGGGAAGCTATATTGATTTCCTGCGCCTGTGGCAGCCGCGCTATGAGGATTTTAAGATTTCGGATGAGGCGGAATGCGGACTTTCCATCGAGACATTCGGTACCTGGCTGAATACGTCCTTGTATGAGATCCCGACACTGGCGATTGTCAACGAAGTGTATTTCCGTATGGCGTACGATTATGATAGGCTTTATGCCAGTTTCCGGGAACGTCTGGAACGGAAGATCAAAGATGCCAGCGGCAGATACGAGATCGGTTCGTTCAGTGAATTCGGACTGCGCCGCCGTCTTTCCGCAGAGGCACAGGAGCTTGCTGTCCGCAAGCTGAAAGAAGCAGAATTTCACGGGTCAGAATTTGTCGGAACGTCCAACGTCTATCTGGCAAAGAAATACAATCTGACACCGGTCGGAACCATGGCACATGAGTGGATCATGTGTGTCGGACAGGGAAATCACAAACATAACCCGGCATACTCCAACTGGTACGCGCTTGATGCCTGGGTACGCGAGTATGGCGTGTTAAACGGTATTGCACTGACCGATGCGATTACGACCGACTGTTTCCTGCGGGATTTCCAGCTGACCTATGCAACGTTATTCTCCGGCGTGCGTCATGATAGCGGAGATCCGGTGGAGTGGGGTGAAAAAATGATCGCACACTACCGGAAACTGGGGATCAATCCGGCAGGCAAGACTTTATTGTTCAGTGATTCTCTTGATTTTGCACGGGCACACGAACTGTACGAACATTTCCGGAACCGCACAAAGGTGGCTTTTGGAATTGGCACCTATATCTCGAATGATACGGAGGTACCGGCACTGAATATCGTCATGAAAACCACGCTGTGCAACGGTATGGATGTCGCAAAGATTTCCGATACCCCGGGCAAGGGAATGTGTAAGAACCCGGATTATGTGCATTATCTGAAACGATGCATCGACTGGCGTATGAATCATGATAGATAAAAATTCTGATTTACAGACAAAGGAAGAAGGAACAGACCTATGAATTATACAGAGTGTATCGAACAGGCGAGAGGCCGTATCGGATCTTACTGTAAAGCGTGCTGGGAATGTAACGGCAGAGCCTGTAAAACCCAGATGCCGGGGCCGGGAGCCAAAGGCATCGGAGATACCGCCATCCGCAACTATGACAAATGGAAAGAAATCCGTGTCCAGATGGACACGCTGGTCGAAAACCGTCCATGTGATACGACACTGGAACTGTTTGGCAGAACGTTTCAGTATCCGTTTTTTGCCGGTCCGGTAGGCGCCGTGCAGCTGCATTACGGAGACTGCCTGAATGATATTTCCTACAACGATATTCTCGTTTCCGCCTGTGCGGCATCTGGCATCGCTGCTTTTACCGGAGACGGAACCGACAGCAATGTCATGGTCGCAGCGACAAAAGCGATAAAAAATGCCGGTGGACTGGGAATTCCGACCGTAAAGCCGTGGAATATCGAAGTGATCCGGGAGAAAATGGCGATGGTAAAGGATTCCGGTGCCTTTGCCGTGGCAATGGATATCGATGCGGCAGGACTGCCGTTTTTAAAGAATCTGACCCCACCGGCCGGAAGCAAATCGGTGGAGGATCTGCGTGAAGTGAAACAGGCGGCAGGGCTGCCGTTTATCGTCAAAGGAATCATGACCGTCAAAGGTGCCATGAAGGCAAAAGAAGCCGGAGCCGATGCGATCGTCGTGTCAAACCACGGCGGGCGTGTTCTGGATCAGTGTCCTGCCACCGCAGAGGTGCTCGAAGAGATCGCAAATGCAGTCGATGGCTCCATGAAGATTTTTGTCGACGGAGGCATCCGTTCCGGTGTGGATGTGTTTAAGGCACTGGCACTGGGAGCCGATGCGGTGATCATTGCCCGTCCGTTTGTGACTGCCGTGTATGGCGGAGCGCAGGAAGGCGTTGAGGCTTATGTCAATAAGATCGGAAGCGAGCTGAAAGATACGATGGCAATGTGCGGTGTGGCTTCGCTGAAGGAGATCACACGGGATTGTGTCAGAGTGTGAGAATTACATATTGGGAAAGGATGAAACGCTTGTGTTCGTGGCGGGTGCCATGGGTATGGGCGTTTTTTCTGTTGAAATGAGAAAATGGATGGATTTTGTTATATTTTTTGCTGAAAAAGGTCGGTTGATGTAAAAATGTGATATAATAATATAAGAGATAATAATATAGAAAATTATACTGTTTATATAACAGCTAAAGAAGCATTTTAGAGAAATATGGTTATTTCAATACCAAATAAGAAATAGATTAAGTGATTAGTGAATGTAGACTTAAGAAGGCAATTAAAATTGCATGAAAGAAACTATAAAATAGCAAGGAGGAATTTTATGAAGTTAACAGTCAGTCAAGCAAATGCAGTGAATACAATCAATTCAAATCTTCAAATAGTGGCGTGTGCAGGATCTGGAAAGACAACTACTATGGTTGCAAGAATTTTAAATTTATTAAAACAGCCATCAGTGAATCCAGAAAATATTGTTGCAGTTACATATTCAAAAAAAGCAGCAGTTTCTCTTAAACAAAAAATCTATAAAGAATATGAAAAAGAAAACAAAAGTTTAAAGGGATTAGCAAACATGTACATTGGTACAATCCATGGATATTGTTATTTTTTACTCCAAAATTATAGTGATAATTATAAAAATTATGAATTATTAGAAGAAGTTCAGACACGGCTTTTTATGAAAAGATTTCGAAAAGAGATAGGAATTTATGATGTGAAATATCATTGTAAAAAAGGGGAGCCATATTCTTTAGTTTATCCAAATATGTCGAATAGTAAATTTCAAGAAGCAATAAGTGCGTACAAAACTTTTTTAGACATAGCAAGAGAGTATGGTGTTGAAAAATTAGATGGTTTATTGCAAACATATGTTAAAAAATATGAGCAATGTCTCGATGATAAGAAAAAATTTGATTATACATCTATTATGATAAAAACATTGAGATTGGCTGAAAAAGGATGCTTTGATAATTATATCATATCGACAGTTAAACATTTGATTGTAGATGAATATCAGGATGTAAATGATGTGCAAGAAAGAATTATAAATTATTTTTATAATAAAGGAACCAAAATTTGTGTTGTTGGGGATGACGATCAAACAATATATCATTGGAGAGGAAGTAATTTATCATATATAAAAAATTTCCAAAATAGATATAAAAATGTTAAAAGAGAAGATTTAGATATTAATTTTCGAAGCAGTTGTGGTGTTACTGATATTGCAAGGCAAGTTATAATAAACAATTATAATAGATTAAACAAACAAATGAATAGTAATAATACTCAAAAATATGAAGTTGGAGATATTATTGCGTATGATTTTGACAGTCGTACATCGGAGATAGATTTTATTGTAAAAAAAATAAAACAGTTATATGGCGTTGAATACACAAAAAATGGGAAGACATTTGGACTTGATTATGATGATATGGTAATTCTTGTTAGTTCAGTAAAAAAAATTCCAGAGTTAATTAAAGCATTACAAGACAATGGAATAGATTTTGTTGTTGAAGGTACACAAAAACTTTTTCAAGCGGAAGAAATACAGATTATTTGTGATACATTTAGTATAATTTTTAATTGCATTTCAGAATATAACAAAGATACTTTTAGCAGAGCTAAAATAAAAATAGAACAGAAATTAATTAAAAGATGGAAAGAGTATTCACCACTTGGTGAGAATGATATTGAAAATGCTATTGTTGATTTTTGTGCATTTTTTGCGGAAACAGATCCTTATGAATATACAATTCAACAAAATTTAAAAAATCTTTTTGCGAGCCTTCAACTTATTGATCAACAGAATGAAAAGGTATTATATAATTGGGGAAAATTTACAGAAATAATAAATGATTTTGAAAAAATTTATCTTGATATGGAACCCAAATATAAGTTGCGTGCATTTCAAACTTTTCTTAGAGATGATGCTCCAACAATTTACCCAGAAGGATGGCTATCACCAAATTTTAAAACTATACGCAGTTTAAGGATAATGACATATCATCAAGCAAAAGGGTTAGAATTTCCTGTTGTATTTCTTCCGTTTTTGACACAAAATGCTAATTTTCCACCTCGAAAACCGGGAGGAATAAATGCATGGGGAATATTTCACAATGAAAGAATTCAAAATGCATATGAAAATGATGAAGAAAGTTTTCGAAGATTATTTTATGTTGGGATAACTAGAAGTGAAAAATTTCTTTTTATGACAAGATCACCACAAATATTTGGCAATGGTAAAATGTATAAGAAACCAGCACAACCATTTATTGAGGCAAAGAATTCTGAATATGCATATCCAGATATGTGCTTAGATAAAAAATATTTAATTTCTAAAAATAAAAAATTTTCCTCGGATGAGGTGATAACACTTAATTTCTCATTATTAAAAGATTTATTTGATTGCCCTTTTAAGTTTGAAATGTTAAATGTTTTTGGATTTCATTCTCCGTTAAACATTAGAATGGGATATGGACGTTCGGTTCATAATATGTTAGATTATATACATAAAAATTACACAAAAATTAAAACTTTTGATGATACAGAAATAAAAAAAATAGTTGATAAATATTTATATTTACCATATGGATCAAAGGTACTTCGGCATGCAATGACAGTTAAAGCTTTTCAACATTTACGTAGTTATATTGTTAATAATGAATCTAAATTTGATAATATAATTTTTTCAGAAAAAATTATAGATTATAGTATTAATGAATATTTATTTATAGATGGTAGAATAGACCTGGTGAAAAATGGAATAGATAATACAATAACGATAGTTGATTTTAAATCAAGTTCTGAGGTGCTTTCTAAAGAGCAAATTAAAAATCAACTTATGGTCTATGTATTAGGATACGAAAGTATGACAGGTGAGAAGGTGGATTTTATAGAATCATATGATTTTAATAATAATAATCCTACAAAAATTCATATAGTTCAGCAGGATAAGGATATTTTCAGAAAAAAATTAGAAGAATGTCATCGAATTATTTGTAATGAATCATATGATAAAATAGTTGATATGGATAAAACAAAAGGGGAAAAAGATTGTCAAAATTTAGGATGTGAATTTATTAAAAACTGTTTTCCAAAATGAAAGTTTGCAGAGAGGAGCATTCAAATGGCAGTAGCTGATTTAATAGCTGATTTAAGAAAAAAAGAGAAGATTGAAAAATATTGGGATTTTAGAAAAGATGATAAAAGAGAACATGTTCATTCAATGATTAAATATCCAGCAGTAATGGTGCCAAATATGCAAGGAGAAATTTTTGATTTGATATTAAAGAATGATCCAGATATTCATAATGTGTTAGATCCCTTTATGGGATCAGGAACGATACTTGTTGAGGGGTTGGTTCGAAAATTAGATGTAATAGGTATTGATATTAATCCATTATCTTATTTAACGGTGATTGCAAAGACTCAGAAGTATGGTATTAGTACATTATATGAAAAAGCAAATTTGCTAATACAAAGAATAGATTCTTTAGTGAATAAAAAAATAAAACCATATAGTTTTGAAGGAATAAAAAAATGGTATAAACCATCAGTTATTGATAGTTTGAGTAAAATTAGATTTTGTATACTTCAAGAGTCAGAACTGAAATATAGACGGTTATTTTGGGTGACATTTGCTGACATTGCAAAAGAAGCTGATAATGCGAGGACTAGTACATTTAAATTGCATATAAAGACTCAAGAAGACATACAAGCCACTAATTATGATTGTATTGCTAAATTTAAAGAAAAACTATCATCAAATATTCAGGCGGTTATTGAATTCAAAGGACTAATATATCATAATACATCAAAATTGTATTTGGGGGATTCAAAAACTATTCTTGAAGATAGAAGAAGCTTTAAAAAAAATAGTATTGATTTAGTGATTACATCTCCTCCATATGGAGATAATGCGACAACGATAACGTATGGCCAATATTCAGTGTTACCTTTAAGATGGATACCATTAAATGATATACATGAATTGATTAGTAAGGATATAATAGCAAGCTTGTCAAAAATAGATAAGGAAAGCTTGGGGGGGGTAAACTACTCACTTGATGTTATCAAAAATTGTGGGATTTTAGAAGAATCGAAAGAATTAAAAAAATTTTATGATGCATTAATGGAAAATGAAAAAATAGAAAAGGCAAGAAAAGTTGCAAGTTTTATTACAGATTTTTCAAATGTGATTGAAAATTTAGAGCCAATTATTAAGCCCGGAAAACTTCTTGTATTTACAGTTGGAAATCGTCACGTTAATAATATAGAATTTCCTTTTCATCTTATTTTAAAGGAACTTGCAAATTGTTATGGAATGGATATGAAATACGACTTTAGAAGAAATATAATAAAAAATAAAAATTATGTTGATACTTCTGTTCAAGGGTTTAAAACAATAAATAAGGAAACTATTATGATTTTGCAAAAACAAGTTTAATAGATTATATTTTATTTAAAGATAAATATTCCATATCAGACAATAAAATTTCAATTTTAGAGAAAATAAAGTAGTTTTATAAAATTTATTTATATTAAAAAACTCATAAAATGTATTAAGAAACGAAAAGTGGGAGAAATAATAATGTTAGCTATTAAACCAGTAATTAACAATATAAGAGATACAAAAATAACACAATACTTAAAAAGTAAAGGAATTAAGAAACAAGATATAAATTTAAATTTGATAGAATGGATTGATATGCTTCTACGTGAAGGCAAAGTGTCTGAGAAAGAAATTAATGATTGTGTATTAACGGAATTGTTGTATGGTCATAGGCGGCTTGTACGTATATATGGATTAAAAAATATAAGAAAAATAAAAAGAGAGGAGGATTGGAAAAAATTTTTAGAAAAATATGATTGTCAAAGTTTAAATTTTAACAATATTTTACACACTACATTAATGGGAAATGAAAAAGTTAGAGTATGTGCAATTTCCACAAAAATAGAGAATCAAGTTATTAAAAGAGTTCAAATAATATTTGTATATAATATGACAATAAAAAATAAAACTAATGAAACAATTAGTAATTGTTATACATATATACCAGTTATATTGGATTTAGAGGAGCGGATAATTACATTAAAAGTATGGAATAAAGAGGACGGAATTGAAGGGAGTACGCCATTAGATCAGTTGGATATTATTATGATGGAACTTCAAAGTGTACTTGAGTTTGAAACAAAGATTTTTTCGGTTGATCCTCAAAGTGTCCTATATAGGATGAGTAAGGCATTGTTTAATGACTTTTTTAAAAATTTACCAAATGTAACTGAGTTAGAAAATAAAAAAGAATTTATGCCTGATATAGTCAATATGTTATTACAAAATATTCAATTAACAAATTCAAAAATGAAAAATGGTATGAAAACAATGGATGTAAATGTTATAAATGTTGAAGATGAAATATATAAACTCTTGCAACAAATTGCGTTATATGATTATTTAAAAGATCATGATTTAATATGTTTATTGCAAAATACAGATAGATATATATCTAGAATAAAATTTAGTGATATTGATAATTTAACAGCATCACTGAATAGTGAAAATGGAGTAAAATGTATTTTTGATGCAAAAACATTTATGTGTGTTAGAAATTCATTAGATTTAGTCGAACAAATTGTATCTATTGTGGTTTCATTTCCTAATAATAGTGGAAGAGGAATTTTATCTGCAAAGTATGATGCGTCAGATACAAGATATTTAACAATACATATATTGAATAATAGATATTATACTGAAGATGATTTCAAAAAAATATGGGAGTTATATAAAAAATATGAGCCGAATAATGCAGAAATTAGCAATGTTTATATTCAAAGCAACACTAAAACAATGTGAAAATTTAAATGATGAGGTATTAAAACGTAAACTTCAGATTGAAGAGGATAAGGTTGATTATTTAGTAAAAACGTTGCATGAAGAGCATGTTATTAGATTTAAATATACATTTAATTGTCCATATTGCGATAATTTAAATACAGTATATGAAGGAGGGGACGGTGAAGAATTATGTCAGTTTTGTTCGAAACCTTTAGATGTAAATTCTTTAAAACAAGGGGCAACAATTCGTTATATATTAGACAAGGATGATTTTGAAGAATATATGGATGAATATTTCAAAAACGAATTAGTTAGAGCTAAAGAAGGAAAGATAATAGAAACTATAACGACGAAGAATGAGGAAAACGAAAAATTTATGACAAAAGAGAATACAGAGAGACGATTGTTTATTAGTCACAGTTCATTGGATAAAGAATATGTAGAAGCACTTGTAGAGTTTTTGCAAAAAATTGGAATGTCAAATAAAAATATGTTTTGCAGTTCAGTTGAAGGATATAAAATACCATGGGGAAATGATATATATGATTATTTAGCAAGTGAATTTAATAATAAAAATGATCTTCTAGTTTTATTTGTGCTATCAGATAATTATTATAAAAGTCCAGCTTGTTTAAATGAAATGGGAGCTGCATGGGTTTTGAAAAAAGAGTATAGAAGTATACTTTTACCTGGATTTGATTATAAAGAAATAGAAGGAGCTATCAATCCAAGAAAAATAGGAATTAAATTAGACGATGATGATTTGATGATACAATTAAACGATATAAAAGATCAATTTGAAAAATTGTTTGAAATTAAAGTTCCAAATGGTAGTATGTGGGATAGTATTAGAAGAAATTTTCAAAAAAAATTAAAAGATTTAAAGTATAAAAGTCACCAATAAACAATATAATATTCCTCTTGCAAAAAGTAAAAGGATACGAAATAAAAAGTAGAAAGTTTATGTAATAGAAAAAAATTATAGTGGAGTTGTTAGTGAATCATTATTATATAAAAGGCAATACCATTAATTATTATAATACAAATGCCTACTCTTTCGCATCATCTACCATTTTCGTGGATTTCAAACAAACTCAGGACAAATTTCTGCATTTTCTTCCACCAACCGCATCCATACTGGATTTTGGTTGTGGTTCAGGAAGAGATACGAAGTATTTCCTGGATGCGGGAATGCAGGTTGATGCAATAGATGGATCAGAAGAATTGTGCAAATTAGCAAGTAAATACACAGGAATTCCAGTAAAACAAATGCTGTTTGAAGAATTGGATATGAAGGCGCAGTACGATGGTATATGGGCCTGTTCGTCGATTCTTCATCTTTCGAAAGAGGAGTTAAAGGATGTCTTAAAAAAGATGCTTGCAGCGTTAAAAGAACATGGAATTATTTATACTTCCTTTAAGTACGGAACATTTGAGGGAGAAAGGAATGGACGATTTTTTACAGATTTTACGGAAGAAACATTTCAGAAATTTGTAAAAGATATTGCCGGGATTCAGATCGAGGAAGAATGGGTTACTGGAGATGTCAGACCCGGAAGAGGAGAAGAACGATGGCTGAACTTAATTCTGCAGAAAAAGTAAAAATGAATTTGCCGGAGAATATTTCAACGGATGTGATGACAGGTGGAGTTGATGAGAGAATGTATTTATATTCTCGTTTAGTAGGGAGCCTGAAAAAAGCAGACGGAGTTGATATTGTCGTATCTTTCCTGATGGAATCCGGTGTGAAGATGTTATTGGAAGATTTGGATCATGCATTGCAGCGTGGCGCAAAAATTCGAATTCTTACGGGAAATTATCTGGGAATTACACAACCGTCGGCATTGTATCTGATCAAAAGTAGATTGGGAGATCAGGTAGATTTACGTTTTTATAATGATCCGAAACGTTCATTTCACCCAAAGGCATATATGTTTCATTATGCTGCTTATAGTGAAATGTATATTGGTTCATCAAATGTTTCCAGAAGTGCGTTGACTTCGGGAATTGAATGGAACTATCGATTTAACAGCAATACCGATCTAGAGAGTTATCGCAGGTTTTATGAGACCTTTGAGGACTTATTTGAAAATCATTCAATTGTAATTAACGATGAAGAACTTAAGCGGTATTCCAAGAACTGGCATCGCCCGGCAGTGGCAAAAGATCTGGACAAGTATGATCAGGAGGATTCACAGGATACAAATGTACGAATGATCTATGAACCTCGCGGCGCGCAGATAGAGGTATTATGTGCGTTGGAGGCAACGCGTGAAGAAGGTGCAAAACGCGCGTTGGTTCAGGCAGCAACGGGAGTCGGGAAGACCTGTATTGCTGCATTTGATTCGAAAAAATATGATAGGGTGCTGTTTGTTGCTCATCGGGAGGAAATTTTAAATCAGGCAGCTGTAACCTTTCACAATATCAGAAATTCAGATGATTATGGTTTCTTTAGAGGAACAGATAAATGTACGGATAAGTCCGTAATTTTCGCTTCCGTCATGACGCTTGGAAAAACGGAATATCTGAATGAAAAGTATTTTGCAAAAGATTATTTTGACTACATTGTAATTGATGAATTTCACCATGCAGTTAACAATCCGTATCGTAAAATAACAGAATATTTTGAACCGAAATTTTTGCTTGGTCTTACTGCAACACCAGAGCGAATGGATGGAAAAGATATTTATGAAATTTGTGATTATAATGTACCGTATGAACTTCCGCTTGCGGATGCAATCAATAAGGGAATGCTGGTTCCGTTTCACTATTACGGAATTTATGATGAAACGGATTATTCCGCATTGCATGTTGTTAAAGGCAAATATGATTCTGCAGAACTGAATGAGACATATATCGGAAATGTTCGACGACATGATTTGATTTACAAATATTATTGTAAGTATGGTTCCAGGCGGGCATTAGGATTCTGTTGTACAAGAGAACATGCAGAGGAAATGGCGAAAGAATTTTGTAAACGTGGTATTCCGTCTGTAGCAGTGTATAGCAATGCAAACGGAGAATTTTCAGAAGACAGGGACGTTGCGATTGATAAGTTGAAGCGTGGTGACATACGTGTGATTTTTTCTGTAGACATGTTCAATGAAGGAGTAGATGTTCCGTCTGTAGATATGGTTATGTTCCTTCGACCAACAGAATCACCAACCATATTTTTGCAACAGCTTGGCAGGGGCTTGCGTAAAAGCAAAGGAAAAGAATATTTGAACGTTTTGGATTTTATCGGCAATTATCTGAAAGCTGGAAGAGTCCGTTATCTTCTTACAGGAAAGAAATTATCCGGGAATGGAATGTATGATCCGGCAGATCATGCTGACTACCCGGATGATTGCATCATTGATTTTGATATGCGCCTGATCGATTTGTTTGCAGAAATGGATAAAAGGCATCTTCATATTAAGGATCGGATTCGGAATGAATATTTCCGTATAAAAGAGTTGCTTGATAAACGCCCATCCAGAATGGATCTATTTACATATATGGATGATGAAGTATATCAGATGGCAATAGGTCATGCTGCTGATAATCCATTTAAGAGATATCTGGATTTCTTGTATGATATGAATGAATTAACGATAGAAGAAGAGACTTTACATGGCGGAATCGGAAGAGAATTTATCAGTCTGATTGAAAATACAAATATGTCCAAAGTATATAAAATGCCGGTATTAATGGCATTTTATAATCATGGAAATGTACGAATGTCTGTAACGGAAGAAGATCTTTTGATCAGCTGGAAAGAGTTTTTCAATACAGGGACGAATTGGAAAGATTTAGATAAGGGCATTACATATCATGATTTCCTTGCTATTTCCGACAAGGAGCATGTAAAGAAAATCATGCAGATGCCGGTGCATTTCCTGTTGAAATCGGGCAATGGATTTTTTGTAGAAAAGGAGGGTGCGGTACTTGCGTTAAGAGATGATTTGCAGGAGATAATTGTTGATCCGGCATTTGTGGAACATATGAAAGATACGATAGAATATCGAACGATGGATTATTATCAGAGAAGATATCGGGAGCAGGAATAATGTTTTCAAAGGCGATATACAATGTTGAATAAGACAAGTATATATTTAGCATACATAAAAAGAAACGCATCCGGCATTCATACGATAAACAGAGCAGGAAGCCTGTCATCAAAGCAAGCATTTGGAATGGAGAACAGGTGATTTCTATGGAGCAATGGAGACAATTGAATTACATTACTGATGATCGAACACTTTATCGAACACTTTTTTTGATTATCGGATACAAAGTGTTCGATAATTGACCGGTTGTGACTATTTATGGAACACTTATTTGAAAATAAAAATTACATTATTAGATAAATACCAGGAGGCTTACATCATGGAACGAGTAGAAAAATTCTTAAAAGAAGCAGAAACATATTATTTAGCAACAGTAGAAGGCGACCAGCCAAGAGTAAGACCTTTTGGTACAGCACACATTTTTGAGGGGAAACTTTATATTCAGACAGGTAAGGTGAAAGAGGTA
>ERZ791605.370-NODE-370-length-33979-cov-3.289294_pt1 | contig 33979 bp, 29 predicted proteins | sample MGYA00509965_ERZ791605 | MGnify/ENA primary metagenome ERZ791605 (study PRJEB30046, sample SAMN00791923) | human gut metagenome | study: EMG produced TPA metagenomics assembly of the A metagenome-wide association study of gut microbiota in type 2... | reverse complement strand
TGTTTTATAAGCGTTCTTTGATATGCAAAACTATGACAATCAATGTAATATATCGCTGTTTTAAATTATTTGATCCGCTCTTCGTTACCTTATCCCAACCGGTAACAGCCCTGCTAACGATTTGGTAACCGAACATCTTCAATAATCCCCACTTTCTTGCTTTTTTCTCAAGTGGAAGAATATAGAGAAATTAATTGGTATACAGCAGATTGGGTTATACTTTCTTCTCGTATCAGTTGTTCATATAACTTCTTTTTTTCCACACAGCCCGGCACAGTTTCGCTTCGGTTATTGCGCTGGCTAACAACGTGTCACTGCCGAACGTGGCTAAAATGCTGGGGCATTCATCCACCCGAATGACGCAGCATTATGCGAAAGTATTAGACCAAACGATACTAAGGGATATGCAAGCCGTTGAGAAACAGCTATCCGTATAACCACGAAGAAGCCAGCAACACGGTTTTCAAGAAAACGTGATTGCTGGCTTTCAATCAAACAATATAGAAAACAAGACATCTTTGCAAACATATCCACACCCTTTAAATTGGCAATCAGAAGAATAACCGTCACCAGAACGGTATAGGAAAAGTTTGGAATCGGCAGATGAAAAATTTCTCCCATGGCATATGCAAAAATTGAGGCTTCCACACCGGAAGACAATACATTGCAGAACAGATACCCTCCCACCATGGAAATCATCGTTGGAAACGGTCCCAGGCAGGCAAGCGTATACTGTGCCAGTCCCCCGGTCGTATTCGGCATCAGGGCATTGAGTTCCGACAGGGATGCAATGGTTGTCATGTTAAACAGACAGGCAATTACCATGGCAAAAATAAAGGTCACACCTATCGTCCCTGCACCCTGTCCGAGTGAAACCAGACAACTCGTTGCAATGACAAGTCCTACAGAAACAGAAATAACACTTTTGAGTCCTAACTTCTTTTCTTCCATAAACAGACCCCCATCCCCTACAACGCTTTTTCGCCCTCATCACCGGTGCGGACGCGGATGACATTATCCAGTTTATAGATAAAGATCTTTCCATCTCCGATGTGACCGGTATACAGCTGTTCCTTGATGATCTCTACGATGGAATTCACACGCTCCGTTTCCACAACAATATTGATCTGCTGTTTTGGAAGCAGTTCCATCTCTTCAAGCTCATCCACTTCATACTCTCTGGTTCCTTTTTCCACACCGCATCCAAGTACCTGCATCACGGTCATTCCCCGCACACCGGCTTTGCTGAGTGCTGCTTTTAAGCTGGAAAATTTTGACATGCCTGTAATTACTTCAATTCTTGACAAACTCATGGTCTTTCCTCCTTGGTATAATGCTCTTTACAATTCCAGTTCCGGAATCTTTGTTCCTGTAATGAGCCGCTCATAACCCTGTGGGGTAATCCCGGCATACTGTTTAAAATCTTTGATCATATGTGCTTCGTCATAATAGCCGCACTGCTGCGCCAGTGCATCCAGCCGGATTCTCTCCGGCATTTTATTTATGACATGCAGCAGCTTCTGAAACCGGACAAACCGTTCAAAATTCTTTGGCGAAATTCCATGCACCTGCTGAAAAACACGCCGGATATAACATTCCGAATATCCGGTTTCCTCTGCCAGCTGCCGGATACAAATGCATCCATCGGTATCATAAATTCTCTCCCTGAGATAATTTTCCAGCTTTTGTATGCCATCCGCCAGTTCTTTTCCACGCAGTTTTGCATATTCCGTCGTAAATACATTGACACGCTCCGAAATATTTTTACTCCCGGCAAGTTTCTCGGTCAGGTGATCTCCAAACAGATTGCCATCTATCTCCAGGTCTTTATTGACCAGATCCCGGATGGAAAGTTCTTCCGGCAGAATACAGCTTCCCGGCTGAAAACGGACCCCAAAATATGAACGTCCGTCCTCAAACTCCCAGCCTTTTGCGGCAAGAACCGTTCCGCCAATACACGTCTTAACATCCTGCTCTCCGATTCCAAACAACAGGTCCACGCTGCCATCCGGCACCGCTTTCATCTCTTCCTTTAAACTCTTCTTTTTGGAAAATTCATAAAAGTGGGAGATTCCGGATTTCATTTCTTTTTTTACCTCATAATCATCTGTATCCAGCACCAGATACGGCTGCATTGGCATGACGTTTTTCATTTTCTTTCGCCCCTTGTACTTAAACCTCTGCCAGGGCCGCCCGGCAAAAAGTACTTAAAAAGGCGTACCTTTTATGCCATATCCGGCTGATCCCATAAAGGCAGTTCCACGCCGATACCTTCTTTTAATGCATTGCGGTATACGGTACCGCCCCAGGCAATGTCCTCAACAGGCATACCGCCTACCGAGTATACAATGATCTCATCATCGCTCTCCCGTCCCGGATGCTTTTTATTAATGATATCGGCAATATCTACAATATCTTCCCGCTGAATCCGTCCTTCGTGCAGATAATCCGTAAACTTGGAACCTATGATCTGTACCATCTCATAACTCGGATACGGAAATTCCTCTGCCCAGGCTTCATACAGTTTATAGTTATCCACCACTTTCTTGCAGCGGTTGATCAGAAAATCATCATCAAACCGTGCAGCCGATGGCAGACAGATGAGTGCACCTTTTTTTACCCAGTCTTCTGCGATATATGGGAAATCGATTTCTTTTACCGGTGCGGTGGAAGTAACACAGATGATGTCACTGTCTTTTACGGCCTCTTCCATCGAATCACATACGATGACCTGCTGAATCTGCGGACATTCCTTCTTTACGAACTCTTCAAATGCATGCCGGGAACGCTGTCCTCTTCCTTTCACTTTTACAGTAGTAATCTTCGGGCAGACGCTTAAAAAAGCCAGCAGACAGGTTCTTCCCATAACACCCGGTCCGATAATGGTAACCGTTTCGGAATCTTTTCTTGCCAGATATTTTGCCCCGACTCCCGGAATTGCTCCGGTACGGTAACAGCTGACAAGATTTGCAGACATCAGTGCCAGTGGCGCCCCGGTATCTTTATCGTTCAACATCATCATCAGAATGGAACGCGGCAGACCGGAAGCTTTATTCTCACAGTTACTTCCATACCACTTCATTCCGGCCATCTGGTATTTTCCTCCAAGATATGCCGGCATCGCCATAAACCGGCGGTCGTCTGCATTTTTCGGCATTCCCTCAAACTGCGGATCATCTGGAAAAATGACCTGTGCACCGTGGGAATTATGGTTGACTCCGGCCATCACATAATCGCCTTTGTTCAATGTAACCAGCAGATCTTCCATTGCCTCCACACACTGATCCATGTTCTTTACTCCGGCCTTGATCATATCCGGTTCACTCAAATATAAAAATTTAATCCTGGTATCCATATGCATTTCCTCCTTATGTTTTCAGAGGTATGGAATATCAAAGCAAATAAACAAAAAAGACGCCATAGTATCACCTACTATAGCGCCTTTGCTACTTATTCGTGCTTATAATATACCATACTATCTTTTTGATTGCTACTCCTGTATTCTTTTTTATACAACAATCCTGCTATCTTAGATCACTGCCTGAAACCGGTCATACCGCAGTTCATGCAGATCCAGTGTGGTTTCTTTTCCCATGGCCAGTTCGGATAACAGTTTTCCGACAATCGGTGAAATTCCAAATCCGTGTCCGGTAAAAGCACAGGCTAACAGCAGTCCCGGCACTTCTTTAACCGGTCCGAGTACCGGTACTCCGTCCGCACACAGATCTTCATATCCGGCCCAGGTACGGACGATCTTTGCATCGGCAAGTTTTGGAATGTATTTCATAATTCCCCGGCAGATGCACGGAGCAGTGATACTTGAAGTAATCATATGCCCATTGTCACGGTTTTCTGCCTCAAATCCGGAAGCACCTCCGAATACAAAAGATCCATGATTCGTCTGATGGCCGTAGAAATCCGCATCTGCGGTACCAAGCATCTGTGGAAACATCTTTGGCTCAGCCTCCGTAACCAGTGCCTCGATCAGCTCTTTGCGCATCGGGATGTCAATGCCGACACTCGCTGCAATCGAACGGCTTTCGTATCCGGATGCCAGTACAATGGTTTCTCCTTCATACACATTTTCTGCGGTTACCACACGTCTGGCTTTTCCTTTGATCTTCTGGATCTCGAGCACATCCTCACCTGTGATAAACTCTGCGCCAAGCTCTCTGGCTCTCTTGTAAAAACCGAGGGTTGCAACGAGCGGATTGGCATGTCCGTCGGTCGGACACCAGCTGGCAACCGTAATCTCATCGCTTAAGTATGGGTTGATCTCACGCACTTCTTTTCCATCGATCATCCGCACATCCAGTCCCAGTGCAACGGCACGGTCCGTCAGTCCCTGTAAGATTTCTTTGTGCTTTGCTGTCTTTCCGAGACGAAGGTTTCCTTCTTTATGGTATTCCACATCCACACCGAGTTCTTCGGACAGTGTCGGCCACATGTGTTCCACGGCATACATGGCAAGCGGAAGTTCTCTCGGATCACGTCCAGACTGTCTTACACCGCCTCCGTTTCTTGAGGAACCACCGTTTCCGATATGATCGCTTTTTTCGAGTACGATCACGGAAACTCCTTCTTTTGCCAGATAATAAGCTGTTGCGCATCCGATGATTCCACCACCGATAATTACTACTTCCGCATTATTCTTCATCTTCCTCGCCCTCCTTTGCCTCTGCCGCAAACACGCGCATCTCGATCGGACGCATCGGTGCCCGGGATGTTGCCGGTTCCAGTTCTGCCGGGGATACGTTCCGTTCTCTTGCCACGATTCCTTTGACCAGCTTTGCACAGGTCTGCCCCTGACAGAGTCCCATGCCGGTTCTTAAATACCGGCGGATCTCCGTCAGTGTGAACATTCCATCGTGCACCGCTTTGCGAATTTCCCCTTTGGTTACTTCCTCGCACCGGCAGATGATCATATCGTCATCCGGTCCCGGTACGAAAGGTCCGATATCTCTTGATCTATCATTAATCTCATGCATAATTTTTTCCTCCTCTGTGAATCAGGCTTCTGCCTTACGATAAAATCTGGCCTTCATTGCCATATCTGCCGGCACCTTAATCGTCAGCAGATTCGTATGGTCAAATGCCTTCGATGTCCTGACGGATACCACTTCCGCCTCACAGATTTTTTCACCGCTCCGGCTCATTCCGTATCCCTTTTCTCCCTTTTCCGGAAGTGGAAGGAATTCATATGGAAGCGTCACGGTTGCAAATCCCGGCTCATACGTTTCATCGACTAAGAAGATTGCCTGTCCGGAGCAGGATGCCACGCACATACCGCATCCGATGCAATCCACATCCGGATCTACCACCGGAAGGGAGGTAATATTTTCTCCAATCCTGATGCAATGCTTCGGGCATGCATCCTGACATGGGTTACACGGAATGTTCTGTGTACATTCCATCACCGGATGAACACCGACTTTGTGTGTCACGCCCGGGAAGCGTTCGATTTCATCATCTGCAACATATCCTTTTTTCAGAAGATTCATGGAAATATCGATTCCTTCTTCTGTCTTCTCGATAAGTTTTCCACGATTCTTTGGAGCAAACATGCCCTGACGCAGTCCGTCAAGTGCATCCTCCTGTTCTTTTACCTTTGTCTTTAATTCTTCCTCATCCATATATCCCAGGTAATGGGCAGCTGCGATTCCTGCGATACGTCCCTCGATCATGGCAGAGCTGGCTTCCTCGATCCCTGATACATCGCCTGCTACGAAAATGCCCTTGATCGAGGTTTCGCCATATTCATCACAGATTGGAACCTGTCCGCCACGCTTTGGATTGTCTTCCATCTCGCAGCCCGCCATCTTCAACAGCTGCGACATAGGAGAAAGTCCGACTGCCAGGCAAATCGTATCCACATCGAAATGCTTTTCGGTTCCCGGAATGAACTGGAAGTGGTCATCCACTTCTGCAATCGTAACACCGGTCACATACTCCTCGCCCTCTGCTTTTACGATGGTATGGGAAAGATAAAACGGAACACCTGTTCGTGCAACCTTTGCTGCATGAACTCCGTACCCGCCGACACGGGGTGCTGCATCAACCAGTGCAACCACATCACAGCCGCACTGCATCAGCTGGAAGGATACGACCAGACCGACATTTCCGGAACCAAGCATCAGAATTTTGTTTCCCGGTTTTACCCCGTGCAGATTCATCATCGTCTGTGCGGCTCCTGCGCCGATGACTCCCGGAAGATTCCAGCCCTCAAAGGTAACCATATTTTCTGCGGCTCCTGTAGCAATGATAATGGAATCTCCTTTGTAGTGATGAACCTCATCTTTGATCCTTACCACAATTTCTTTATCCAGATACATGCCGATAACGGTTGCATTCAGCACAACTTCCACACCGGCATCCGCTGCTTCCTGCAACAGCTGCTGCCCGATCACAAAACCTCTGACTTTTGCCTTATGTTCCTTTGATCCAAAAAATTTATGGATCTGCTTGAACAGCTGTCCGCCCGGCTTCTCATTTTCATCAAATACTACAACTTTCAGTCCCCGCTTCGCTGCCTCAACTGCTGCAGACAATCCGGATGGACCGGCTCCTACGATAATCAGATCATAACGCTTCATATTACTCACTCCCCTCTACTGTTCTTCAAACGGTTTATCCGATACGCCGTACTGTGTCTGGACTTTCATGCCCTCTGCAAGTGGTGTCATGCAGGTGCGGACATTTGGTTTTCCATCCACGACCATCACGCAGTCGGTGCATCTTCCGATCGCACAGAAGATTCCTCTCGGTTTGTGTTCCTTTTTGGTATAACGGTGAACCATCACGCCTGCGGCTTTTAATGCTGCGGCAATTGGCTCTCCTTCGTATCCCTGTAATTCTTTACCATCATAGGTGAATGTAACCAGTTTCCCTTTCTGCTGTTCTCCAAGGATTGGATGTTCTGAAATTCTGCTGCTCATATAACTCCTTCCTTTCTATGTGTAATCATGTATGGTTTCCGTGAAAATCAAAAAGACACCTATGATTTCTCATAGACGCCTTTGTCTAATGCGGTGCCCCGTATGGGGTATCGCCTGCGGTACATCTCTGATGTATCGCTCTCCATTATGTTTTTTCCAAGAACCAATTACTTTTCTTAACTTGTCCTTATCATACCCTCTCTCCCAACACATGTATTGTAAAAAACGATACAACAAAAAAGAAGCTGTGCATTCATGCAACAGCTTCCTTCTTTGTTTTCATCTCCGACAAATTATCCTTCAATCACTTTTTTGATTGCTGCAAACAGCTCATCGTACGTCTCGTATGCAGGAATATCCGGATACTCAGCCTTGATCGCATCGGTACTTTTAAATAAGAACCCCGCCTTGCTGGCCTGGATCATGCCAAGATCATTGTGACTGTCTCCGCTAGCGATGGTATCATAACCGATGGACTGTAATGCCTTGACGGTTGTGTACTTGGACTTCTCACAGCGCATCTTAAAGCCTGTGATCTCTCCGTTATCGGCAACTTCAAGCGAGTTGCAGAAAATTGTCGGGTATCCGAGTTTTTTCATAAGCGGACCTGCAAACTGGGAAAACGTATCACTGATGATAATCACCTGTGTCATGGCACGCAGTTTATCCAAAAATTCCTTTGCGCCCGGAATCGGATCGATCTTTGCGATGGTCTCCTGAATCTCTTTGAGTCCAAGACCGTGCTCCTTTAAAATTCCGATACGGTATTTCATAAGCTTATCATAATCCGGCTCATCCCTGGTTGTTCTCTTTAATTCCGGAATGCCGGTCTCTTCTGCAAATGCGATCCAGATTTCCGGTACCAGTACACCTTCTAAGTCCAAGCAAACAATTTCCATTTTTTCTTCCTCCATGTGAAAATAAATATACTACTATTCCGATTTAGTTCCATTGTAATGAATTCGGCAGTCCCTGTCTAGTACCAAAAGGAGATTCCTATTGATTGATAAAAACAAGAGACCACAAATTATTTCTGTGATCCCTTGTTTGTCTATCTTTCCAACTGCTCATACCAGTCTTGTGGAAACCCTATATGTTTTAACGATATGTCATCCTCATATTCTTCTATTACAGCCCTTAATTCTGTCATAACCTTGCTATTCCATTCTTTCTTATCGGGATACAATCGTTTAAGAACTAATATCTGGGAAAATAATTTTCTATTTTGTGGTGCTACAGATTCCTTTGGCATTTTAGGTAATGCCGTAAATGACCAATAATATAACCTTGAATAATGAGCACATCTATTTCTTAAGTCAGTAATACAACGTAACCAGCTTTTTAAACACGCTACTGATGTATCATATATCTCTTTTGCTATATATTTCTGATCGCCCGATTGTAAATCCGCATAAAAATAAGACAGCATCCCCATCGAAAAGAATTCGATAATTACCCATATCGGAAATTTTCCATCATATTTTTCCTTATGATGCTTAACAACTAAACTGTTTTTATTTTCCTCTATGCAAACATTCAGTAGTTTTCTAAATTTATCATGATTGTGTTTTTTATTATAAATACTCTTATCCATGTACCCCAAAGATCCATAGACATGTCCACAGTAATAAGCAAGTTGTGTTCTTAAATGTAATTCAATTCTCTCTATGCAATTAAACAGTACTCCTCGTAATTTACTATCAAACTTATAAATTCGTTGAATTCTATTAAAACTTATATCTGCAAAATATGTTCCATTCTTTTTTCTAAACGGAAGAAAATAAGCAGATAAACGATAATAGTTTGCCTGCTTTAAAAAACTGATACATTCCGTATCATTATTCACTATAAAGCCTTTTTCTTTGATAAGTTCCACTTGCTGTTCATAGGTTTTCGGCTGTTTTATAATTTGATAATCATGCCCTGCTTTACTATGATTTTCCCGTACACCATCGCTTATATCCACTATTATTTCTCCCAAAATAAAAATGTCTCCCCATGGGACACATCACTTACGTGAGAGGTGTGGGGAGTCCTGTTGATATTATAATATGCTATTTCTATAAAAATCGCAACCATTTTTTAATTTATTTTTTCTGTCTAAATACAATCGGTACTCTTCACTTCTGTTGTGCCATAAACCGCCGGTAAAAGAACACCCCGACCAGCGTGGTGATGACTTCCGTCACCGGAAATGTAAACCAGAAATCATTCAGTCCCAGACGGGAAAATAAATACCCGAGCGGCACAAACAGCACAACGGTCCTTACAACGGTCAGAAGTGAACTTTTCACGGCTGCTCCAACTGCCTGAAAGAACACCGGAAAAATCAGGGAAGTAACCATCGGGATAAAACTGATTCCCACAAAATGAAACCCAACGGTTCCAATCGCAATCACCTGTGGATCACTTGTAAATACCCGAAGCATCTGTCCAGGAATCAGATTGAAAACTAACGTCCCGATAAACATCAGCCCCATTCCTCCCACAAGTGAAGTGGACAGTGTTTTCTTACAGCGATCTATCCGTCCCGATGCATAATTATAACTGATCACCGGCACAATACAGGTCTGCAGTGCCCCAAGCGGAATAAAGAAAAAAGACTGCCATTTGTAATAAAGCCCCAGTGCCGTGACGGCCTGATCGGAAAATGTTGCAAGGATCAGATTAAGTCCGAGAATATAAAAAGTATATGCCGACTGCATTAAAATATTGGGGATTCCGAGCTTGTAAATAAAGCAGATACCTTTTGGATACACCGAAAGCTGGGGCGATTTACAAAATCCTTTTCTCATTACGATAAGAGCCGCCACAATCTGTCCCACAACCGTTGCAATGGCCGCCCCGGCAATTCCAAGCTTTGGCAGACCAAACATACCAAAAATAAACAACGGGTCCAGTGCTATATTGACCAATGCCCCGACAATCTGCGCAATCATCGGTGTCCGCATATCTCCATTCGCCTGTAAAATCTTTGTCCAGATACTTTCGGTAAACAGTCCGATGCTGAATACGCAGACGATCCGGCCGTATACAATCACATCCTTTATGACTTCCGGGGAATCCGTAGACATACGCGCATATGCGGGCATAAAAAGGAAGCATATCAGTGCAAACAATACCCGCCATATTCATTTGCTTTTTTCTCATCATGCACACCCAGATAATGTGCCATTGCCGTATTGATCCCGACTCCCGTTCCTACAGCAATGGCAATCATAAGAAGCTGCAATGGATAAATAATGGAAAGTGCCGTCAGTCCACTCTCCGAATATTTTCCGACAAATAAACTGTCTACAATGTTATAAAGTGCCTGGATCAGCTGGGCGAGCATGACCGGTGGTGCAATCTTGAGCAGAATCCTGCTGACTTTTTCTGTTCCAAAAAAGTTGCTGTCTGATGTATTCATAAAACAAAATCCCCTGTGAAAATTCCTATTTCCACAGGGGATTTTACGCCCGAAAATCATACAAGTCAATCTGTTTTTCCCATCCATTTACACCAGCCCGGGATGCTTTTTCTTTTCTAAAATTTATAAATGATAAGCATACACCCGTGCTTCATATGCCTGCAGCACTTCTTCTTTCTGCTTGGAATAATTTCCGATCAAAAGCTTGGCATCTGCCGGAATCTGCTCCGTTACTTCTGCCGGAATGGCAACTTCTTTTTCCGTAAAATTACAAAGCACCATCAGCCGCTGCGTCCCGAGCATTCTGGTATAGATAAATAATGCCTCATCCTCCGGTGCTAACAGTTCGTAATCGCCATAAACGATAATCTCGTTTTCATGACGAAGGCGAATCAGTTTTTTGTAGTACGAAAAGACAGAATCCGGATCACTGACCTCCTGTTTTGCATTAACCTTTGGATAATTACTGTTTACCTTAATCCACGGAGTTCCTGTGGTAAAACCAGCATTTGCACTGTCATCCCACTGCATCGGCGTGCGCGCATTGTCGCGGCTGATCCGCTTTAAATATCCCATCATTTCTTCATGGGAAACACCGCAGGTTTCTGTCAGTTCTTTGTAAGCATTCAGGCTTTCAATATCCCGGTAATCCTCTAACTGATCAAAATAAGCATTACACATGCCAAGTTCTTCCCCCTGATAAACATATGGCGTTCCCTGCATCATATGCAGACAGGTTCCCAGCATTTTTGCTGAAATTTCCCGATACTGTTCACTGTCATTTCCAAACCAGGAAACCGAGCGCGGCTGATCATGATTGGATAAAAACAAACTGTTCCAGGCTTTCCCTTCCAGTCCGGTCTGCCATCTGGATAAAATCTTCTTCCATACCGGAAGCGGCATCTTATGGCTGTCCCATTTACCGTAATGGTTGTCTGCCTCCGGTCCACCTCCGGTATGTTCGAACTGGAAAACCATGTTCAGTTCGCTGCCATCTGCATTGGCATATTTTTTTGCCTCTTCCAGCGTCACTCCGGCAGCCTCCCCTACCGTGATCAGATCATAATGGGAAAGCACTTTCCGGTTCATTTCTTTTAAATACTCATGCACATGCGGACCGTTCGCACAACCGCTGTCTGCGTATCCGGTTTCTCCCGGAATTCCATCCGGCAGTCCTTCCGGTTTGGAAATCAGGCTGATCACATCCATACGGAATCCATCAATGCCTTTTTCACACCACCAGTTCATCATATCAAATACCCGGTCCCGCACTTTTGGATTGTCCCAGTTGAGATCCGGCTGTTTTTTCGAAAACAGATGCAGGAAATACATATCTGTCTGTGGGTCATATTTCCATGCCGAACCACTGAAACAGGATCCCCAGTTATTCGGCTCTTTTCCGTCTTTTCCTTTTCTCCAGATATAAAAATCGCGGTATGGATTATCCACGCTCTTTCTACTTTCCACAAACCATGCATGCTCATCGGATGTATGATTGACAACCAGATCCATCATAATCTTAATTCCCAGCTCATGTGCCCGTGCAAGCATCCTGTCATAATCTTCCATGGTTCCGAATTCTTCCATGATCGCCTGATAATCGCTGATATCATATCCATTGTCATCGTTCGGTGACTGATAAACCGGGGACAGCCAGATCACATCAATTCCAAGTTCTTTGAGGTACTCTAATTTTTCTGTAATACCATTGAGATCCCCGATGCCGTCTCCATTTGAATCCATAAAACTCCGCGGATAAATCTGATATACAACCGCTTCTTTCCACCATGCCTTATTCAATACCATATCCTCCTTGCCTCTCTCATACATATTTGAATACCTGCATTATACGGCATTTTCGCAGAATTTTCTTTCACATTACTGCGCAAAAATAAAACAATTCTGCCCTCATTTCCTGCTTAAATTATTTTTGTTTCCTCCAGCTGCTCGGTAAATGCTTCGTTCATCCGAATGATCGGTTTGCGAAGTACAAGTCCGACAAAAAGTGCAATCACCAGGAAGATGCCCAGTTTTGCCAGATCCATCCAGTAATCATTTCCATAACAGCCTCCAACCGCTTCCCGCAGGGCTGCCATACTGTGCGTAAACGGCAGAAGCGGATACACAGCCCGGAAAAATTTCGGAGCACATTCAATCGGGAAAGTTCCACCGGTTCCCGCAACCTGCATAACAAGTAAAACCACACTGCCTGCTTTTCCGATATCTCCAAATGAAACCGTCAGCGTATAACTGATCGTGACATAGACTATACTTGAAAACCAGCAACCAAATAAAAACAGGAACGTATGCGCACACTGAATCCCAAGATAATACAGATCTCCCAGTGCAATCAGCGTACTCTGCAACAGACCAAGGATCAGAAATATGATCCAGCGTCCAAGATAAATTTCATGAATTTTGACCTTTTTCAGTCCCATCTTTTTTATGCTTTCCTCGGAAACGGTCACTTTTAACATTGCAACCAGCACGATTCCGCCGATCCAGATAGAAAGTGTCGAATAAAACGGTGCCATGGAAGAACCATAATTATCAATCGGATAAATTTTCTTCGTATTCAGTTCCACTGGTGCCGACAGGAAGGCACTGACCCCGGACTTATCATCATAGATCATATGTTCCAGATCCGCATAATCCCCGTTGTCTTTTGCTTTCGTAAGCTTATCCGTAATCTTTTTTATTTTATTTGCAGATTTGCGTAAAAGTTTACCAGAATCATCCAGACAGGTCTGTATTTCTGACAGATCCGATCCTGCGGTGTCCGTTAACGTGTAAACACCCTTTGCACTTGCATTGATCTGTTTCGTCAGACCTGTAAGATCTGCAGAGGTATCTTTGACCGAATCTGCAAGTTTCTGTAAAGTTCCTTTTACATCATTTTCATATTCTTTGCTGATCTGCTGCAGACGTTTCTGATTTTCTTTTACAAGGGCATCCAAAGCTTTCTTGTCAGAAATCAGACCTGTAGTGGACTTCTTCACGGAAGCCGCGGTATCGATCAGATCATCCCGCAGTTCTTCCTGTTTTTCAATAGAACGGTTGATCTTTTCAATCATAGGTCCTAATGAGGAATCGGTTTCCGGATGTTTTTCCGAAAGCTTGATCAGATGATCCCGGAGTGTTGTAAATGACTTGATGTTTTTATCCACTGTCTTTGCTGCTTTTACAAGGGTATCCACCGTATCCTCACTGCCATTTATTCCATCTTCCACCGTCTGATCCAAAAGCAGGTTTATTTCAGAATATACCTTTTTGCCTGCTTTCAGTGCTTTGCCCACGCTCTCGGTCGCACTGCTTATTGTCGTTTTCATATCGGTAAACGTCTTTTTGGAATTTTCCAGAATCTGTTTTCCATCCGCAGACTCTGTTTTCAGTTCTTTCAGAAAATCAGAAGACGTATTCAGCAGGGACTGGGCAGAAGACGTAATCCCTGAAAAAGTTTCCAGCGTGGATGCAGTCATATCCATGTCATCCGATGCATCCTCAAGATTGTGAATCAGATTATCCACCAGCCGGTCTGCTCCGTTTGCCTCAGCCATATTAGAGACCGACTGAAACACCGTCATTGCCGTGTCGGATATTGTCTGTATAAATACCTGATTCACCTGTTTCTGGATCGCGGTTGCACCTTTGTCGGTCACTTTTGGTGCAATCGCATTTTCCTTGGCATTGGAATAGTAAATAATTTCCGGCTTTTGAATCTGATCGGAAAACAGACTCATCATCTGGGTACTGAATTTCTCCGGAACAACAATCGCCGCATAATATTGTCCGGATTTTACCCCCTCCATTGCCTTTTCTTTGCTGGTAAATACCCAGTCCATCTGTGTATTTTCCCTTAGTGCGGAAATCACCTGTTCCCCTACATTAATCTCAAGAGGAATCAGACTTCCGGTATATCCCTCATCCACACTTGCCACCGCGACCTTTAAATTTCCCGTATTGTTATACGGATCCCAGCTTGCCGCAATATTAAACCATGCATACAGACACGGAACGACAAGGACACCGATGACAACAATCATTGCGATTACATTTTTGCGAATCCGTTTCACGTCGTCGATGAAAATTTTCAGAATGTTTTTCATTTGCTGTTCTCCTCCTTCAAAATTTTCATCAGTTCCTCGGAACTCATCTCTCCCAAAACAGATTTCTTTTTCATCTCTTCATGTAGATATTCCACAATCAGCAGATACAGTATCAGTGCAAGTAAAGAAACGATCCACAAAATCAGATAAACCAGTTTGGATTCCAGACTAAACATCAAAATCAGAAATACGAGTGGTATGACCATCATACAGATAAAACCGGAGCGTACCATGACCGGATAATATTTTTCAAATGCGAGTGTTTTCTCTGTTAATTTCTTTCTCCACGCATCATCTTTCATAATCACCTGCATAATCCGCTGCAGCTGTGGATTATCCCTGCCTTTGGAATCCGTCTCACAGATCATCAGATCGGTTTCTGCAAGTCTGACATCAAACAGATGATTCAGATTCATCAGAAGCGGACGGAGTACAAGCCCGATAAACAATGCGACCAGTAAAAATACCAGCAGTTTTCCAAGGCTGCTTCTATAAGTATGATGATAGTATCCGGCAATACACTCCCGCATTGCGCTGATTGAATAAGAAAACGGAAGCAGCGGATGAAGTTTCTGGAAAAATTCCGGCATCATTTCAATCGGATACGTTCCGGAAGAACCCGGAATCTGTAAAATTACCAGAAGAACCGCCAGTGCTTTTCCCATGTGCTTAAACGTCGATGCCAGTGCAAAGATCAGATTCACATAAACAAAAGAAGTTAACATTCCAGCAAGAATAAATTTTACCGGATGCAGACACTGTACTTTCAGCAGAATGATATCTCCCGCACATACGATAGCTCCCTGAATCAGTCCTATGATAAGAAACAGCAGAATACGCCCGAAATACGCACTTGTCGGTGTAAAATCCGGCACTTCTTTGTCCCGGTCTACTTCCTGTTTTAAAATAGAAACCAGTATCAGTCCACCTACCCAGAGTGCCAGGTTTGTATAAAATGGGGTCATTCCTGTTCCGTAATTTTCCACCTCATACAGGACATCCGTCTTTATATTTACCGGAGAAGACATAAAATCGGAAATGTCTTTGGCATCAATCTTTTCCAGTGACAGGATATTCTGATACATATCCGAATTCTGCAGTGTCTGCAGATCCGTGACAATTTTCTGCAGTTTCTGATCCACCTGACCCATAACATTGCCCGTCTGCGTAAGTACTTTGGAGCTGCTGTGCAATGCAGATTTTAACTGATCCAGCAGATCTCTCATCTGTTTTGTCATGGATGTTATGCTATGTAAGGTTGTTGACAGATCCCCGCTTACATTCGCCAGACCTTCCAGTGACTGGTCCAGCTGCGGGTAAATATTTTTGCTGAAATCGATCCTGCTGTCCTGAAAGCTCTCACGGTTATCCTCTGCAAGCGTTTCCAGTGAACTTCTCGTATCTTTGGAATTCTTTAACACTTTCCGCATACTGGTATTTGCACTTTTCAATGAATTTACCAGTTTCTGCGCAGAAATGCTCTGCGTCTGCAGCTGTGAGATTTCCTGTCCGACAGATGCTGATAACTGTGTATCTTTTCCAAGATTCTGATTTAACTTTTCCAGATCTTTGAGAAGCTGGGCATTTTTCTCATTGATCTGGGTGATCGTATCGAGACTGTCCCCAACCGCAAGATTTGCCTTATCTGCCTTTATCTCAAACTTATTCAGACTCTTAGAAGCCGAGGACGAAACTTCATCCAGAAAAACTTCCCCGCCGGTCAGCCCATTGGAGAACTGTTTATAAAATTTTCCAAGTGCCGTCTGACTTTTTTCCAGCAATACAGAAGTTTCTTTTAAAGAAGAAGAGCTGTCCTTTGCTGCCTCATCCACCTGATCCAAAGACTCCTTGAGTTCTTTGATCTGTGCATCGGATTTATCTACTTTTTTCTGAAATTCTTTTACCAGCTTCTGATAATCCGTTAAATTATTCTGAACTTCGGTAATGGCAGATGTCAGTTCCGACTGTGTATCGTCCAGTCCTCTGGTAATACTGTCTGCGGAAGACTTTACAATTTCTGATACTGCCGAAGATGCCGTGGCAGAAAAGGTATCGTTGATCTGCTGCTGCACCGTTGTCGCACCGGTATCGGTAATCTTCGGTGCAATGGCATTTTTCTTTTCATTCACATAATAGTCCAGCTTCGGGCGTTTCAGGTCTCCGGAGAGAATACTTACCAGGGAACTACTGAAATTCTCCGGAATGACGATTGCCGCATAGTAATTTCCTGCCTGAACACCTTCTTTTGCTTTCTCTTCACTGACAAACTGCCAGCCCAGCGACTTGTTTTCTTTCAGTTTTTCAACAATCGAATCGCCTGCATTCATCGTAATTACATCGGTTTTGGTCCCTGTATCGCAATTGGCAATTGCCACCCTGATTCCCGAAGTATTTGCATACGGATCCATGTTTGCGGCAATATTAAACCATGCATACAAAGACGGCAGGAGACATACGCCGATCATAACCAGTGTCGCGGCACGGTTTTTTAACAGACGTCGCACATCCCTGCGGAAAATCTGAAATGCTGTCTTCATTCATTACCTCTTTCTATTCTCAGTTTCTTAATGAAAAAAGGAAAATGGCTTTTTCAGCCATTCCCCTTTTTTATTATAAAGAGTTCTATATGAATGTTCAACCGAAACTTGAAAATTATTAGAATGTATTATTTGGACGCAGATATTAGAATTTTCTCTGTTCACAGAAAACCTATCTTCCTAAAATCATGTCCTTATTTTTCATCATTGCATACCTTATCATGCCGGCAAACAACAACAAGAGTCCAACCATAATCACTACAGTTGCCGCAACACAAAACCATAACGCGCCCTGCACGCCAGAGGCAAAGATCCTGTAATGCAATGCAGACGCACAGCCTCCAATGACAAGCCCTATAGCAATGCCATTCCTTCCATATCCGAAAAACTCTTTTGCAAGCATCTGTTTCTCCTGCTTCGGTGTCATGCCGACCGAGCGCAGAATGACAAATTCCCGTCTCCGCTGCCACAGATCGGTCAGCACCGTATTACAGATGTTCGTCACACCGATTAAAAGCACTGCAAGCAAAAATCCATAGAGTGCAATTCCATCTACAAACAACAGCATATTGTTTTCCCGGTTCTGCAGATCGCGGTTTCGGATTTCCTCTGGATAAAAATCATAGGTTTTTTCCAGTGCCTGTGTGAGCGTTCCAGGATCGGTACTGGCGTATTTTACGGTAATTTTTGCACCGCCCTGCGGATCGTGGGCATCAAGCCATGCATCACTGACAATGATGGTTCCGGAGTCTGTATAGCTCTGCGACGTATCGACACCAAACGGCCGCCTGGTTGTGACTGCTGCGATCTGCATCTGATCGGTCATGTCCGGTGTTTTCTCCATCTGTTCTTCGTGGCAGAACTGTCCCCTGATCCAGTCGCCTGGTTTGTAATCTGTCACCTTCCATGTGGTTTCCTTTCCATCCCAATACCCGGCATACGCATTGTAAAATATCGCACAATCTTTTGCCGTTTCATAGGAAAGTCCCAGTTCTTTCAGGTAATTGCGGTACGCTGTTTCTCCGACTGCCAGTACCTGGATCACTGCGGTTGTCTCATGTTTGAGATCCGGTGCTCCATTTCGTCGGATATGCGTCTGTGTATACGGCACATCTTTCGTATTTACCACATATGCCGCCGTCCGCAGAACTGCCGCTTCCGTGACGCTTTTTTCCTTTGTGCTCTGCAAAACCGCAGACCGGTTTACCTCCCAGCTTCCCTGCACATCCACCGAAACATTGGCATGATCGTCAAACATATGGTTGCTTTGTCCTACCGAAATCGTCTGTACTCCCATAAAATAGGATACCAGAATAAAAAGCGCCGTACATCCTGCGATTGCAGCCGTGATCGTCCGTTTTTTTGCCCGGCGGCTTTTCTTTGCCTGCCCGCGCATTGCCGCAACCGGAGAACTTTTTGCCGCCTGTTTTGCCGGACGGCGCGCGGAAAGAACAAGAGTGACAGTTGAGAGTAAAATACCGGCGATAAGCATCTGCCATGCCACATGAACATGCAGATACTGTACGGTATTCTGCCCGTACAACAACGCTTTGATAGCAAAAATTCCGCCTGCCGAAAGCAACAGTCCCAGCACAGTTCCCAGGGGAATTGCGGTGCGCCCTGTCAGAAATGCCTCGTAATACACACTTTGCCGAATCTGCCGCGGTGTGGCACCGACCGAGGCAAGCATGCCGTAACTCTTTCGCTTTTCCTCCATGGAAATAGCAAAGCTACTACCGATGCAGCTTACCGCCGCTGCCAGAATGATAACATTTGTGACCGCAACTGCAAGATAGAGCATGTGATACGCCGACTGGCCGATATCCATGCGCTCAAATCTTATCAGCCCCCAGTTTTCATAAAACCGGTACAAAGACCGCTCCATCAGATCATTAATCTGGCGGTTTGTGATGCGTTCATCTTTGATAAACGGAAATTTCTGTACGCCGGGGGTAAGTGTAACACCCACAATATCCGCTGTCGTCTGTGCCCGGTCACGCAGCCCTGCTTTCGTGTACTTGCAATAAATATCCGTGCGCTGCATGTACTTTTCCGGGATATTATCTCCCTTTGGATTCAGATATGTAATTACACTGTAGCCCGGTGCTGTCCACTCCTCAAATCCAAAGTTCGGACGCTGCACAATGCCAACCACCTGAAAAGATGCCGTTAATTTCTTTTTCAGTTTTTCTCCCGTTCGGTAACCACTCGACTGTGTCAGTACATTCCCGTTCTTATCCTCACGTTCGGAAATGTCCAGTGTGATCGTATCCCCCACACGATATTCCACACCACCGTTCGTCATCATATGCCGGGAAAGCAAAATCTCATGATCGTTTTTGGGCATACGTCCCTTGATCAGATGCAGGGCATTTTTCTGCATGGCCCGATTGTCCATTGCGGTCAGATACACATACGGTTTATCGGGATTTTTACTGCCGGAAAGCTTTGCATACCCCAGCCCGACACTCTGGTATGCGGTCGCAACCTTGCGGTTATTTACAATGTGATCCGCCTCCTCACGCGGCACATCGTAAAATACATAGTCATAATCTCCGCTTAAATCCTTTGCATATTCGATCAGTCCCGCCTGACAGGACGAAGCAAAGGAAAAAACTGCGGCAAACAACGCCGTGGCAATGCAGGTTGTGATCCACACGGCAATGGTCTGCCGTCTGTTTTTCTTTCGCTCACGGATTGTCCGTTTTTTCATAATGGAAGTAACCATGCCTATCCCTCCCTTATGATTTTTCCATCTTCAATGACAATCACACGGTCGGCGGTCTTTGCGATCTCGAGATTATGCGTGATCATGATGATGGTCTGTCTGTATTCCTGATTCGCTCTGCGCAGCAGCTCAACGATCTCGTCACTGTTCTTTTTATCCAGATTTCCGGTTGGTTCATCTGCCAGAACAATTGCCGGACGGTTGATCAGTGCCCGCCCGATGGATACGCGCTGCTGCTGTCCGCCGGAGAGTTCTTCCGGAAGATGCGTTTTTCTTCCGTTAAGTCCCAGCTCATCGATCAGTTTATCCAGACGCTTTTTATCCACCGTCTGTCCGTCAAGTTCACACGGCAGTGTAATGTTTTCCTCCACATTTAATGTCGGGATCAGGTTGAAAAACTGATAGATCAGACCGATCTGCCTGCGCCGGAAAATTGCCAGTTTTTCCGTGCTCAGCGTGTAGATGTCTTCTCCCTGTATCCAGACTTTCCCCTCCGTTGGCTGATCCACACCGCCTAACATATGAAGCAGTGTCGATTTTCCGCTTCCGGAACTGCCGACAACTGCCACAAATTCGCCCTGTGCGACGGAAAGAGACAGATCATTGACTGCGGTCACACTTGTATTGCCTTTGCCATAGATCTTCGTAAGATGTTCTGCTCTTAAAATTTCCATTATGTTCTTTCCTCCTCTACAGGTTTCATCTTACGGATGGCAGGTGACATCTCCGTGACATTTTTCAAATTTGTCAGGTTATTTTAAGTATTTTATGATAAAAACGTTGTATCCATTTTCGGATTCAACACTCAGATAAGCATTTTGTTTTTCAAGAATGGCTTTTGCAAGGGGCAGTCCGATTCCGATATTGCTGCTTCCATCGTTTGCGGCACTGTAATAGCGTTCAAAAATTTTCTTTATCTTTTCTTTTGTGATCGGTGCCCCCGGATTTGCTATGGAGACAGACGTATAAACTGCATTATCCGAAAGCGTTACCGTCACGGTTTCGCCCTTTTTGCTGTGCTCAATGGCATTTTTCAGAATGTTTTGTACCGCTTCGCGGTTCCAGTCCAAATCGCCCACCCGCAGCACCTGTGCTTCCATGCCGCAAACGCGGATTTTTACGCCTTTCAGTTCCGCAAAAATTTCCAGATGATCGATTGCCTCCGTAAGCATCCGGTTGACGGAAAACGGCTCTTTTTTCAGTGCAACCATTCCCGCATCCAGCCGAGACAGTTTTAACATAGCTACGATCATCCAGTTCATGGAATAAATCTGCCGGGAGACTTCGCGCAGAAAACGCCTGCGGGTTTCCGGCGGCATCTGCTCATTTTCATTGAGGTTATCCAGCAGAATGGATGCTGAAGTAAGCGGTGTTTTCAACTGGTGGGAAATGTCCGCAACCGATTCTGCAAGCGCGGTCTTTTTCTCTTTTGCGTGGTCGGATTCTTCTTTTAGAAACAGCGTGATCTTGTAAAGCTGGTTTTTCAGATGGCTTAGTTCATCCTCCGTGTTGTCCGCCAGTGCCAGTTCATAATGACCGCGGACGATTTCTTCCATGTAATCCGACAGTTCCGCAAGTTTACGACTCCGCCGTTTCTGATAAATGAAAAACAGACCTCCGGCTGCAAGTTCCGCCAGCAGCACACCGCCAAGCGTCCCCAAAAGAATCCTGCGTTCCATGGTTTTTGTTCCGGCAATCACCGGTTCCGCCTCTGATATGCCATAACTTTGCAGGATTTTTTCTGCTTCTTTTATCTCTTTCTGATGGGATTTCTGATATGCATGCGGGTGCTCTAACATGCGCATGCACTCTGAGATTTTTTCCTGTCTGGATTCCTCTGTGTCACTGCCATCGTTTTTCAGTACGATGCCAAGCATTGCAGTTACTGCCTCATTTTCCCGCGCCCTGTAGTTGCGAACCACCAACGTGGTCACAGTTCCTGTAAGAAGTAAAATTATAACACTGCACAACAGAAACCATTGAACAAATTTCTTTGCTTCTTTATTTTCGTATTCCATCCTGTTCTCCTACAGATTCAGCCGATACCCGATCCCACGCACCGTGACAATCACATTCCCCTCTTTGTCGCCTAGTTTTTCGCGCAGACGCTTCATTGTAACGGTCAACGTATTGTCATTGACAAAATTTCCTGCCATATCCCAGATTCCGTTTAAAATTTCCTCGCGCGTAAAAATTTTATGCGGATTGGAAAATAAAGTCATAAGAATTTTGTATTCGAGCTTTGTCACCGCGATCGGTTCCCCGTCCCGATAGACTTTGCCCGTGTCCGGTTCCACCGCAATATTTCCACAGGTCAGCCGCCGGATTTTTTCGGTCCTGCGCAGCACATTGCGGATGCGCGACACCAATTCCCGATTTCGAAACGGTTTGATCACATAATCATCCGCTCCGAGATCAAATCCGAGCACCACATCTTTTTCCTCATCCTTTGCCGTCAGAAAAATGACCGGTGCAATGTCATGTTCCTTAATTTTCCTGCACAGATCAAATCCGTTTCCATCCGGAAGGGAAACGTCAAGAAGCACAAGATCCACCTGCCTGCTGGCAAGAAGATCCTGTGCTTCTTTCTTTGTTTTTGCCGCTAAAAACGTATATTGTTCTTCTGTCAGAAGATATTCTAACCCCATGATGATTGACTCGTTATCCTCGATCAGTAAAATTGTCTCATTCATACTGCCTTTTCCTCTGTTTTTCAACATTCTGCTTATTATAATAAAAGAAACGAAAGGAAAAGTCCAGCCGTCCATCAGACTTCCAGCCGGTGGTATCTTCGTTTTCCCACAGCCATCAAGCAGACCGCAGCCGTTCCACTGCAGAATAACACGGCAAATTCATTTCCTGCAAACGACAGGCACAGATCATTTTCCATAAACCAGCCTCCGCTGGTTGCATACAGTACTGTGGGATTAAATAATTCCCGGATAAGATCCCACACATTTCCCATCTGCACATAGCCAAGCAGATATGCCCCCATAAAAAGAAGACCCAATACCGCAAACGAAAAATAACTGTTCTGTAAAAACAACTGCACTGCGGCAGTAACAGCCGCAACGATCCCAAGCAGTCCCACAAGCACCACCAGCGCAAGCAAAAGATAACGCCACTGCTCCAGCCGCCAGAACGTGACAAACGGATACATCATCTGCAGCCGCGGCTCTGCAACCATACATGCCGCCACCGGAACATGCCACAGGTTCTGAAACGGAACCGCTGCAAAAAATACCAAGAGGGTAAACACTGTAAGCAGTCCTGCATAAAACAGCCCGCACAACGTTCCTGCAAGCATTTTCTTTTCCATCATTTTCTTTCCGGTGGTGGTCGCTAAAACCAGATCCTGCGTCTTATATATCCTCTCATAATCCATCAGATACAGCATCGAAAGAATCATCAGAACCGCGGTCTGCAAAATCAGCTTCTTCCACAGTTTTCCATACAAAGCGGAGTGCAGTTTATACCAACTTCCCGGATAAAAGGCATACGTGCCTTCCCCTGTTTTTCTGATCTGTTCCACCCGCTTCTGCAACCTGTCATAATTGCGCACAATCCACATTCCCCAGGCTCCTTGCGGTTCATATCCACTCTTTTTTTCTTTCTGTTCCAGAATCTTACGCATATCCAGTGTATCATACATTCCGCCATAGGTCTTTTTATAGTCCGCATAGGCACTTTCATACTCCGGGCTTGCCGTCTCCTCATCCGTCACAGCCACATGCATCTGCCGCAGTTCCTTTCTCATGCCGGCATTTCCCACATAGGTATAGATACTCAAAAACTGAAATAATCCAAATGTAATACAGACAATCCACAGAAACGGATGCCGCAGACATTTTCCACACTCTTTTTGTAAAAGGCGCATTCTTTCTCTCCTTTACACTCATCTATCATCAGAAATCTCTGTAATGATCCCTGTGCATTTTCCACCACAGCACGCACGCGCATGCCAAAATCCACCCCAGAATCCAAAGCACTTCTGAATAAGGCAGGCTATTTTCATCCATCGGCTTCTGAAACAGATGTACAAAAATGTGTGTCAGCAAAAAGCCAATTCCTGCGCATGCCGGAATGGCAAATGCAATTCCCGCAATGTAATTGCCTGCCGTTCTTCCGATCAGGTAAATCAAAACAACCGCAGCCAGCACAAACACAAACACCAGCAGCATGTAGAGCAGCATATAGAAACCAAATGGCAGATTTTTACACCACAACTGCAGTCCCGTATCGTCGATACAATCGCCTTTCCAGAATACCGCCAGTCCTTTTATGACATAAACCAGTACATAAATACCAAATTGTACGATTCCCACAAAACCGCAGCAGGCCACAAGTGCCTGAAACTGCCTGTCAAAAAGTTTCCGCCCGGTAGCAGTCGTTGCATACAACGGCAGCACATGACATAACCGTTCCCGTATCAGATACGGCAGTGCAAGGATTGCAAAACAAATCAGAAGCAGAATTCCCATCATTCTCATATCTTTTTCTACAATATAAAAAATTCCACCCGGCATTAGAGAGATACTGTCTCCATTCTGTAAATTTTTGTATTCATCCAGCCGATCGAGCACCTGAAGTTCAAAAAACAGTTTTGACCCTTTTGAATCCTCAAAGACCAGACGCGACAGTTCCTGATCGATTTTCTTTTCCTCATCGGTTAAAGTATCCTTATCAAAAAATGTTTCCTGTGTCTTCGAAAATTCCTGATAATTCGTAATTTTTGCATCTGCAAGAACCTGATCCGCCGCAATGATCCGGGTGTATGCCTCTTCCAGTTCTTTTCTTTTTTCATCCAGCTTCGACCAGTCCTCACGCGGCAGCGAAGTTCCCCAGCTTTCGATCAGTTCGGCGTAAAACGGCATATCATACGGGGAATTTGTTGTCTGCCCTCCCGCCGGATAAATCGTCACTTCTAAAAACAAATGATAAAACAGCACCGTAAATACTGCTATAACAAGCAATACCCGGATATCCATGATTTTTTTACATTCTTTTATCAATATTTTCATGCCGGTTCCTCCTGATAAGTAACCAGAAATACATCTTCCAGATTCGGCGTACAATTCATGCTGCCTTCCTCCGGCTTGCTGCTGTAATAACGCACCTGCATGTGTTCCTGCTCCTGCCGCACAGAAAGAATCAGATGCGTGTCTTGAAATGCATCAAACGCACGGTCTTCCATCACACACTCATACACCTTTCCATCAAGCGTTTTACAAATATTGGAAACCGTGTCCATCCGGTATAGTTTACGTTCTTTTAACAGAATCACCTGATTGGCATTCGATTCAATATCCGACACAATATGCGTGGAAAGAATGACGATCCGGTTCTTTGACAACGTTGACAGGATATTGCGGAAGCGCGCCCGCTCCTTGGGATCAAGCCCCGCAGTCGGTTCATCCAGTATCAGAATTTTCGGATCATTTAACATTGCCTGTGCAATTCCCACCCGCTGGATCATTCCTCCGGAAAATTTTTTCATTTTTTTGTCTGCCACATCAGAAAGTCCGACCAGTTCGAGCAGTTGTTCTATCTTTTCTTTTGCGGTCTGCTTTGGCATATTTTTAAGTGCTGCCAGATAATCCAGATACTGCACGGGTGTGTTGTTTTTGTAATATCCAAACTGCTGCGGCAGATACCCCAGCAGATCCCGGTATTTTTCCCCGAGTTTTGCAACAGGAATCCCATCCCATAAAATTTCTCCCTGTGTAGGAACCAGCAGGGTTGCAATCATTTTTATGAGAGTTGTCTTTCCCGCACCGTTTGGGGCAAGCATTCCGTAAAGCCCATGCTCCATCTCAAGACTGATGTCTTCCACCGCCGGAAATTTTCCGTAACTTTTGCTAACATGCGAAAGAGTAAGCATCTTTTTTCTCCACCTTTCCTATTGATACGAACAAAAGACAAAAGCTTGCGGCAGTGACCGCGCCGTGCACCGCCAGCGGAACCGATGTAAAAAGAAACATCTGCACGCCAGTTTCCGCAAACCTTGCAATCACACACACACACGCCCAGACTGCGATCAGACCTGCATAAAACAGACCACCCGCACCTTTGTGACAGGCATATACACAGACCGAGGCAAACAAAAACACACTGCTGCTTCCCACCAGAACCATACTCACAAACGCTTTTCCCGAAACATCCGTAAATAAAGCTTCTCCGGCCACATTGACCAGTATCATGATCACGCCAGCATACAGCATGCGGAGTCCCGACAGATAACTCTGGGAATAATGAAACGAGGCGATCAGATCCTGCATATGGTTCTGCGCATCCAGCCACCATGCCAGTGCCGCAAACACCAGAAAACAGACCGGAAATCCTAAAAACACAATCATCCTCTGCGTTTCGGGCTGCTTTGCATACAACTGTCCGAGCCATCCGATTCCCAGATACAGACAGGCAACAATAAGCCAGATACTTCCGCTCTGATAAAATATGGCACGAATGCCCGGTCCCCAGTAAATTTCTTTGATTCTTTCCCACAGACTCTGCCGCTTTGGTATTGCTTTTTCCACAATCGCACGACATTCCTTCTGCATAACGCTATCCTCCGGGAATTCTACTGGAAGCAGTGGTATCTTCTGTTCTTTCTCCCATTCCTTTTCCTTCATCTTTGCACCTCCTGCCGAATCCTTTTTAACATCTGGTAAAACCGGGTCTTTACGGTACTCTCCGCAAGATCCATCTCCTCTGCAATCTGTGCAAATGTTTTCTCCTCAAAGCATTTTTTCTGAAAAATGCGAATCCATTCGCGCTCATAGGAAACGACAATATCCATAATCCGGCGAATCTCTTCTTTTTGAACCATATGCTCCTCCAGATCACGCACAGTTTTTTCCTCCTCTGTTTCCCATTGCAGGGGCCGTTGCAGTTTTTCCTTTTTATAACTTTTACTGCGATAATAATCTGTGATCCTGTTGGCTGCCACACGGTATGCCCAGGTGCGGAAGCCCGCCTTTTTCTCATCAAACGCATAAATTCCCTGCAAAACCGTGATAAAAATTTCCTGTGTCAGATCAAGCGCAAGTTCCCTCTCTCCGGTCTGCCGATAGGTAAACGCATAGATTTCCCGGTAGTATCGCCGGATCAGTTCATCCGCCGCTTTTTTATCCTGTTTTTTCTTAATTCTGCGGATTAACTGATTGTCCGTCTGCATGCATGTTCACCGCCTTTATCTCCGTTCACTCAGATATACGAAATATGATACAAAATAGTTTGGATTCTGAAAAGATTTTTTCAAAAAAGAAAAAAGGACCGGTGCAAAACTAATTTGCCACAGTCCTGTCATAACCTTTTATGCGTCCTTATCTAAAAATGCAGCGACAAAAATCGCCGGAGAGTTCCAGTAAATCGTAATTTCATTCAGCGAATAACACTCCCATACATCCAGAAAACATTTCATCGGCGGTGTATCCGGTGTGATCAGCCACTCTGCCTTTTCATCCACCGGAGCGGAGTTTGGACCGCCCACCACAAATCCCGGAATAGTCTCGTCGATTCCATCCGAAACAGTCACACGGTTATGCGGATTCTGACAGCTTTTTGTTCCCACGGCAGTCACATAACTGTAGCCGGTTGCATTCACACCAAGAATATAGTCCATCTGCGCCTGTGCCATTTTCTGGTAACGCGCTTCCCCGGTCAGAAGATGCGCAACTGCAAGGATCATGGCGCGGTTGAGCACGACCATGTTGCTGCCCCAGCCATATTCTTCTTTTGTCAGCGCGACAAAATATCCGCTGACATCTGCAATGTCACAGATTTTATCTGCCTCGTTTAAAAATGCCTGCCGGAATTTCTGCTGGCATACCTGAAAACGCTGTGTTTCCTTTGCTTCTTTTTTCTTTGCCCCAAACAGACAGGAAAGTCCCGCCAGACCGGACACATCCACCCAGCCCATATCGGTTGGATTTTCGTTTGTTTTTAAATAGTCCTCCAGCTTGTCCAGATATGCGGCGTTGCCCGTGGTCACATACAGTTCCGCTGCCGCCCAGAGCCGCTCATCCAGATCCGAGGTATCCTCATAGCCGCCGGTATTGCAGCCTGCTGGATTTTCAAATCCGATAAACTGTGGATGCTGCATCAGCCAGTCCCACGCACGCACTGCGGCATCCTCCGCTTCCGCTGCAAACGCAGGCTCCCATGTCCGGTACACGCGGGATGCCAGTGCCATGACCGCTGCAAAATCCGCTGCCGCCATTGTCGATGCCGGAAACAGGATCATCTGCCGTTTGTCCTCACACGGCATCACAAAATTTGCATGGCGCATCGAAGTCAGCTTATGGCAGACACTTCCATCCTCCATCTGCATTTTCAAAAGCCAGCGCAGCTCATACAGGCACTCACTTAAAACATCCGGCATCGCATCGTTGCTTTCCGGAATATTTAAGTTTTCGGTGAAACTCTCCGGAAAGAGCTGCTGCGCATAGATCATGTGTGCAAGCGCTGTAGCCGCTGCTGTGGTATATCTGCCATAATCCCCGGCATCGTGCCAGCCTCCGGTCACCTCATACTGTTTTGCATTTTCTTTTCTTTCCAGATAGTCTTCCAGCCGTACCGCTGTGCCCGTGTGACAGGTACAACGCCTGAATTTTCCGGCAAAGGTTTCTTCCAGTGCCATCCCACAACGCTGGAAATACAGTGCTTTACACAGCGTCTGGTTCAATGTATGGTATGCCTTATGGCTGATGATACAGCTTCCGAGAACCGCACCTTCCCCATCCTGAAATGTTACAGTTCCTTCCTCTGTAAGATCGGAAAAGTCAATGTGCCATACTTTATCTTCTGCACTCTCATCAACGCCTGCATATACCGCCTGTTTTACAGCGGTCTGCTTCCCTTTTTCATTCCAGAGGGACACCTTTTTATCCTGCATTTTTTCCATTTCATCCGCGCTGTTTTCCTGCGCAAGTACCGCAATCTTGCGGCCTTTCGGCAGATACCCTGCCTGATTTGCATAAAATCTGATCATGTTGATACTCCCTGTTTTTCCTACAAAAAAAGCAGTTGAATGGTCAAACTGCTTTTAGCCTTTCTATCTTAAATTATAACTTGTTTTTAGCAAAAATCAATCGTTCACTCCAAGTCTTTGGCGGGCCGTGAGGAAGTATCTTTAATGCTGCGGCTTTCCCTGCTCCGCACACATACCACCGAAAGAATCAGGCCCAGCAGGACAAAAACGACATTGGCTCCGGCCCAAGCGGTTCGGACTCCATCCGACAGCGAAAGGTGCAGAAGCGATGGGGCAAGAGCCGCCAGCGGTAGGATGCTCACAATGAGCGCAGCGATACTAACTGATTGAAGTTTTTTCTTTTCCATAGTTTTACCTCATTTCTTTTTTCCCAAATTGGGTGACAGCCAGCGCGAAAAACAGGCCAAACACTACAATCGCGCACGGCAGGAACGGAAACACCGAAAAAGCGGCGTCGGAAGTTTCTGCTGTAAAGTCATAGAGAGAGCAGGAAACGAGATAACCGCTGTAACAGTACGGGTAGGCGATCCACAGCGGCGTATTCGCAACCAATACACCGGGAATCACAAGCAGCAGATTTAATCCCACAGAAAGAAGCGGTTTTTCAAACAGCACAGTGATGGCCCACATAGCCGCAATGCACGGCAACATAGTCAGAAACAGCCCCAAGCACCATTTCAGAAGATATAGGATCGGCAGGGTTTCTGTTACTCCCATTGTCTGTGTCGCAATCAACCCAGCGATTACAAATACGACAAGAAACGCCACCATCTCCATAAACAGATAAAAGGTAAGCACACAGAATTTGGCAATGGATAATGCGCAGCGGCTGACCGGCAGCGCCAGCATTTTCAGAATCCCGTTATTTCCTGTTTCTCGTCCTGCGATCATCACGCAAACCACGATCATGCTGAATGGAAGCAGATAGTAGGCGTAAACAAGCGCACTTTGAATAAACATGGCAGGCCACGCATTGGTGTATTCCGGTGTAAAGTAGTTGCTCAAACTCGCAACCCCGGAAACCACCACCAATAAAGGTGCAATGAAAATCAGGGGTACGATTTTGGAGCGTTTTACTTTCATAAACTCGATTTTGAGTAAATCCAAAAAACTCATTTCTTATTATCCCTCCTTACTCGTAGCGTCTGTACTTCGCCAGCCACAAGCCCACAGCAAGGAACAACAGTGTTTCCACCACAGCGACAAGGGCAACCGTCGAATCAGGCTGGGCGCTCATGGCTACTGCTGGTTTCAGAATAATCAAAAAAGGATGCACCAGCAAAAGCGTCAGCCCCGAATTTGCAAGGGCCATACCACTCAGAAAACCGGCAACACCAATTCCAAGCGGCACCCACATATTTTCAAAGCGCGAGGAAATCAGCAGCATAAACGACAGTACCGGCATGGATGTGAGAAAAGAGTATCCAGCAAAGCGTACCAGCGTACCCATCTCAAATGCTCCGTCCGGCAAGTCCGTCATTCCGATCTGTGCAAGTGCCAGGTTTTGCAGCACGATTGCAACCAAAAACATGACCGTCAGAATCAGAAATTTGCACAGATACATGGCCGGGACGCTGACGGGAAGCATATACATCTTCTTTACGGCACTTCCCTTAAATTCCATGTTGTAGATCATGCAGGTAGCAACCACAATACCGAACAGATTCAGCACCATAATCATGCCGTAGAGCTGGGTCAACAAGACATCCATCGGGGCCAGCGGCAGATTCAGAAGTGTGTCTTTCCGTACAATGAAATTGACAAATGCGTAGGCGGCTCCCAAGACACCAACGGCCAGCAGCACGGGAATCACGCCGGTTCGCTTTTCTTTCCGAAGTTCGATTGCCAGCGTTTTCATAATTTTGCCCTCTGCTTTCTGTCCATGTTATCTTTCTCAACCATAGAAAGGAACACATCTTCCAGATTGTCCGCAGCGAAGCCGGATTGCAGGGCGTATTGACGCAGATCATTCATGCTGCCTTCAAACAGCAGCCGCCCGTGGTTGAGAATCCCGATGTCATCCGCAATCAACTCGATTTCCGACAGCATATGGGACGAGATCAGCACCGTGCAGTCGTAAAGGCTGGGCAAGGATTTTACCAGATTGCGGATTTCGTGGATACCGGACGGGTCAAGACCGTTTGTGGGTTCGTCCAGAATCAGAATCGGCGGACGCCCCAAGAGTGCCCCGGCAAGGCCCAAACGCTGCTTCATTCCCAGCGAATACTGTTTTGCCAGCCGGTCGCCAAACTCGGTCAGCCCTACCAGTTCCAGAGCATCTTCCACATCAGCTTTCGGCAGTCCCAAAATGCGGCGGATAATGTCAAGATTTTCCCGCCCGGTGAGATTCGCGTAGAAAGACGGCGCTTCGATGAATGAGCCGATTTCTTTGAGAATGGCAATCCGATCCTGCGGAAACTGTTTCCCATCAATGGTAAAGCTGCCTTTTGTGGGAGCGGTCAACCCCAACAGCATTTTCATGGTAGTGGATTTGCCTGCCCCGTTCGGGCCAAGAAAACCATAAATGCTGCCCTTGCGAATATGAAGCGAAACATGATTGACCGAAGTGAAGTTCTTATATTTCTTGGTCAACTGTTCCGTTGTAATGATATAGTCCATAGAAACATCTCCTTTCGATGCTTCTATGGTACAACTTCAACCTGACATCTACATTCTCCCGTCCTTACTTTTACCTTACTTTTCAAGGAACAAGAACGCAGAATGGACAGCCCATGATATAATAGAAACAAATAAAATCAGATTGGAGAAACTGCTATGGATAATTCCTTTTTACATACTAAAAGGCTCCTGTTGGTAGATGATGAACAGGAACTATTGAAAATGGTTTCAGATATATTGAAAGATGCAGGATTTGAAACTGTCCTTACCGCAATGACGGTCAAAGAAGCTATTTTGACCGCAAAAGAGGAAACTCCCGATTTAATTGTTTTGGATGTCATGCTGCCGGATGGGGATGGCTTTTCTCTGATGCAACATTTCCGCACTTTTACCAATGTGCCGATCATTTTCTTAACAGCAAAGGACGAAGCAGCAGACAAATTATCGGGATTGGGGCTTGGTGCAGATGACTACATTTCTAAGCCCTTTATGCCGCAGGAACTGTTACTGCGTATCTATGCGGTACTGCGGCGGACCTACAAAGAGGATTCACCGCTGCTTGTTTTGGATGGATGTACGATTGATTTCAGCCGGGCCGAAGTCCATAAGGGCAGCGAGATTATCTCCCTGACAGCCAAAGAACATACTTTACTTGAAACGCTTGCCCGTAATGCTGGAAAGATCGTTACCGTAGATGCGCTTTGTGAAGCCCTCTGGGGGGATAATCCTTTTGGCTACGAAAACAGCCTCAATGCTCATGTCCGGCGCGTCCGGGAAAAGATTGAAACCGATCCATCAAAACCCGTGTCCCTGATAACCATTAAAGGATTAGGCTATAAGCTGATAGCAAGGAAGTGATGTCATGAAATCATTCGGAAGTTATATATCTAAATATCTTGTGTCGTTCGTTGCCTTTATTCTGATATTGCTTTTTCTTAATGCAGTAGTATTCGGTCTGACTTTTCAAAAGATTGTGACCGAGGATTATGGCGATTCATCCCCGCAAGCCATGTTGGAAATGACTGCTACCGCCGCTACGCCGGAACAATTATCGGATGAGGCGGTGCAAATGCTCCGACAGAATCATATTTGGGCGATCTACTTGAACACAGATGGTCAATGTTATTGGTCGGTTGATTTGCCGGACAATGTGCCGAAAAATTACACAATTCAAGATGTCGCACTATTTTCAAAAGGGTATATTGAGGATTACCCGGTTTTTATTTGGAACACCGATGATGGGTTGTTGGTGCTGGGCTATCCCACAGACAGCTACACAAAACTCACCAGCAATTACTATTCCATTGCAGCACTTCAACGACTCCCCATCTTTGTGCTGGGGATGCTTGGCTTGGATGTGCTGTGCCTCTTTTCAGCCTATTACTTTTCCAAACGCAGAATCATTCACAATACCGAACCGATTGTGTCCGCTGTGGAAACTTTGGCAGACGGAAAGCCAGTTTCACTTCATATCAGCGGAGAACTATCAGAAATTGCAAGCAGTGTAAACAAAGCTTCTTCCATTTTGAATAGGCAAAATGAAGCGCGGGCGAACTGGATCAGCGGCGTTTCCCATGACATCCGCACACCTCTCTCCATGATTATGGGGTATGCGGGCCGTATTGCAGAAAGTAAAGCTGCCAGCAAGAGCATCCGTGAACAGGCGGAAATAGTACGGAAGCAAAGTGTAAAAATCAAAGAGCTGGTGCAGGATTTGAATTTAGTATCGCAGTTGGAATATGAGATGCAGCCGCTTCATAAAGAGATGGTTCGCTTATCCAAACTACTGCGATCCTATGTAGCAGACCTGTTGAATACAGGAATTTCCGATAGCTACAACATCGGAATTAAGATCACTCCTGACGCCGAAAATGCTGTGTTGGAATGTGATGCCAGATTGATTTCGCGGGCTGTAAACAACCTTGTCCAGAACAGCATGAAACACAATCCACAGGGCTGTGAAGTCTGCCTTTCGCTTACAGCATCGCAAAACCATCTTATCTTGGCGGTTACGGATAACGGAACGGGCCTGTCTGCTGAAAAGCTGCAAGAGCTGGAAGAAAAACCGCATTATATGGAAAGCACAGATGAACGGCTTGATTTAAGACATGGGCTTGGATTGCTGATTGTCCAACAAGTCGCCATAGCTCATAACGGCAATTTCAAACTTACTAATGTTTTCCCGAAAGGGTGTGAATCTACTTTAATATTCCCGTTTATTGGATAAACAGGCAAGTACAAATCTATAAGAAAACGCCAGATGCAGAGGTGATACGCCCCTGGATCTGGCGTTTTCTTAATAAGCGCACTTCAAATCGGTATAACCTTCTTATTAACACTGACAAAAAACAGGCGCATCAAATGAAATTTTATCAAAAATATTTTACAAGCTGCTTTAATCCACGGCGGATACTGTCTCGGACACGGCTTTGGTCTACACCTTCTACTTCGGCAATTTCGTTTACCGCCATTCCCAGATAGTATCGGGCATAAATTCGCTTTGCCTGTTTCTCCGGCAGCTTCATCACAGCGGCATAGACCTGCTCCTGAAACTGTTTTTCCTCCAGAACCATCTCCGGTGTTTGCGGCTTCAACAGCACCGCATTTTCAATGCCATTCTCGCAATCCAGAGAATACTGTGCTTTATAACGAT
>ERZ791605.362-NODE-362-length-34617-cov-2.747960_pt1 | contig 34617 bp, 27 predicted proteins | sample MGYA00509965_ERZ791605 | MGnify/ENA primary metagenome ERZ791605 (study PRJEB30046, sample SAMN00791923) | human gut metagenome | study: EMG produced TPA metagenomics assembly of the A metagenome-wide association study of gut microbiota in type 2... | reverse complement strand
GTATTTCCAAACATAGTGTAATAAACGTTCCATCTTTTTTCAGAGTTAAGATTTATGTCCCAAATCTAAGCATTATTCTTTATATTTGCAGCACGTTATCAGTTGAAAGTTGAAAAATTAAAATTGAAAGTTAAATATATAAGTATGAAGATTGCACTTATCGGTTACGGAAAGATGGGAAAAACTATCGAGCAGATAGCACTTGGAAGGGGACACCAAATCGTGTCTATCGTAGATATCAATAACCCTGAAGAAATACACTCCGACAAATTCAAGAGTGCTGACGTCGCGATCGAGTTTACGACTCCGGCTACAGCATTCAACAATTATATGCAATGTTTTGCAGCAGGCATTCCGGTTGTTTCCGGTACGACAGGATGGCTTGACAAGATTGGGCAAGTCAAAGATATGTGCGAAAAAGAGGGTAAAACTTTTTTCTATGCCTCCAATTTCAGCATCGGTGTAAATATATTCTTCGCTATCAACAAATATCTGGCAAAGATTATGAATAATTTCTCCGCTTACGATATCAAAATGATGGAAACCCACCATATCCATAAATTGGATGCTCCTAGCGGAACAGCTATCACACTGGCGGAAGGAATCATTGAAAACGTGGACCGTAAAGACCGCTGGACTTTGGAAACGGCTGAGAAAACAACCGATATACCTATCCATGCCATTCGTGAAGGAGAAGTTCCGGGTATCCACGAAATCACATACGAGTCGGATGTCGACACGATTAGCATCAAGCACGATGCGAAGAGCCGTGCCGGATTTGCCTTGGGCGCTGTTATTGCCGCCGAATTTACTGCTGGAAAGAAAGGTTTCCTCGGAATGGATGATATGCTTAAATTTTAATTAATAACAGAAACAAATGAAGAAGTTTTCCAAGAAACAATGGATTAAATTCAGCATAGCAGCCGTTCTCTACCTGCTTTTCACGCTTTGGATGCAGAATGCCTGGTTGTTGTTGGGCCTGATTGTCCTTGTCGATATTTTTCTGACCGGGTATATCCCTTGGGGAGCCTGGAAACGTACCAAGAATCCGCAGGTACGCAATGTGTTGGAATGGGTGGATGATATCCTGTTTGCATTGGTTGCCGTCTATTTCATCAATATCTTTATTTTCCAGAATTACCAGATTCCCAGTTCCTCGCTGGAGAAGTCCTTGTTAGTGGGTGACTATCTGTTTGTGAGTAAGCTCAGCTATGGACCGCGCGTGCCGAATACGCCGGTCGCTTTCCCGCTGGTACAAAACACATTACCCTTCTTCAACTGCAAGTCATATTTGGACTGGCCGGAATGGGACTACAAACGGGTGAAAGGCCTCGGTCATGTGAAACGGAATGATATTGTGGTGTTCAACTTCCCTGCCGGTGACACGGTTGCACTAAAAGTTCAGAATCCGGATTATTATCATTTGGTAGAACAATACGGACGGGAATCCATCCTGTTGAATAAAGCGGATTTCGGTGATGTGATCTATCGCCCTGTTGATAAACGAGAGAATTATGTCAAACGGTGTATCGGTATGCCGGGCGACACGATCGAGATTCGTGACAACCAGGTCTACATCGATGGTGTTGCTGCCAAGAATCCGGAAAAGATGCAGCTTAACTACTTCGTCGAGACGGACGGCTCCATGTTGAGTGAGGAGCAGTTCCGTTTATTGGATGTCAGCAAGGCCGACCGTGTATTGATCGATGGAAGCTATAATCCCCAATATATGTCTATGTTGAATATTCAGCCGAATGCCAACGGGCAGTATAACCCGATTTACCATTTCCCGCTGACTCAAAAGACATTGGAAGTAGCTAAAAAACTTCCGGTCGTGAAACGTGTGGTTCTCGAACCGGATCCCGTAGGAGCCGATTCCTATTATCCGGTTGACTACCAGACCGGATGGAGTCGTGACAATTACGGACCACTATGGATCCCGAAGAAGGGAACCACGATCCCGTTGACGGAACGTAATATAGCCCTTTATAAACGCTGTATCGTCAACTACGAACATAATAAGCTGGAAGTAAAGGATGGTAAGGTTTATATTAACGGCAAGCCGGAAACGACCTATACGTTCAAATACGATTATTACTGGATGATGGGTGACAACCGCCACAACAGTGCCGACAGCCGTTCCTGGGGTTTCGTGCCGGAAGACCATATCGTAGGTAAGCCGATCATGATCTGGCTGTCACTGGATAAGGATCGTAGCTTGTTTGACGGCGGTATTCGCTGGAACCGTATGTTCCGTTGGGTACACCCGGATTAAGCAAATTTCTATGGGGAAAAAGATTCATGATAACATAAACGGGGCGGGTGGACGTAAAAGTCGCCTCTACGTGGGTTGGGTGGTAACGATTGTTATCGCCTTTCTCATTGTTATACCTGTCCGCCGTTTCTGTGTCGAATCTTACCGAATATCAACGAGTGCGATGGAAGATGCATTGCATCAAGGCGATTATATCTTGGTAAATAAATTGCCGCTTGAAGGAAATCCGGGACGGAACAAGGTCGTGCTGTTTACCAGTCCGCTTCTGAAAGACACGGTGAGTAACCCATTGTTATTGAGCCGTTGTATCGGTATGCCTGGGGATACTATCTTGGTGAGTGGCGACGGGTATGAGGTGAACGGGAAACTGTTACCTCACTCTCCTCGTGCGCTTAACACCTGTTTCATTACCCAGAAGAGTGCCGCCGATTTCCTGAAAGCTCTGCAAAAGTTGAGCATACCTGTGCGGAACTGGAAGAGCGAGACGTTCGGTTTCTCTTTTTCCCTGACTTCTTTCGAAGAATATCAATTGCGTGAAGAACTGACGGAAGAGATGAATATTCATTTTATCCGGAATCAGTCTGCTCCGTACAAGCTGGTTGTTCCCCGTAAAGGCCGGGCATACCGCCTGGATGAAGCTGCCCTTGTCGCTTGCAAGGAAGCGATATTGGCCGAGGCCGGAGAAAAGGCTGTTTTTCGTGGCGGAAAGCTATATTTAGATGGAAGGGAAACCGCATTTTTCTTCTTCGAACAAGATTACTACTGGATGCTTTCCGACAATGTAAACGAATCGGTCGATTCCCGCCATTTAGGCTTTGTTCCGCGTGACCATATCATCGGAAATGCCTGGTTATGCTGGTTCAGCCGTGACAAACAACGAATCTTTAAACCCGTAAACTGATGATGCAACCCGTTTATATTTCTACTACCTATTTGGGGCCGGTCCAGCAATATTGCAAACTGTTCCAATATCCGGAAGTACACTTGGAAACAGCCGAAAACTACCTCAAGCAAACCTTCCGAAACCGTTGTACCATTGCCGCCGCCAACGGTCCGTTAGCTTTATCTATCCCTATTGTGAAGCCGGACACGTTGAAGTGTCCGACCAAGGACATCCGTATCTCCGATCATGGGAACTGGCGTCACCTGCATTGGAACGCTTTGGTTTCGGCTTATAACATGAGTCCGTTTTTTGAATATTACGAAGAGGACTTCGCTCCTTTTTACGAGAAAAAATATGAGTTTTTATTTGATTACAATGAGGAATTGCGTCAGTTGATCTGCCGCCTGCTCGACCTGCATCCGAATGTTATTTATACGGAAGAATACCAGTCCGAAGTGCCGAACGATTTCCGTGAGATCATCCGGCCGAAACATGAAGGAGAAGATCCGTCCTTCTCCCCGAAGCCCTATTACCAGGTTTTTCAGGGCAAGCACGGATGTCTTCCGAATATGAGTATTGTGGATTTACTGTTCAACATGGGACCGGAAGGGCTGTTGGTGTTACGTGATTCCATTGTAGCATCGAAGCAGCCCTGATTGAGAATCCTTCAGTTCTTTTTCATCGTATAGTTTTTCACCCCTAACGAATCGTATGCCTGTAACAAGGCCTCGTCGTTATCGGAAATCATCAAAAGTTTGTCATTTTCTTTCAGCTCCGTGTTGCCTTTCGGGATGAAATAATGTCCGTCTCTTTTCACCATAACGGCAAGGGTGTGGTCGGGCAAGGTGAGTTGCATCAATTTGTTTCCATGAGAAAGGACAGCAGGAGTGATGTCTATTTCACTCATGGCACTCTTAATATCTTCCGGCAATTCGATACCGAACACATCTTTTCGCTCCGGCTCGTCGACAAGTCCGAGCCATTTGGCAGCCTGTGTTACGGTTGTTCCTTGTATCAATAGGGAAAGGATCGTGATGAAAAACACGATATTAAAGATCATGCCTCCATGATCGACTCCGGCAATCCAAGGATAAGTTGCGAAGATTATCGGAACTGCTCCACGAAGTCCCACCCACGAGATATATAGCTTTCCTTTTGTTGTAAAGTTTTTAAATGGAAGCAAACACAGGAAAATCGTTGCCGGACGAGCTATCAGTATCATAAATACTCCCACTAAAAGGCCTACTGGAGCGACTGGCAGCAACTCGTGCGGGTTCACCAACAGACCTAACGTGAGGAACATGACGATCTGCCACAGCCAGGCAAAGCCGTCGAAGAAAGTTCCCATACTCTTTTTATGCACAATCTTAGCGTTCCCCACGACCAGGCCGGCAATGTACACGGCCAGATAGCCGTTCCCTTTACATAAAGTAGTCGCCGAGAAAGTGAAGAAAGCAGTTGTCAACAATAAGATCGGATATAAAGACTCGTTGTCCATATTGATCTTGTTGATCATCAGAACGGCCAGTTTACCTAACAGGAAACCGGCTATCGCACCGACGGATAGCTGGACGAGCAATTGCAGGACAGCTTCCTGCAAGTTCATACCTCCGACCTGTATATAAGCGATAATAAGCAAGGTAAGCATATATGCCATCGGGTCGTTGCTACCGCTCTCCAATTCGAGGGTCGGACGCAGGCGTTGTTTCAAATAAACCCCTTTGCTCCTAAGGATGGAAAAGACGGAAGCAGAGTCTGTAGACGACATCACTGCCGCCATCAGCATAGATTCGGCTACCGTAAGCGTTTCATAACCTGTAGACCACAAAAACACATAATAGATAAAACCTCCCGTTATAAGCGTCGTTAACAATACTCCCACTGTTGCAAGGACAACTCCTTCCGTGGCTATCGGCTTGATCTCGGACATTTTAGTATCCATACCACCGGAAAACAGGATGATACTCAACGCCAACATGCCTATGAACTGTGCTGCACTGGGATTGCTGAACTGAATGCCTAAGCCGTCGCTGCCGAACAGCATTCCGACACCTAAAAAGAGAAGCAAGGCGGGAAGGCCGAAACGGAAACCGGCTTTACCGGCAATAATACTGAAGAAAAAGATAATCGAAGCAACCAACAGGATTGCTTCCGGATTCTCGAAAATTTGTAATTCGTGGAACATAGGCTGATAATAACGATTTACTCTATAATTTGTCACTTCAAAGTAAAGAAAAAATAACGATATGCACAACAGCTTAACACTTAAAAGACAGGGTTATCTACTGACTAATAAATATATTCACTATATTTGTGCTGATAAAATTAACGCTATGATTAAAACAAATCTATTCCTACTATTGTTCGTTCTCCTCGCGGGAACTTCGTGCAATAGACAGCAACATTTCATTTCGGACGATACGTTCCGCGCCGAAGTGGAGAATGACTTCCAGGCAAAGCTGGCTGCTCTGCCGGCCGGAAACCTTTTTTCAGTCTTTAACCAAAAGATGACGTCCGACGAAAAAGAGGCGCTTACTTTCTTGTATGCCTATATGCCGATCGGAGATATCACGGATTATGACGGGCAACTGTATCTCGACAATATCCGCAGTTCGTTTCGTGCACGGGTGGAAATGCCTTGGGGAGACAGCATACCGGAAGACATCTTCCGCCATTTTGTACTTCCCGTGCGGGTCAACAACGAGAATCTGGACGAGAGCCGCATGGTCTTTTATGAAGAATTGAAAGATCGGGTGAAGGGCTTGTCCTTGTATGACGCCGTGCTGGAAGTGAACCATTGGTGCCACGAGAAAGTGATCTATACGCCGTCGGATGCCCGGACGAGTTCGCCTTTGGCATCCGTGAAGACCGCTTACGGGCGTTGTGGAGAAGAGTCGACGTTTACCGTAGCCGCCCTTCGTTCGGTCGGCATACCGGCCCGTCAGGTCTATACGCCGCGTTGGGCGCATACCGACGATAACCATGCCTGGGTGGAAGCCTGGGTAAACGGTAAATGGTATTTCCTCGGAGCCTGTGAACCGGAACCGGTACTTAACTTGGGGTGGTTCAACGGACCGGCTTACCGTGGTATGCTGATGCACACGAAAGTATTCGGCAAATACAACGGGCCGGAAGAAGTCATGGACGTAACCGACGGTTACACCGAGATCAACGTGATCGACAATTATGCCCCGACGGCCAAAGCAACGATCACCATTGTGGATGAAAACGGCCAGCCGGCTGCCGGAGCCGATGTCGAGTTCAAAATATATAACTATGCCGAGTTCTATTCCGTAGCCAATAAGAAGGCGGATGCTGAAGGGAAGGCATTCCTTTCAGCCGGTAAAGGTGATATGCTGGTATGGGCGACTAAGGACGGCAAGTTCGGATATAGCAAGGTGTCGTTCGGCAAAGACAATAACGTGACAATCACTCTCGACAAGAAACCGGGTGACATCGAAACCGTCACGCTTGATGTCATTCCTCCGGTAGACGGTTCCATTGCCGCCTGCGTGACGGACGAACAGAAAGAGGCCAACGCCAAGCGTTTGCACGAAGAGGATGTGATCCGTAATAAATATGTGGGCACTTTTTATACGGAAGAGAAAGCGGAAGCACTTGCCAAAGAATTAGGTATCGACCCGCTGAAAACAGCCGATTTCATGATCGGCAGCCGGGGAAACTGGCGTGAGATCGAGAAGTTCCTTCGCGATGTGCCTGCCGACAAACGTCCGATGGCGATGGATTTGCTGAATGTTATCTCTGCCAAGGACTTGCGTGATACGCCGGCCTCCGTGTTAGCGGACCATCTGAACAATGCCCAAGCTGTGCAAAGTTCCCTGTTTACCGAATATATCCTCAATCCGCGTGTGGCAAACGAGTTCCTGACGCCGTACAGGAAGTTCTTCGCCGCCAACGTCGATTCGGCACTAGTGAAGAAGGCTAAAGCTGATCCGCAATTAATAGTAGACTGGGTGAAGGAAAATATCAGTATCAATGACAGCCTGAATCCGCAACGCATTCCGATTATGCCGATGGGCGTATGGAAATCGCGCGTGGCCGATAAAGGTTCCCGCGATATATTTTTCGTCGCTGTATGTCGTAGCATCGGTATTCCGGCACGTATCGAACCAGTGGCGGGAAAAGTGCAATATGCGAAAGGTCTGAACTGGGTGGATGTAGACTTCGAAGCTGCCGAGCAGACGGTTGCCAAGCAAGGTAAGGTCGTCGCTTCTTACCAGCCGATCAAAGCATTGCAGGACCCGAAATATTACAGTCATTTCACGATTGCGAAAGTGTTGCCGACCGGTAAGTTGCAGACACTTAACTTCGAATCGGGCGATGTGGATATGGGGGGCGGTGATACTTGGAGTGCTCTGTTGAAAAAGCCGCTTTCTATGGATGAGGGCCATTATATGCTGGTAACCGGAACACGTATGGCAAACGGTAGCGTACTGGCCGAAATGTCTTTCTTCAACGTAGAACCAGGCAAGACGAGTGATATCAAACTGGAGATGCGTGAGAGCCAAGACGATGTACAAGTCATCGGCAACTTCAACTCCGAAAACAAATTCAAACGGGCTGATAACGGCGAGGAAACGAGTCTGTTGGCTACCACCGGCCGCGGCTATTATGTTGTCGCTGTCCTCGGAGCGCGCCAGGAACCGACCAACCATGCCATGCGTGACATCGCTGCCGTAAAGAAGGACCTTGAAGAATGGGGCCGCGGCATGGTTTTGTTGTTCCCCGATGAAAAAGGCTTCCAGAACTTCGATCCGAAGGAGTTCGGAGAGTTGCCAACTACCATCACATACGGCATAGATATTGACAAAACAATTCAGAAGGAGATCGCCGCAGCTATGAAGTTGCAGAACGCCAACACACTGCCAATCTTCATCATTGCCGACACTTTCAACCGTGTAGTGTTCGTTTCACAAGGCTACACAATCGGCTTGGGTGACCAGTTGATGAAGGTGATACATAAGTTGTAATCCCTCTTCGACGAAACATAAAAGAGGCGTAGATTAGCAGATGTCATTCAAGTCATCACTAATCTACGCCTCTTTTATGTTTTGGATATTGTAGAGGTAATTACCGGCGACGGCGTACGCTGCGGACCGGAGCGCTTTTCTGGGCTTTTGGAGCTTTGATTTTGACCTCTTTTTGTTTGCTCTCTTTTGCGGCTTCCGTCTTTCTGCCACGGGCGGAAACGGTTGCGTTTTTAGATTTCTTGCCTTTTGTATCAGCAGCCAACTGAGCTGTATCCGGTTGCAGATAGAGGGATTTTTCGAAAGTAATCAGCTGGTTCTCGATACGTTCCTGTTCGCGTTTCATCGAATCGGGTGTCGGACAGTAGGCTTGCAGAGGTTGGTTCATCAGATTCTGCGTCTTGAAGATATCGCCCTGGAACATCCGGCGACGGAAATAGTCGTCGAGCGTGAAAGTCATGGCGTTGTTGATGTTGGACGTCATGATATAGGCGGTATTGATATAGGGACGCAAATTTTCATAAGGAATCCAGAACATCGGCATGGTGTTCTGTCCCATATCGTCCACGATTGTCAGAATCGGACAGATCGCCAATGTCTTGACATCGAATACGGAGTTGTTCTGGTCGAAATACCACGCTTCCTTTATGTAATAGGAGCGGACATCGCCGGAAGGAATATCGCTTTCGTTCACGACGAAACCGGCAGGTTCGTTGTCTTTGCCTGGCGTCTCTTCGTAGAAGATACGGCAACGATCCAGCATGACTTTCAAGTCGAGCTTGCGGTTGTCGCTGAAATCCTCGTAACCGTCCAGGTATTCATAGGCGGACAACTTGCCCTCGCATACCAGTTGGAAGATGATCGAGAACAAGTTCATCTGCCCGTTCATCGGTTGGGTGGGATAATATAGAGGAGCATTCTGTTCTTTCGTAAGGTCGATCTGGCGGTAGATGACACGCATCCAGCGAGCGTTACCGATATGCTGCGTCATTCGCTCGTTCATATCCTGTGCTCGGACGGTCAGTTCGGGCATGCCGTTCTCTTTCTTCTCTTCTTCACGGGCGCCACGGCTTGCTTCGGGACCGCGACGTCTCTGCTGCTGTTGCTGTGTATTGCCGGCCTCTTCCTGTGCCTGTATGGGGAGGGAGGCGAACAGGGCGATGGCGAGGGTTGCTATGTAATATAAACGTTTCATATATCTTTATACATTACGGGACGAGCAGACCTCGTCCCTACGTTATGTTAATTGACGATTACTTCGACGGTCGGAATGATACGTTCCTTATTGTCCGGACCTAATACTTTCACATGCGTGATGTAGAAGCGTTTGCCTCTTGCCAGACGGCGGATATAATCTTTCTGACGCTGCGAGAACTGGTTGCCTTGCGTGACTTCCGGAATGATGTTGCCCATCGAATCGTAGAAAGTCAACTCGAAACTCAACACCTTGAACGGCACGTTCAGCAGGTCGTCGTCGATAGCCGCCTGGATGCCGTCGGCTTCCACCAAATTGCGTTTGGAGAATTGGCCGCCACGGAACTTACGCATATTGCCGTTCTGATCCTTATATTCGATAAAAGGCATCGGGTCGGGCAGGGCACGTACGCGGAAAGTCGTTTTCGCCATTTCGACGTTGCGCCCATCTGCCATTTTTGCATGGACGGAAACGATGGCATCCGTTCCGACCGTTGCGGGACGGGCTTCCCATTGGTCGCCTTTGCGAACCAGTGTCCCGTTCGTCATCGTTGCCGTCACGTTGCCGCTGGGCACACCCGGCACGGCGATACGGATCGGGTTGGCGATTCCGGCATACAACACATTCATCAGCATCGGCGCTACCGTCGCACTCGGTTCCGTCACGAAGTATTCGCTTTCGAACTCGCGACGCATCACGCTGCCGTCGCTGCCCGGCATTTCGATATATCCTTTGACCGGATAAGTGCCCGGAGTACCGGCTACAGCCGTAAACATGCCGTTTGCATCATAAGGCAATTCCTTGCCGTTCACATAGACGGTCGGACGTTTCGTCGAGTCGACAGCCGATAAGACGATATTGGCTTTGTACTGGCTGCCGCGCATGACGATCTGGCTTTCCGGAATCACCTGTGCCGTGATCTGGTTCACACGATAGTCGCGCATGTCGACGCTGCTCAGCAGGTTGGACAACACTTCACCTTCGGCATAGCGGATATCGCTTTGCAATTTCGTCAGCAAGGTAACAGCCGCCGCCACCGGCATATTCTCGAACAAAGCCTCTTCCCAAGTGCGGGTATTGATACCGGCCTTGTGAGGCGGCGTTGTCGACAGGCTGGCTTCGATGATGCGCGTCTTGGCCGAGTCTTCCACCATCTCGCCCATCAGTGTCCGGTATTTTTCGATACTCTGGCGCAATTTCTTGCCTTCGCCCGAAACGGGAGACAGCATCACGCGGGAAGCCGCTTCGAGGTCGTCCTTATGATCGATATTATTGACATCGGCATCCTTACCATCGGCAATCTGCGCGATACGCACTTTCAGATCCTGCATGTAATTGTACAGGCTGTCGGAAGCCTCCTTCACCTTTGTCCCCTTTTCGTACCATTCACGTACTTTTTCGGGATTTGTCTGATAATAAGCCTTCAGTTCCTCTGTAACGATCTCATTACGGGTCGAGGTATTATCGATAGAAGTACGCAAGCTGCCTTCCACCAGTTCGAAACCGTCGAGTACCTCCGACGACACGTTGAGTGCCATCATGGCGATGAACACCAGATACATCAGGTTGATCATCTTCTGACGGGGCGAATTGGGATTATTTGCTATTCCTGCCATATCCGATTACTTCATTGGGTTGTTTGTATACGGAGCCTGCTGCTGATATCCGTACGGTTGCTGATAGGCCTGCTGGTAATTCTGCTGCTGTGCCGGCTGCGGTTGCTGCTGGTAAACAGGTTGTGCGGGCTGCGCCGGTTGCTGGTATCCCATATTGACCGTCATAGCCTGCAACAGGCGGCTGTATACCTGGTTCAATTCGGCCAACTGTCGCGTCATCTTTTCCGTTTCATTGCGGAACACGGAACTGTCGACAACGGAGCCGTCATACATTTCGCGAATGCGACTCAAGCCACTGTTGATATGTTCGATCGATTCGATCTGCGAGCTGATGCTCTTCAACTGTATTTCGTAGATCGTGTTCAAGCCGGAGATGTTGCGGTTCAGCATTTCCATCTGCTGCACGTAACCGCGGGAATTCTGGTTGATGCCATCCGAATTATCTGTAATGCTCTTATACGAGTTCAAAAGTGTGTCGGAAACGTCGGTCAGCGAATGCGTCACCTGGCTGAAACGTTCCATATTTTCGGACATACCCGAAAGCTGTTCCAGATATTTCTGCGTCGCTTCCGTCAGTTCCGCCATCTTGGAGATCTGTTCGGCGGCGGCGCTCAGTTTCTTGATACTGTCGGAAAGGTTTTTCGTATCTTCTTCGCTCACATCCAGGCCGAGATTGCCCAGTCCGGTAGTCTGCTTGCCGCCTAAGTTGATATTCAATCCGCCAGCAACCTCGTCGTCGGTCGTATTCTCAGGCGAATTGACCAGATTGGACATAGGCGTGTTGGCGAAATCCGGACGGTCGAGTGGGTTCTTCGATTTCAAAACCGGGAACACTTCTTCCCAGTGATATTCGTTGAATGGCTTTTCAAAAGCGGAGATAAAGAATACCAAAGCTTCTACCGTCATGGCCACAAACAGGATTTGGTTACCATACGGCAAGTGTAACAACTTGAACAAGGCGCCTATAATAACGATGGAGGCTCCCCAGCTATAACAGAAATTCAGTACCCGCTTGCCTTTTTCACTGGCGAGGTACATTTCTACTCTGTTTTTATATCTTCTATATTTTCCCATGATATAATGTATATTCGTTAATTAGAGAGGGCGGGCGAACTCCGCCCCTGCGTTATTTTTTACCTTTTGCTCTCGAAAAACCGATTTGTGTACGGGCGCAACGGAAACCGATGTATGAACGCGTTTCGTTCTGGTATTCGAAGGTGCGCATATCCGAACGGATGAACTGTGCCACGTCTTTCCAGGAACCGCCGCGTACGACCTTCTTCTTCATGGCATACGGGTCTTCCTTCGCGGCATTGTAGCGCAGATCCGGATTCATGTCGCTCATCTGGCTCGGTCCGGATTCGGAATAAGAAGTCGATGTCCATTCCGCCACGTTGCCGGCCATGTCATAGAGGCCGAATTCGTTCGGAGCGAAAGAGCCGACACGCGAAGTGATCAGATGGCCGTCTTCCGTATAGTTGCCTTTGCCCGGTTTGAAGTTGCCCAAGAAGCAACCTTTTCCGCTCACCAGCTCGTCGCCTGCCCACGGATATTTGTTTTCGTTCTTGCCTGTACGGGCCGCATATTCCCATTCGCCTTCGGTCGGCAGGCGGAACGGTTCGAGAGCCTGTCCGCTGGGGAAATTCAGAGATTCCTTGAACAGGTTGGTGCGCCATACGCAGAATGCTGTCGCCTGTTCCCAGGAAACGCCTACCACAGGATAATCGTCATAGCCCGGATGCGAGAAATACATACGCATATAAGGTTCGTTGTAAGCATTGTTGAAATCGTTCACCCAGCAACTTTCGTCCGGATAGATATTCACGATACGGGTGTGGAGGAAATCCCACGGCCCGCTGAGCCGTCGTGTGATGGTTTCGTTCACGATCTCGCCTTCCTCGGTGATGTAGGCCGTGTCTTTGGATATCATGATCACTTCGTCAGGGTCGACCTGGATATCGGTGTTACGCACGCGGGCTGCCGGGTCCAGGTTGTGTTTGCGAAGGGCTGCTGACGTATAGTCGTACCATTCGTAGCGATAGACCATCTGTTTCGGGTCCAACGTCTTTTCGCCGGTCACCGGATTTACGGTATAGACACTTTCGATTGCCCGTATCTCGTCTTCATTGGCACGTTTCCAAGGAATCGGGCGGCTCCAGTCCAGATGCGGAGTCACCGGTTCGCCATATTTATCTTCAGTAATCTTAAACAGGTCATTGCCGCCATAAGCCGGGTCGGCCAGACGTTCGCGGATAATGGAATCGCGCACCCAATACACGAACTGACGGTATTTGGCATTCGTCACCTCTGTCTCGTCCATCCAGAAAGCATCGAAAGAGACGCCTTTCGTTTCAGGATTGATCCCCCACAAGGAATCCTTATCTGCGGGTCCCATCTCGAATGAGCCTCTTTTGATCAGAACCATCCCGTAAGGGGCAGGTTCGTTAAACGCCACCGATCGTACCCCTGTCACTTCGCCCCCGCCACCGGAAAGGGTTTTGCCACATGAGGTAAACAGGGCTACTGCCGCAAGTACTAACAATACTTTTTTCATATACTATAATATACGTACACTTTTATGTCTATTCTTTCCTGACTTCGATTTTTTCAACTTCAACTTGTAGCTCACTACCAACTCGTGGCTTCCACTCGTGGCTTTCAAGATGGGTATGGTAGAGATCGGAAAATCATACGCATATCCTACCTGGAAACTCCCGATCTTGGCTCCTAACAACAGGATCAGCGACTCATTCACACGCCAGGAAAAACCTCCGTTAAACATCTTATTATAAAACAGCCGGGCGGTTATGTCCGCCTGGAAGCTCTGCATGTCTGTTTTCAGGAATACAGACGGCTGTAATTCATACAACGGATTTCGAAACTGAATATTGTATCCGGCTATCAAATTATATGTGCTGGCGAGATACATGGAAGAATATTCGTCCAATATGATCTCCGTCTTGTTCAAGTGCGTGACGCCCAAACCGGCATAGAGGTTCTTGCGGTGATAGTAAAGCCCGGCGTTCAAGTCGAAGCCCATTCCGCTCACCTGCGTCTTTGGAATTGCCTGGTCTTCCTGTTGGTGGAACTGGCTGGTCGGATAAAAGACCTTTTCCCCGTCAAACGACTGGTTTACCATTCCGAACTGCATTCCGATACTGAGCGTACCGCCAAACAGTTTTTGTTTATAGGCATACTGCAAATTGACATGTGTATTGACGAAAAGCCCGATCCCTTCGGTAAAGACGACCATCCCGATGCCATGATTGGTTTTCCCGATCTTCAGTGGCATATCCGCATTGATGAAAAAGGAGGTCGGCGCCCCGTCGATCCCGACATATTGCAAACGAGACAGCGCCAACATGTTCAAGTCTCCCGTAACACCCGCATACGCCGGATTATAGTAACCCAGCGCCATAAAATACTGGCTTAGCTGCGAGTCGTATTGCGCCCGCGCTCCCGTGAGGCCGGTTACCAAAAGGATAATAAGCAGGAGATATTTGTTCATATATCAAGAAACGGAATAAATCCGAATAAATTGTATAAAAAGCAAACGAGGCGGCGGGACATAGCCCTGCCACCTCGTTATTATTTCATGCCTGTACGTTTTTATCGCACATTAATATTCTTCTTCGTTGAAGAAATTGTTTCATTATAGCTTTCAATTACTTGCCTAAATTGCATTGTAGTTTAGACAAACATATCACGCTATCTGAGACGGTCAAAGGCAAAGATACTGATTTTGTAGACAAACAAATTATCCTAACTACATTTTTAAAACAAAAGAACTAATAAAAATCATATTACAATTCCGGCTGACCTTTATATAACTTTATCTGTACAGAATCTATTTTGTCAGCGTTGAAGAATGATGAATTATTAAAAGTCTTAGATTGAATCTCAACAGGTTTATATTTGTCTCTAAACAACCGGAACTCCCTATATATCGAGTCTTGAGTATTTGATATCTTTTTTAACGGAGTAACTAAGTCATCCTTCTTTTCAATTTTTATATTTCTTGCTAAAGAAACAACAGCAATCGCCATTATCAAAGCAATTATCAACTCCCAAAAATGTTTTTCGATTCTTTCCCAAACAGACAACCATAATGACAAAAGAAATGTATAACCTCCATCTCTATAATAGTGATAACTCTGTTTTATTCTTCTAAACTGAATAATCCAAATGGGATAATTATTTGCATGATTTACATGACTCACATAATCATTAAAGAATTCGTCAATTTCATATTTCATCTGCAAAAGTCTAGCTTTATGGGCTGTTATAGGTGCATAATGAGAACTGGAATATTGATTATTAAAATCATCCCAATTTGTAATTTCACCATAATATCTATCAAGAACATCACTAAGTTCTACAATTTGCAAATCTAATGATTTTCGAACTCCTTTGTCTATTCCCTTAACATCGATACTCACATGTTCATACCAACTTAAAACTTTCTTAAATGAGCTTTTACCAAAAGCTACCGTATGGAAAAAAACGGCAACACGACCTTTTACAGCCTTAATTTGCTCAATATAATAATCCTTTATAACTCTTGTCCTTGTATCCTTTATTGAATAAAAATGAGTAACAAAAAAACCGAAAACTATTGATACAACAATTCCGATGAAAGTAAGAATATCAGCTATTTCCATAAATGTGCTTTATCTTTAAATCTCCCTCATCATCAATATAATTAATATCAGCATTTACCCCAGGAGAATGCATTACTATATCCTTATTTATTCTTCTTTGCTCCCATTGCAGATATGTTTCCTCTTTGACCTGTTTTACTCTTCGTTTATACATAACTGTGTTAAAATCCAGAAAATTAGATACTATTTTAAGAGTAAAATCAAAGACTAACTCTCCAATAGCTTCATCAAGAAAAGAAGAAGGGTAACCTGATACTCCATCTAATTCTAATACTAGCTGCTTCTTCTCCTTATAAGCCTGTGCAAATGCTTCATTTAATATCTGTAGATAAAATGCCTCACCAGAATTTGACTCTCCAATCTTATCTTGCCTAATGTATCGTGGACCCGGATTCTCTGTGAAATCCAAAACCTTAATTCTAACCTGTTCCATTATAGTGAATTTATCCATTTGTTATAATTATTTAATGAGACTGTCCATGAAAAAAGAACTCCATTAAAGCCCCGGCCTAAAGAAATTGACTGTTTTGTTTCAAAATCTAATAATACTTTATTTGTTAAGACCTGTAAGTCTGAGATAAAGCCCTCTTCAAATGATTCATATATTATTGGCAATCCTTTATGTCTATTTATTTCGCCTGTTATTGATTGATATAACTTTTTGAAAACATCTCTTAATACATCTGCTTCACTCTTAAGAAACATATCCTTAATTCTTTGAGATGTTTTTTTTCGCAAAGTTGCGAGAATCCCAAGACCTGTATCAGTTAAAATGAAGTGTATTTTATCTCCTTCTATAGAAATGGAAACCAACCAATTTTTTTCTCTCATATGTTCATTTGCATGCTCAACGGAATTTGCACTAATCTCACACATATTATCATAGACCGGAGGATATATGGTTGGCGTACCTACAAGATGGGTCATTGACTCACGAACAGATTTTCCTATTCTATTACTATCGACACAGTTCTTTCCAACCATATAAATCTGGTTCCCCTTTTGACGGTCTTCAGGCTTCTTTATATTAGTCTTAACAATATCCAAGAAACCAGAATCTATAATATATTGACGGCATTGAATATCATTTGGATATGTTCCCCAATATCTTATATTTCTACATGATAACTTATTAAGCATAGACAGCATTAAAGAAATGGCATACATGTCAATAGCAACAACATTATCTAAATTAACTTTCAAAAAATTAATTTTGTGTCTTTTGCAAAAACTTTCAGTCTCCTGTATAAACTTGATTAATTCATCAATATTACTAATATTAAATTTCGATGGAGCAATAGCTTCATATGTTTTCGGACCTTGAAGACCTTGACGCGTTTTTTGTATATTCCCGGTCATTCTTCTTAGCTGCCGATATACTCTTCTTTTATGAAGCGTTTTCTTTATACTTTTTCGACGTCGTATTTTCCGCATATCAGACTCTTGTTTGAGACGAATGTGGATTATCTGATGTCTTTTCATATTGATATTCTTTGATTAGTGCAAATGTACGCAAAATAATTCGATTTATCGAGTATAATTCCCTATATTTGTGCTATTCAATCGAGATATAATATGAGACTAAATAGGATAAAAGCAGTACTGGCAGAAAAAGGTATTTCCCAGACATGGTTGGCAAAGAAGCTTGGTAAAAGTTTCAGCATGGTCAATGCTTATGCCTGCAATAGAATTCAACCTAATTTGGAGACTCTTCAGCAGATAGCTGTTATCCTACAGGTGGATTTAAAAGACCTGATAACCGATAAAGAAGAAAGGTGAAGCTCATCGAATATAAATTCAATGAAAATACACGTGTGCAGGTTCCTGCCGCCTTGCATTTGTGTAGGCTTGGATATACTTATTTGGACAATATAACAGAATATGACAGTAAAACAAATATTCTGACGGATGTATTTTTGCGCAGTGTTCAACGTTTGAATCCGGCACTGTCCGAATTACAGGCAAGACAATTGCTGAATGAAATCACATTGATACTTGACAATAATGACCTTGGAAGGGAGTTTTATAACAAACTGTCTTCCAATAGCAATATCAAGCTGATAGACTTTCAGGATGCTGATCGTAACGAATGGCATGTAACTACCGAATTCACTTGTGAAAATCAGGATAGCGGAGACAGTTTCAGACCGGACATAACATGTTTTGTAAACGGACTGCCATTAGCTTTTATTGAGGTCAAGAAGCCAAATAACCATGACGGCATTCTGGCAGAAAGGGAGCGTATCAACGTGCGGATGAGCAACGAAAAATTCAGAAGATTCTTGAATGTCACCCAGCTGATGATATTTTCCAATAATCAGGAATATGACAATGAAAACAGGGTTCCTATTCAAGGTGCGTTCTATTGTTGTACCTCAAGGGACAAAGCCTTCTTCAATGTCTTTCGCGAGGCAGATAAGGATTTTGCGACTAAATATCCATATAAGGCCGTATCTGACAGTGTGGAGAAACAGATATTGCAACACCGGAATTGTGTCGTAATCAAGAATCTGCCTGATTATAATACGAACAAAGATACGAATACTCCAACCAACAGGATTCTGACGTCGATGCTCAGTAAAGAGCGTTTTTTGTTTTTGTTGAGATATGGTTTTGCCTATGTGGACAGAAAGATTGAACTGGAAGACGGCAGTAAGACTACACAGTTGGAAAAGCATGTAATGCGTTATCAGCAGTTTTTTGCCTCACTGGCCATTCGAAAGAAATTGGATAATGGTATCAAGAGCGGTATTATCTGGCATACACAAGGCAGTGGAAAAACAGCCTTGGCATATTATTCCGTACGCAGTCTGACTGATTTTTATGCAGCAAAGAATACAGCTGTAAAATTTTATTTCATTGTTGACCGCCTTGACTTGATGGAACAGGCCAAGGATGAATTTGTGGCAAGAGGACTGTCTGTCAGAACTGCAAACAGCAGGGATGAATTAATGTCAGATATACGGAGCACGAATTTGACAGAAAATGCGGAGGGTAAAGCTGAGATAATGGTGGTAAATATCCAGAAATTCAAACAGGATTCTGCCAAAATACAGATTGATTCCAATTACAGCATCCGTTTGCAACGTATTTTCTTTATTGATGAAGCGCATAGAGGATACAATCCACATGGAAGTTTCTTGGCAAACCTATTGGCAGCCGATAAGGATGCTATAAAAATTGCTTTGACAGGTACGCCTTTGTTAAAAGAGGAAAGGGAGTCTTGGCGTGTATTCGGTGATTACATTGATACCTATTATTACGACAAGTCAATAGCAGACGGTTATACACTGAAACTCATGCGGGAACCTGTCGAAACAATCTATAAAGAGAAAATAGAGAATATTCTTGACAAGCTGGCAGGCGGCATAGAAGTCAGAAGAAGTGATATTGACCGCAACAAGATCATTGAACATGAATCTTACCTCAATGCATTGATAGACTATATTATTGCCGATTTCCGTCGGTTCCGTATCGAACAGGCTGATGATACTGTAGGTGCAATGATTGTGTGCAAGACAAATCCTCAAGCCCGTGAAATGTATCGTTTGTGGCAAGAGCGTTTCAACAAAGCTTTGTATATCGAAGGGAAACATGATGAAAGTCTGATGTTGGCGGCTGAACCTATGATTGCCTATGGATATCATGCAAAACCCTTGAGAGCTTCTTTGATTTTGCATGATGAAGGAGACAAGGAAGAGCGTAAGGCGTACATTGATGAGTACAAGAAAAAACTATCAGTCGATGTCCTGATTGTCAATCAGATGCTTCTGACTGGGTTCGATGCTCCCCGTTTGAAGAAACTCTATCTGGGTCGAAGTCTGGACGGACACGATTTGTTGCAGGCACTGACTAGAGTAAACAGACCATACCATAAATTCAAATATGGTTATGTAGTGGATTTTGTAAATATCAAGGAAAATTTTGATGCGACTAATGACCGCTATCTGCGTGAACTGAATCGTACTGCCGATATTAAAGAAACAGGCGAAAAAGAAACAGTAGGAGAAGCTCTCATTGTAGATAAAGAGCAGATTGTAGAGCAGATAAAAGAAATTCGCAGCGTTTTATTCAATTATACATGCGACAATCCTGAAGAGTTCAGAAAGGAAATAGATGAGATTGAAAACAAAGACAATCTATATACGCTCCGATCTACTCTCGAAAATGCCAAGGCAATCATTAACCAAGTAAGGGCTTTTGGCGATGAAGAGTTGAAAGAACGAATCAACAGTTTGCCTAAAGGTACTATTCCTACTCTGATCACTGAAGTTTCTCACCGTATAGAACGAATGAATTTTCTGGAAAGTACCGAACATAAGGCAGATGTATCTGGAATTATCAATGTCGCTCTTTCTGAACTGGAATTTGAGTTCAAAAAAGGCATTTCAGAAGAATTACGTATTATTGTCAATGATATTCGGGAGCGTTGTGAAAAAGTACAGGCTGAATTTGAAGCCAACTTTGACAAGGCGGAAGACAAGTATGTGATTTTGGCTGAAGAGTTCCGGGAATACTTCAGAAAGAAAGGCTTCGTTCCTCAAAATACGCAAGAAGCTAAAGAAAGCATTGATTATATGGATTCGGTAATGAAAAAAATCCGTGAGATAAACCGTCGCAATAATATACTCAAAAAGAAATATCAGGGAGACGAGCGCTTTGTCCGTATCCACAAGCGTATAGAAGAAGAAAATGAAAAGCGAGAAAAGCCTCTTATTTCCAAAACTGAATACGAAATAGCAGAAAGTCTGTCAAAAATGAAGCGTGAGATTGATAACCGTATTTACCTTGATATAAACATCATAGCGAATGAAAACAGTTTCAAACGGGATACGTTGGCTATGATAGGCCATCAACTCGTCGACTTGGGGATAAAAGCGAGTCTTCCCGACAGGAAGTTCATCAACAATCTCATTGCAAATGAATATATAAACCAATACAATCAACTTTACTTGAGATAATATGGATGCAAATACCCAGAATATATCAGAAGCTACTATAGCCCTTATTGATTCATTGAAATCGACCACTTCCCATTTTGGTCTTGCCAATAGTGGTGGTGAGTACAAGATCATTACGGAAATGTTTCTGTATAAGTATTTCAATGACAAATTCGGATATGAGGCAAAGCAGGATAAAATATACGGAGAAAGATTGAGCAAGGCAGACAAGTGGGATGCGGAATATGATAAATTCACTGAAGAGGAAGTCGAAGATCTGTTCAGCTATCTTCCCGCATCTGTTCCGTTGCTTAAACCTGAGCATACATTGGCGCATTTGTATAATACTTCAGGAGCAGGAGATTTTTCAACACGTCTGGATGCGACACTGATTGACATTGCCAATCTGAATGCGGATACTTTTTCTGTTGTAACTTCAGGGAAAAGCAGAGTCAATATATTCAGTGCACTCACACAGTTTGTAACAGATCCGCAGAAAAGGGATGATTTTGCACGGTCATTGATGAGTTCCGTTGCATCATTCAATTTTGAAAGCGTTTTTGCGGAAAAATATGATCTCTTCTCACGGATATTTGAATATCTTATAAAGGATTATAACAATGCTGGGGGCGGAAAATATGCGGAATATTACACCCCGAGAGCCATCGCACAGGTAATGGCCCGCCTGCTGGTCGGAGATGATGCAAACCTACGTGGAGTGACCTGTTATGACCCATCTGCAGGAACAGGTACTTTGCTTATGGCTTTGGCTCATCAGATAGGTGAAGACCGTTGTACGATCTTCAGTCAAGACATATCGGAAAAATCCAGTGAGATGCTCCGGCTGAATCTCATTCTGAACAATCTGTCAGGAAGTCTTCCTAATGTTGTACAAGGGAATACTCTTACGGAACCATACCACAAGGAAGAAAACGGATCTCTCCGAAAATTCGATTTCGTTGTGTCCAATCCGCCATTCAATCTGGATTTCTCAGATTTTAGAGATACCTTGGCTTCTGATACGGTGCGTTTTTGGGCGGGAGTCCCATCTGTGCCGGCAAAGAAGAAAGAGTCAATGTCTATCTACTTGTGTTTTATCCAGCATCTTATCAATTCGCTGAAAACAAATGGCAAGGGAGCTATTGTCATTCCTACGGGATTCATTACAGCCAAAAGTGGTGTTGAAAGAAAAGTCCTGACGAAAATTGTAGATAACCGCTGGGTGTATGGCTGTATTTCTATGCCAAGCAATGTGTTCGCAAATACAGGTACGAATGTTTCCGTCCTGTTCTTTGATAAAGCTGCTTCTGCCGAGAAAGTCATATTGATTGATGCGAGCAAGTTAGGAGAGGAATATAAGGAAGGGAAAAATAAAAAACGTAGATTGCTGAAGGATGACATTGACTTAATTGTCAATACATTCAAAAATAAAGAAGCCGTAGAGGATTTTTCGGTTGCGGTAAGCTATGATGAAATAAAGGAAAAAGGTTATTCGTTGTCTGCCGGACAGTATTTCGACATCAAGATTGATTATGTGGACATTACTGAAGAAGAGTTCAATAACCGCATGGCAAATTATAAGGCTGAACTGTCACGGCAATTTGCTGAGAGCCATCGTCTGGAGGAGGAGATAATGAAGCAGTTGGATGCTTTGCACTTTAACGTAAATGTTGGAAATAATGAGTAAAGAATTGACCATCATAGATAAAGACTATATCCGGTGGGTGGAAGACCTTAGTGTACGCTATCGTCAAAGTCAAATTAGAGCAGCGGTCAGGGTTAACCGTGAGTTGCTTAAATATTACTGGGAACTTGGTCGTGACATAGAAGAGATGCGTGTGGAAGAACGGTGGGGTGAGAAAGTCATCAAGAATCTTTCTGTGGATTTACAGCGCAGAAATCCCAACGCCACAGGCCTTTCTCGAACCAATATATATTACGCAAAGAAATTCTATCTGCTTTATTCTCAGTATCTAAAAGTTGTCCCACAAGCTGTGGAACAATTACAAGATGGAAAAGTGCCACAACCTGTGGCAGAATCTTCGAAGTCTGTCCCACAAACTGTGGGACAATTGGAAGAGATGCTTTTCTCCATACCTTGGGGGCATCACCGTTACTTGATGGACAGGTACAGTAAAGAACCGGCAAAGGCTCTCTTCTATGTGAGAAAGACTATGGAAGAGGGTTGGAGTCGAGACACATTGCTCAACTTTATGGATAGCGGCCTGTATGAACGGGAAGGAAAGGCTTTGACAAATTTCACCCGCACATTGCCGGAAGCGACAAGCGATCTTGCACAAGAACTGACAAAAGACCCTTATAACTTTGCATTTACAGGAATAACTCAACCTTATAATGAGCATATTCTCAAAGATGCGCTGCTTGCCAATATCTCGCAATTCTTGCTGGAACTCGGTACCGGATTCGCATACATAGGCAAAGAGTATAGACTTCAGATCGGACAAAAGGAGAAATTCATCGATTTGCTTTTCTACAACTTGAATCTATCATGCTATGTAGTGATTGAAGTGAAAATCGGCGAATTTGATTTTCAAGACCTCGGACAGTTAAGCGGCTATGTGGTCGCTTGTAATCATATTCTTAGAAAAGAGGGAAGAGACAATCCTACAATCGGTTTGCTTATTTGCCGCCAAAAGGATTCAATGCTTGCCCAATACGCATTGGAAGGCAGCAATCTCCCATTGGGAATATCTGAATATGAGCTATCAAAACTTTATCCGGAAAAAGTGGAGGGAACTATGCCTACTATAGAAGAGATTGAGGCAAGATTAGGTGAAAATCTAAATGGAAAACAAACTGAATTATGATCGACAACCTGGTTCAATGGGCCACCTTATTAAGCCCAATAATTAGTGTAATTGCTATAATTGTCGCACTACATGTAGCTCGCAGTTCATCAAAGGATGCACAAAAGCAGATTGCTGCAATTCGTCACTTGCTTGATGTATTCGTAGCTGCTAATAATCTGGATATAGTAGAAGCACAACGAAAATATCAACAGCAACTTGTAGAATTAGATAAAGAGATTGAAGATGCTCAAATGGAGGTTGATATAGTATACCCTTTTGTAGGAGGAGCAAGAATTGACCATATCATAGCAGCACAAGAAAAAGCAAAACAGAAAGCGCATCTCGATCAGTTATTGGCCAAGCGCAGGGAGATTGAGGTAAATCTATCTTTAATTCAAGATTATGTTAAAAAAGCAACACGGTAAATGGAATTGAAAAAATATAAGCTTGGAGAAATCCTCGATGTCACAAGAGGAGCAAGTCTCAGTGGCGAGTTTTATGCCACCGAGGGTGAATACATCCGTCTGACTTGTGGTAACTTTGACTATCAGAATAATTGCTTCAAAGAGAATAAGTCCAAAGATAATCTCTATTATACAGGTGACTTTCGATCTGAGTTCTTAATGGGAAAAGGAGATATTATCACTCCTTTGACAGAACAGGCTATAGGTCTGCTTGGCTCAACTGCTATTATTCCCGAAAGTGGTAAATATATCCAAAGCCAAGATGTGGCAAAAATTATTTGCAAAGAGGACTTGTTAGACAAAGATTTTGCATTTTATCTTATACCCTCTACTTTGGTCAAACAACAACTAAGTGCAGCTGCCCAACAAACAAAAATCCGCCACACTTCACCAGATAAAATTAAGGATTGCACCGTGTGGATTCCTGAATTGGCGGAACAGAAACGCATTAGCAAGTTGCTTCGTAATCTTGACTGCAAAATAGAGCTTAACAGAGCTATAAATCAGAATTTAGAGGCTATGGCTAAACAACTATACGATTACTGGTTTGTACAGTTTGACTTTCCTAATGAGAATGGAAGGCCATATAAGTCAAGTGGTGGTAAGATGGTATGGAATGATAAGTTGAAAAGGGAAATTCCAGAAGGATGGGAGGATGGAATACTTATCGACATCGCAAATATAACAATGGGACAATCTCCTGATGGCTCCAGCTATAATGAAGTTGGAGAAGGTATTCTCTTTTACCAAGGAAGCACGGATTTTGGTATGAGATTTCCTTCGGTTAGACAATACACAACAGCACCTTCTCGATTTGCAAAGAAAGGTGATATACTAATGAGTGTTCGTGCCCCAGTTGGATCTATAAATATAGCAAATAATGACTGTTGTATAGGTCGTGGTTTATCTGCAATTAATTCAAAATTAGGCTCTATGTCGCACTTGTATTATATATTAAATGATTTGAGAATTGCTTTTGACCAGAGAAATGCGGCTGGTACAACATTTGGGTCTATTACTAAAGAAGACCTATATAGTCTGCATATTATTATTCCTTCAGATGAAGTTATAAAAGCCTTTGATAAGATATGTTCCCCTATGTTTGATAGACAAATGATTTTAGGAGAAGAAATAGATATTCTTACTAAGCAACGCGATAAACTTCTCCCTCTTCTGATGAATGGGCAAGTGTCGGTAAATTCTGATTTATCCGTTCATTAAGATGAATTTTCCTGTCTAAATTCAAAAAAAATGTGCCAATGCTTTCCTCTGAACAGGAAAATGTTGGCATTTCATATCTTAGAATTTGTTCTTTGTCCCCACGAGGCATCTTGCTTCCTTTTGTCCCCTGCATCACATAGTCAAAAAAGGAATCTTGAAGAAGTATAGCATAAAGAAAACTTGGTGAATGTCCGTCTTTCGCTCTGAAAACCAGCACATCAGGAGATGCTCCACCATCAATATCTGCAAACCAAACTTTTTTAAGGTAAGGTCTAATATTAGCTATTAACACATCGTCACGCTGATAACGAATAAGGCTACAAGGTTGTGGCGGAAGATTAGTTGCAACCTCCCGTCCTTTCTTGTTTTGCAATATACAATCAGTCGTAACATATTCTGCCAAAGATATATCATTGCTGCTGATTTTATCTGTTACATAATATGCAATAGAAGATAATTTAGCCATTTACATTCATTTTTGAATGCAAAGTTACATTTTTTAGGCAGAATCAAACACTATCTATCCTAAATACTTTTTGTGTGCCAACTTTACATTGTTTTGGTTTACAATGGCATAGTGTAGAGTCGTATCAATACGCACATGGCCCAATAAGCGTTGAACTTGTTCAATAGGCATACCTTTGTCAATAGCCATTGTAGCAAGAGTTCGGCGAAATTTGTGAGGATGTACCTTTGACATGGAAAGTGATTGTCCAAGTCTCCGAATACGCACTTCTACACCGCTGATAGTTAAGCGTGTGTATGGTGAATATAGTGAAACAAATAAAGCCGGATTATTATCAGTACGTGCATCAATGTATTGCTGTAAATGCAATTTCGTTCTGGCATTGAAATAAACAATACGTTCCTTGTTGCCTTTCCCAAATACTACGCATTGCCGCTCATGAAAATCTATATCTTCTCGGTTCAGTTTCACCAATTCACCTACACGGATACCTGTGGATGATAGGATGTCTATAATAGCTAAATCTCTTTTGTTGGTACAACTGTCCCGAAGTTGTTCCAACTGTTCATCAGAAAGTACCTCTTTTACAAGAGAGTCTGTTTTTACTTTATGAATCCGCCTTACAGGACTCTTTGCAATATAGTCTTCATCCTCCAACCATGCAAAGAAACTTGAAAAGATACGCCGCATATTGTCAATAGTTACTTTACTGGACAAATGCTCTTCTTGATAATTGGACAGATAGGTACGAATATCTGCCGTAGTTATATGACAAATTGCTACAGACAGTGCATGCAGCAATCGTTCAATGGTATTACGATAGTATGCCAATGTTTTGTCAGAGCATCCTTCTATCTTCTTTGCTGATATAAAAGCGTTTAGAAGATGCTCATTTTCTTGTGCTTGTTGTTTTGCACATTCTTTCTTTTCGATGATTTCTACATTATGCAGTTCTGATGCAAGTACCGCTTTAAGCTGTACCATTTGTCGGCAATCCAAGTTACGCTGCATTTTCGCAACTATCGCCTGAATGATGTTCTCTTTCATAATTCTGATATTTTAGTCCATATATAATATAAAGGACTGCTAAATCAGAATTTACCAGCACTTGACCGTTCATTAGAATTGGCAGTAGTTCGTCACGCTGCTTAATCAATTCTTTAGAAATTCTCAAACTTACACACATCTGTTTCAGCAAATTATCTATTATCTCATTAAATCTTATCAGTAAATCAATTCGCGGAACTGTCACCCACAAAGATTTTAACGTATCTTGACTGACATTCTGTAAGATAGAACCACCAGACATTGTTGCAGAAGATCCTTCTAGCCCTTTCAAAACATATGTTAGAAAATAACGCTTATAACCATCATACGGAGTGCAACAAATTATAAATCCACAAAAAAGCGTTTTTTGTGAGTCCTGTAACAAGCGTGTTGAACCAGGGCAACCACTTCTTGCTATGATTATATCTTTATCTGTTAGAATATAATTTTCTGCTTTTTTAACTGGTATTGTAATTACATCAAAATTTTCGCCATCCAAAAGAATAGTTGAAGATGAAATGTTTCTTACATTGACAATCGGAAACGGCTCGCCAATCTCATCTTTAGCATAATTTATACCATTGCGAAAAGAGCATAGTTTGTCAAGTTGAAGAACACACCAATTTTTCGGAATCTCTCGCTTCAATTTATCATTCCATACCATTTCACCGCCACTTGACTTGTACGGCTTACCTTCTTCATTAGGAAAATCAAACTGCACAAACCAGTAATCATAAAGCTGTTTTGCCATTGCCTCTAAATTCTGATTTATCGGTTTGTATTAACTTAATCATTAGGACAACTACAAGAATTTGCAGCTATCCTAATGATTTATTTTGGAGTTACCTGCGTATAGTTTTTCTTTGAGAATTACGGGCAACTTGCACTGCGTGCATCAGGCACCTCCGTTTATACTCATCTTCCTCCTCATCCGGCCTGCGACCATCCCAACGAAGGTCTGAGTCGGAATTACCACCACCTCCGGAAGAAACTGGTATCGGTTGCCCACTGATGAGCGCATCTGCTACTGCAAAAATCATATTGCGAACTGAAGGTATAGCCAACTGGCCGAGCAATGTATTCAGCTCTGACTCCAAATTTTCGTTTGTGTCTGAAAGAATTTTATTCTCCCGTCTCAACTGATACAGTTCTCTGTAATCCGCCAAAACATTGCGTTGGGCTGCTTCGACCTGCCGGGCTGCATTATTTCTGTATAGAGATTCTATCTTGCGGACAATCTCGGTGAACTGCTTGGCGATAAGTCTATTCTGTCGTTCAATCCATTTGTCTGTACCAAACAGCGGCACTTTCTCTGTTATTTGTGGTGGTGTGAAATCAACCTTGTGGTTACGAAATGGCTGTATAACAGAACGGGCTTTCGCCGCATCCTTTGTCAATTGTTCCAATTCATGCTCCTTTGCATGGAGTTTATTGGATTTGTCTTCAAGCTTTTCCTGATACTCTGCAATGAGCTTCTGTATATCCGTTTTCTGCGCCTCATATTTGTCAAGAGTTATTTTGCCGGACGCAAGTGCTTCATCGATTTCTTTAAGCCGGTTCCTTCCGGCAAGCATTTCCCGTTCAAGTTTCCGTATCATTGTCTGCAGCCCCTTGACTGCTCTTTCCGCCTGTTTTGCCTCTTTAGCCAATTTGCGGATATAGTCTCGCTTGTGCAAATGCTGAACATTGCGCCCAACAATACTATCACCACGTTCCAGTCCGTACTTACTACCTACCTCTTCATAAAGTGAGGTATGCATTTCCCGAAGAATATGGCCATACTCATAACGGCTCTTACCGAACTTAGCCGACCACATGACACATTCACGTCCACTTTTGGAACGTTGTCCGACAGGAACGATCAAGGCATGAATATGCGGGCTGCTCTCATCGAGGTGAACCTGGAAGCCGATTATATTTTCCTGTCCGTATCGCCTGGCGCACCAGTCATAGACATCTTTTGCCCATTGTTCAATTTCCGGACATCGTTGGAGATGGCTGTTGTCTGCACCCTTATCCAGATTTACGATTTGGGTTCCAAATGCCATCTCAAGTGTACGCTCATGATTGCCTCCGAAGATAAATTTCGCACAACAGTTTGGTTGAATTTTGCTATCCGGCTTGAAAGGCTTCCAGCCCAGTTCAGTCAACCGTTCCTGCAAACGTACTTCAAGCGATTTCTCTTGATAGCCTAACGGATGAACTTTCCCATCGGGCCCAATCTCGAAATTCAGTTTCATTCGGGTCTTGTCATAGTGATTGGTCGGATCCTGATTCTTTCTGTCAATCTTGTCGTCATTCCAATGCCTTTCGTTTTCATTCGCCTCTGCTGTGCCGAATGACTTCCCGGCTTCAACATGCATGGCCTGTTTAATATCTGTATTCATATATGGTATTCTTTTGATAAATGATTAATATTTGAGCTTGCTCTTGTGCCAGTCCGCTCTGCGGGACAATGACCGGATTTTCTTGCCGCCAGGCAAAAAGTCCTTATTATGTTATGGACTTTCTATAAATCCATGGAACAAGTTCCTTTACTATTCAATAAGTTCCAAATCAAATTCATCAATGAGCAACTGCAATGCAGGATTACGCTGTATCATCTGACGGAGTATCTGCCTCTTTGATGGTGAATACAAAAAGAAGTCTGCAATATCCAATCCTTGGCTGCGTTGCTCTTCATCTGATGTACATTCCAAGACATTGGACACAACAACCCGTTTGCATATTCCTGATAACAAAGCAGACTTTTCTTTCCATTGTTCAGTTGCTCCTAAATCAGGGATGAGAGTAACTTCCCTTCCTTTGAGAACCTGCATAGCTTCACTGTTGAAACAACCGTTCTTTCCACCTGTTGCCAGCCATATATAATCGGGGATAAAATGGCTCATTACAACAGCAGTCTTTTCACTTTCTACCAGCATTACCGGAGACAATGATTTTTTTAGAAGATGTTCTCCATACAAACACTGCTTCAAATGGAAATCCTGCAACTTTAACTCGGAATGTGCCCAGCTGACAAAAGCCTGAGGCTCTTTAACCCGATGGCCTGTCTCGACATTATAGCACATTACCTTGCCGGTTCTTACTTGTCCATTTATATCTATCTGCCAGAAGACCGTTGAACCTCCCCATTTTACTGATGTTCCTATACGATACATGTCAAATAACCTGTTTGTTTCACTTTCACCAAATACGCGACAGAAATATTGATACAAAGGGTTTATTGAATAATGTGACTGACTCCTTAACACATAAGATGAAGGAATATACGAAGGGGTAACACAAACGGATGTTTTATCTACAGACTTATAAGAGGCTGAAAGCAGTGGCTTACCATTATCCACATTCATTTCCAATTTATCAGGATTATCCTTAAAATATTCCTTGGGTGTATAGTGGTAGCCACAACTGTTCTCATGATCACATTTACCGACATTGTTTGGAAAGATAATACTGCCCAATTCATCAATATACCTGACAAAACATCGGCTTTTACCACAACTCGGACAAGTAGTCTTGGTTCCGGGTTTGTATTTCTGTAAATGAAATCTGTATTCACCCATGGTTCTCTGATTTAAGTGTTGTTGCACTCTGCACTTTTGCACTTTGAGAAGATTGCACAGTATCTTGACGGGATGAAAGTGCAATAGTGCAAGGTGCATCAGTGTTTTCTGTCATAAGTTTACGATAAACTCCATGCTGAAGCTTCTCTATAAGAGGGTGCTGAAGCCGACACAATTGGTCAAGCGCATAATAAACAGATCGTCTGGACATATCAACTTTTCTACCGGCAATAACTGCATCCCCAGAAGTAAACCTCTCTCCTAGCATGGAGAGCCAGGCTTCCTTCGTTTCGCCAATACTGTTTGTGACAATGGTTTCCTGAATCCTCCGGTATGTTTCCTCGTAATAATCAATCATACGGATTGCTGATTCCACGGAATCCTGTTCGACATATTGCATATCACCACTATCAGCAGCCCATTTCATTACCTGGAACAATAGGGAAAGACGTGCTACATGCCCGTTGAGCTTCATCTTGCGGCTTTCAACATCGGCATCGTCCTCAATGGCATTTACTGCATCAATGATACCATTATACCATTCATAAAAGCATTCTTCCGCATCATCAGACATTGTAAGGATACGTGGATTTACCGTTGTTCCTTTGTCATCAAGAATACAAGGGATGCTGAAGACTCTGTTGATTATTGTTCTCCATTGATTCATGATGTCAGGACGAAGTGTATTTCTTTCTTCCCGTCTCCATCCGGATATCTTCCGATTTTTAGGATAGACAAACAGAAAGCGATCAAGCAATCCGTTGGCAAGGAATTCTGTACGGAAGACTTCCTGCAGCATATTTGTTTGTACTGAACCGATGACATTTATACATGGATTCTTGATTAGGACAGGACGTGATTCTGACTTGCGGATAATCTTTAACGGCTGTCCGCTATAAGCTGTCAGCAAATCTTCAATGAGATTGTTCCTGCTGTTGTACCTTTTGACGGAATTGAACAAAGCCAGAATTTCATCGACTACCAATGTTATTCCACGCTGATTATGCTGATGAATATTCATCATCGCCTCAGGAGTGGAATCATAAATGACAGTAGTTATAAAATTAGGCTTCTTGAGTAACAGCTCTTCCCCATCAGTTCCGTGCTTACCTGCTGACATGGCTCTCTCATATTCATCGCATTCTTCGTTATATTTCTCATGTAGCCGATCATCATACTCATTTATCGGCTTATAAATAAAACCGAGGGGAGGAGTCTTTCCAAGTCCGGGACGACCTACCAACATCATATAAAGGGAAGGGCAAGTCTTCCACTCTCCCTTTATACGGATATGACAAGAATTACCTATTGCAGTAGCAACGGCAGACAGAATAATAGACGCAGTATATTCCACATTAAAATTTTCGTATCTGGCAAGGTTGAGGATAATCTCCTGTATTTTGTCCAATGGAAGACCTGTTTCCGAAATACTTTCCACTTCCGAACGAAGCATGTTGGTCAAATGAAGAGTATCAAACATAGCTACCTCCTTCCTGTTTAGGAAGTTCATCGCCAACAGCAAAAGCTTCATAATGGAATCGGCGTAGAAAACGGTCAACGTCTTCCTGCGTGTACCAGTATTTATCACCTTCACGCGAGTAGCCGAGATAACCGTTGTCACGCAACTTCTTCAGATACTTCTCTCTCACCCCTAATTTTGCCATCAAAGTTTTATTATCATACAATTTATGTTTGTCTGACAAAAACTGCGGCAATAATTTTTCATGCTTTTCCAATATGGCGAGAATCTTTTCTATAAGTTCTCGATCGCACGGAGTTTTTTCTAATTTAACTTCAGCCATATTCTACAGTTTTATGGCTTAAACTTCCTTATGCACATTCGGATCTTAAGCCGGGTTATTTGTCACGGTACGATTGTGCACATCGTCCGTAACCACTGCGAATTTAGCAAGTCCTTAGGGGCTTAAAAGTTAGGATAAGTTATACTAACATGTTAGGATGATGTTAGGATAGATTAGGATAGGTTAGGACTGGTATTAGGATGAAGTTAGGATTAGAATCACAACTTACTGATAATGAATAAAAAAGAGTAGCGCACCTGCTACTCAAAGAATTTATCTATTTCTTCTGATTTAAATGGGACCATTGCATCTTTTCTATTAGCTCTTGACTGTCCCAAATCTTGTGTTTGAAACAAAACTTTTAATTCAGCATCTGGGAACATATCTTGTCTTCCGAATTTCCAGAACGTTTTTTCTTCTATTTTAGAATAATTCGGTTTGTCTCCACAATATATCCTACCACACATATATGCCAGAAGAACCTTTGAATTATTCCATTTATAAAAGCTGCCACATTCCGTAATATATCCGGCTTCTATTGCCTTGGCAAAAACTTTTCTGGCTGTATCTGTATCTAATATTTTCGGCAAAACGACCTCTCCTTCATTGCATACGGGATTTTTCTCCTGTTTAGAATCCTCAATGAGTACTTCATTTTTCACTTCGGTTATTTTTCCATTATTTTTCTCTTTTAGTTTCTCCGCACAGAAAGCTAAAGCTGCTCCGGAAATCAAAGTGATGATAGCACCCCAAAATTCTACAGAACCTGTTTTATCCTCACCAACAGGATTTATAACCCCAATTCCGATAAGTAATAGAGTACCAGCGAATAAAGTTATTGCACTTGACCAAAGTATCGTTCTTGCATGTTTCTTAAAAATAAAAGACAAAGCAAGTATGATGACACAAATACCAATAATCAAAAATATTACCCTTAACATAAAAACACATTCAATTATTTGTTCAAAAACAAACTACTATAAATTAATGATAATTATATTATCTCAAGTGAAGCAAATTCATCTTTTAGACGAGCCACTTCCGAGGACAGTGTTTCCGGAAGGAAGCGGGCATAGACCTTCTCTGTGACATCCGTACTTCCATGTCCAAGAAGACGACTGACTACAGACATAGACAAACCTTTATTTAAAGCAAAAACTGCAAATGTATGTCTGGCCACATGCATTGACAAGTTGAAAGGCAACCCAATCTGTTCTCCAACCACTGCCAAAGACTGGTTAATACATTTGGTTGCGTTATTACGAGCCTTGTAAAGAGCTTCCTCATCATCAAGTTCCAAATTTTCCTTTACCAGATTAAACACATAGCGGCAGCCTTCACGTTTTTCTTGCCACTGCCTCAAAATATGCATAGCAGGCTCTGTAAGAGGAATCACATGACGTTTGTTTGTCTTGATCATAATCTTCCTCAATTCTTTCTTTTCAAAATTTACATGTCCCCACTGCAATGTCATTACATCAACAACTCGAAGTCCGCAAGCATGAAAAGCAAAGAAAAACATTTCAAGAAATTCTTTTCTGCGTGGTTCCTGACAGGTCTTGTAATATTCCATGAGAGCCTGCATCTGTTCTTTATTCAAACTCTTACCGTCAAATTCACTCTCTTCCTCAGATAATGAAGTTTTGGTAATGATACGCATATCTTGAATCCTCGCATTTATAGCGGGTTCCATGATATTCATTTCACATGCATAAGCACAAGCCTTCAATATCGGTGTCAGTGAATGGTTTATCGTGGCATCGGTATTCTGTTTGACTTCTCTACGCCAAGCAATATAACTATCCAACAATTCAGGTGTTACATCACCCACATAGATAGAATCGTTTCCACAGGTCGCCTGCTTGGTAGCTCTTAAAAAAGTCTGGAAGATATTCATACAGCTTCTTCCGTTCTCATATCGGCTCCTTCCTATTCTATTTCTTGAATAATCGGAAGATAGACGCTCCAATGTGAATTCAACAAAATCTTTTCCTTGATCACGACGTGAGAGAGGTTTGTCTGATAGGAAACCGGATATGACATCAACAGTAATCTGATTAGGATGTTTCTCGTTATACTCTGCCAGTTGAGAATCTATACGTTCAACACGTGATAACAAGAGTTGATTGAGTCGTTTAAATTCACTACCATAACTAACACGAATTTCACCTCGTCCCTGATTACCGTTCTGATTCCAGTCCGCAACTTTAACAAAGACATTTGTAGTCTTACGGATTATTTGCCTGTTCCAAGTATATTCCAACTCAATAGGATAGGCTTTCTCTTTATCTATCACCTTCGGAGTGCGAAGACGATATTTACCCAACGGATATAGTCTTTTTGGTCTTCCCATACGCTTTTTCCTCCTATTTTAATATTCCTGAGGAGAAGCAAAGGTAATGTATTTTAGACAAACAAACTCCGATTTTGAGAGGAAAAACCGTAATTTAGACAAACAAATTACACCTTAAAAGACCTTAAAACACCAACGCGACAAACAAATTATTTTTGTTTATCGCGTTGATAATTAATTATTTAGCCTATCCGAAAGCTATTAATATTCCTCCTCGTTGAAGAAAAAGTCTTCTTTACTTGGATAGTCGGGCCAGATATCTTCCATGCATTCATAAATCTCACCTTCGTCTTCCATTTCCTGCAAATTTTCAATCACTTCCAGTGGCGC
>ERZ791605.360-NODE-360-length-34689-cov-15.017237_pt1 | contig 34689 bp, 26 predicted proteins | sample MGYA00509965_ERZ791605 | MGnify/ENA primary metagenome ERZ791605 (study PRJEB30046, sample SAMN00791923) | human gut metagenome | study: EMG produced TPA metagenomics assembly of the A metagenome-wide association study of gut microbiota in type 2... | reverse complement strand
GCGCCTTAACCCATTCCGCCACTTCCGCCCACTCACCGCGAAAGACAACTTTTTCCGCTTTTTTCTCAAGCTGATAGCGATACATTGGGTCGTAATATTCTTTAAGTAACGGCACCAGCCAGGCCAGATGACCGTCGGTGCTGCCGGTGGTGAGTTGCGTTGTCAGCGCCGTATCCAGCTGGGCAGCGAGTTCGTTATAGCGCTGTAACCCCAGCCGACGCTTAATCGCCGAAAGTCCGTGATGCAGGTATTCGCAATATTCCTGCCAGCCCTGTTCGTCGCCATAAGCGTGGGTAAAATCATGATGCATACGCAAGAAATACTCTTCGTTCAGGCGTTCAAGACGGATCTCAAACGGATCTTCTACCACCGCAATCGCCGCCTGAGTCATTCGCTCGCGCAGACATTCCGGCAGGTGATTCGAACCGATCATCCGGCTTTCGTCTTCCAGCACCCACAGGCGCAAATTCTGACGGGCGTCGGTTTTTAGCATTTCGGCAGCCAGCAGGTTTTCAAAACTCGCCTGGCTAAGTTGTGGTTGTAACGTGCGACCAAACGCCGAACCGCGATGACGCGCCAACCCTTCCAGATCAACACCGTTCGGCTGTTGCTGCACTAACAGCGTTTTACCGCTGCCGGTACAACCGCCAATCAGCACTATCGGTTTTTGTGCCAGTTCAATAGTCGCCTGAATCGCGGTCTGGCGCAGTGCCTTATAACCGCCTTCCACCAGCGGATAATCAATCCCCGCTGCATGCAACCAGCTTTGCACAATATGTGAGCGCTGACCGCCACGGGCGCAGCAGAGAATACCTTGCGGATTTTGCAGGCACGCTGCCCGCCAGGCGTCCATGCGCTGCTGACGAATTTCACCCGCAACCAGTTTATGTCCCAGCGCCAGCGCTGCGTCTGAGCCTTGCTGTTTATAGCAGGTGCCAACGGCGGCGCGTTCATCGTTATTCATTAACGGCAGATTGATAGCGGCGGGCATTGCGCCTTGCTCAAACTCGATAGGGGCGCGAACATCAATAATGGGCGTATCAGCAATCAGCAGGGCACGATAGTCCTGTTCCGTGTGTCTCTCTTGCATAGTTAAAAGTGAACCTCAAATCAGCTTGCGCGCTATTTTACGCGCCAACGCGCAAGGAAACTTGATTTTTAACTGCGTGGGTTGCCGAAAATTTCTAAAAATCCGCTGATTTCCGGCCTGCGCTGGGTAAACAAGGTCACAATATCTTCTACCGCTTTGCCGCTACCAAATTTGCGCCATGCCAGACTCAATGGCGAAGGAGGGCGCATCGTTGGGATTACCCGGCTGACCAGTTGTTGATTATCGATCATTGACTGGCAAAGCGATTTTGGCAAAAAACCAATGCCAACGCCCGCCAGATGGGCGGCGATTTTCGTTTCCATATCGGGAACAATAATCTCTTTTTGCCCTGGCAATCGCCAGGCGACGCGTTTGGTTAAGGTGCGGGCGCTGTCTTCAATATTGACCGCCGGAAAGCGCCGCAACTGCGCTTCTGTTAGCGGCTCTTCAACGTTCGCCAGCGGATGATCCGCCGCCATGACAAAGCGCCATTGCACCGATCCTAAGGGATCAAGACTAAAGGTATTTGCCAGCGCCTCAGTTCCCGTGACGCCGATAGCCAGCGAAAAACCTTCGTACAATAGCGAGTCCCAGACGCCCATATAGATTTGTCGGGAGATGTGAAACTGGGTAAAGGGGTAACGCTCATTCAGCCACGCCAGCAACTGGGCGACGGCCTGGGGGTTGTAGAGCAGGTTGTTGATGACAATATTCACCTGGCGTTCCACGCCATCATTCACCTGTTGCAGCTCGCTTGGCATACTTTCCAGCCAGCTCAGCCAGTCTCTGGCCTGGGAAAGTAGATGCTCGCCAGCCGCTGTCAACGTCACGCTGCGAGTCGTACGGAAAAACAGCGCTACTCCGGTATTCTCTTCCAGAAGTTTAATGCGATAACTGATCGTCGCCGTGGTTTTACATAATCGTTCTGCCGCTTTTGAAAAACTTCCTGTTTCAGCAACCGCAATGAAAGTCCGCAAGGTTTCTGGATCGAACATCTTCAGGTATCCCCTTTTAAATCCGCAAGTTGCGTGATTTTCTTATCCTCTGATTTATCAGTATTTTTACATGATAACCCTGTTCAATTTGTGGACTAAATCTAGTTTTGGAAAAATATTCCAACTTTTGTATTGATGTTGTTCTCTTAAGGTTTTAGATTGCCTGTTATTGAAACCAAGCTGACCGGTCGGCGGTGGTTGAACGGAATTATGTTACAAGGACAAAAAGATGAAACTTCAGGTATTACCGTTAAGTCAGGAAGCCTTTAGTGCTTATGGCGACGTAATCGAAACTCAGCAACGGGATTTTTTCCATATTAACAATGGCCTGGTGGAGCGTTACCACGATTTGGCGCTGGTTGAGATTCTTGAGCAAGACCGTACGCTTATCAGCATTAACCGCGCGCAACCGGCGAATCTGCCGCTGACCATTCACGAACTCGAACGTCATCCGCTGGGCACTCAGGCCTTTATCCCGATGAAAGGTGAAGTGTTTGTGGTGGTCGTGGCGTTAGGCGACGACAAACCAGACCTGTCAACGCTGCGGGCGTTTATCACCAACGGTGAACAGGGGGTGAATTACCATCGTAACGTCTGGCATCACCCACTTTTCGCCTGGCAGCGCGTCACCGATTTTCTGACCATCGATCGCGGCGGCAGTGACAACTGTGATGTTGAAAGTATTCCTGAACAGGAACTCTGTTTTGCGTGACGCCTGCAACCGACTTGCATAAGATAAACTAATTGTTCATTGTTTATGCTCACTTGTAGGTCGGAGTTAACGTAGGTATGACGGAAGTTAGACGGCGCGGCAGGCCAGGACAGGCGGAGCCTGTGGCACAGAAGGGCGCACAGGCGTTAGAGCGGGGAATTGCGATTCTGCAATATTTGGAAAAAAGTGGGGGAAGTTCGTCGGTTAGCGATATTTCTCTCAATCTGGATTTGCCGCTCTCCACGACCTTTCGCTTGCTGAAGGTTTTACAGGCAGCGGATTTTGTCTATCAGGACAGTCAATTAGGCTGGTGGCATATAGGATTAGGTGTCTTTAACGTCGGTGCGGCGTACATCCATAACCGCGATGTCCTCTCCGTCGCCGGGCCGTTTATGCGCCGCCTGATGTTACTTTCCGGCGAAACGGTCAATGTCGCGATCCGTAACGGCAATGAAGCGGTATTAATTGGTCAGTTAGAGTGTAAATCGATGGTCAGGATGTGTGCGCCACTGGGCAGTCGTCTGCCACTGCATGCTTCCGGTGCGGGCAAAGCGCTGCTTTATCCGCTGGCGGAAGAGGAGTTGATGAGCATCATTCTGCAAACCGGTTTGCAGCAGTTTACGCCAACTACGCTTGTGGATATGCCCACCTTGCTGAAGGACCTGGAACAAGCGCGTGAACTGGGCTATACCGTAGATAAAGAAGAGCATGTTATAGGTCTGAATTGCATAGCTTCAGCAATTTACGATGATGTCGGTAGTGTTGTTGCCGCTATCTCCATCTCCGGGCCTTCATCAAGACTGACAGAAGATCGTTTTGTCAGTCAGGGTGAGCTGGTCAGAGACACCGCCCGCGATATCAGCACGGCGTTGGGACTGAAAGCACATCCATAATGTCTGTCGCATCCCGCTCTGCGGAGCGGGTTTTTTTGACAAAATTTGAAAGTTGGAAAAATTTTCCAATAAATAGAGGTAGGAATAAAATGGCAAAAATGAGAGCCGTTGACGCGGCAATGTATGTGCTGGAGAAAGAAGGTATCACCACCGCCTTCGGTGTTCCGGGAGCTGCAATCAATCCGTTCTACTCAGCGATGCGTAAGCACGGCGGTATTCGTCACATTCTGGCGCGTCATGTGGAAGGTGCTTCGCACATGGCGGAAGGTTATACCCGCGCAACGGCAGGAAATATCGGCGTATGTCTGGGGACTTCCGGTCCTGCGGGCACGGACATGATCACCGCGCTCTATTCCGCTTCTGCTGATTCCATTCCTATTCTGTGCATTACCGGCCAGGCACCGCGCGCCCGTCTGCATAAAGAAGATTTTCAGGCCGTAGATATTGAAGCAATTGCTAAACCGGTCAGCAAAATGGCGGTTACAGTTCGTGAAGCGGCGCTGGTGCCTCGCGTGCTGCAACAGGCATTTCACCTGATGCGTTCTGGTCGTCCGGGTCCGGTACTGGTGGATTTACCGTTCGACGTTCAGGTTGCGGAAATCGAGTTTGATCCTGACATGTACGAACCGCTGCCGGTCTACAAACCTGCTGCCAGCCGTATGCAGATCGAAAAAGCTGTAGAAATGTTAATCCAGGCCGAACGTCCGGTGATTGTTGCCGGGGGCGGGGTAATTAATGCTGACGCAGCTGCACTGTTACAACAGTTTGCTGAACTGACCAGCGTTCCGGTGATCCCAACGCTAATGGGCTGGGGCTGTATCCCGGACGATCATGAACTGATGGCCGGGATGGTGGGTCTGCAAACCGCGCATCGTTACGGTAACGCAACGCTGCTGGCGTCTGACATGGTGTTTGGTATCGGTAACCGTTTTGCTAACCGTCATACCGGCTCGGTAGAGAAATACACCGAAGGGCGCAAAATCGTTCATATTGATATTGAGCCGACGCAAATTGGTCGCGTGCTGTGTCCGGATCTCGGTATTGTCTCTGATGCTAAAGCGGCGCTGACACTGCTGGTTGAAGTGGCGCAGGAGATGCAAAAAGCGGGTCGTCTGCCGTGTCGTAAAGAATGGGTCGCCGACTGCCAGCAGCGTAAACGCACTTTGCTGCGCAAAACCCACTTCGACAACGTGCCGGTGAAACCGCAGCGCGTGTATGAAGAGATGAACAAAGCCTTTGGTCGCGATGTTTGTTATGTCACCACCATTGGTCTGTCACAAATCGCTGCGGCACAAATGCTGCATGTCTTTAAAGACCGCCACTGGATCAACTGTGGTCAGGCTGGTCCGTTAGGCTGGACGATTCCGGCTGCGCTAGGGGTTTGTGCCGCTGATCCGAAACGCAATGTGGTGGCGATTTCTGGCGACTTTGACTTCCAGTTCCTGATTGAAGAGTTAGCTGTTGGCGCGCAGTTCAACATTCCGTACATCCATGTGCTGGTCAACAACGCTTATCTGGGGCTGATTCGCCAGTCGCAGCGCGCGTTTGATATGGACTACTGCGTGCAACTCGCTTTCGAGAATATCAACTCCAGCGAAGTGAACGGTTACGGCGTCGACCACGTAAAAGTAGCGGAAGGTTTAGGTTGTAAAGCGATTCGCGTCTTCAAACCGGAAGATATTGCGCCAGCCTTTGAACAGGCGAAAGCCTTAATGGCGCAATATCGGGTACCGGTAGTCGTGGAAGTTATTCTCGAGCGTGTGACCAATATTTCGATGGGCAGCGAACTGGATAACGTCATGGAATTTGAAGATATCGCCGATAACGCAGCGGACGCACCGACTGAAACCTGCTTCATGCACTATGAATAAGGGAGATAAATAATGTTACGTTTCTCTGCTAATTTATCGATGTTATTTGGAGAATATGATTTTCTCGCCCGTTTTGAGAAAGCTGCGCAGTGTGGTTTTCGCGGCGTTGAATTTATGTTTCCTTATGACTACGACATTGAAGAATTAAAACAGGTGCTGGCGAGTAATAAACTCGAACATACGCTGCACAATTTACCGGCGGGTGACTGGGCGGCGGGGGAGCGCGGTATTGCCTGTATTCCTGGCCGTGAAGAAGAGTTTCGGGATGGCGTAGCAGCAGCGATTCGTTATGCCCGTGCGCTGGGTAATAAAAAAATTAACTGTCTGGTCGGTAAAACGCCGGCTGGTTTCAGCAGTGAACAGATTCACGCAACGCTTGTAGAAAACCTGCGTTATGCCGCGAATATGCTGATGAAAGAAGATATTTTATTACTGATTGAACCTATTAACCATTTTGATATTCCTGGTTTCCATCTCACCGGAACTCGGCAGGCGCTGAAATTGATTGATGATGTTGGTTGCTGCAATTTGAAAATTCAGTATGACATTTATCACATGCAGCGGATGGAAGGTGAATTAACCAACACCATGACTCAGTGGGCTGATAAAATTGGTCACCTGCAAATTGCCGATAATCCGCATCGCGGCGAACCGGGAACCGGAGAAATTAATTATGATTATCTCTTTAAGGTAATCGAAAATTCTGACTACAACGGTTGGGTTGGGTGTGAATATAAACCCCAAACCACCACGGAAGCCGGTTTACGCTGGATGGATCCGTACCGTTAAAACGTAACGCTATTCAGACAATGCTTTTTTAGGCCGCTAAGTTGGCAGGGGATCGTGTTGTCTGAATTCAGGAAAAGCGAAATTTAAAAGAGGTTAATTATGAAACTGGGATTTATTGGCTTAGGCATTATGGGTACACCGATGGCCATTAATCTGGCGCGTGCCGGTCATCAATTACATGTCACGACCATTGGACCGGTTGCTGATGAATTACTGTCACTGGGTGCCGTCAGTGTTGAAACTGCTCGCCAGGTAACGGAAGCATCGGACATCATTTTTATTATGGTGCCGGACACACCTCAGGTTGAAGAAGTTCTGTTCGGTGAAAATGGTTGTACCAAAGCCTCGCTGAAGGGCAAAACCATTGTTGATATGAGCTCCATTTCCCCGATTGAAACTAAGCGTTTCGCTCGTCAGGTGAATGAACTGGGCGGCGATTATCTCGATGCGCCAGTCTCCGGCGGTGAAATCGGTGCGCGTGAAGGGACGTTGTCGATTATGGTTGGCGGTGATGAAGCGGTATTTGAACGTGTTAAACCGCTGTTTGAACTGCTCGGTAAAAATATCACCCTCGTGGGCGGTAACGGCGATGGTCAAACCTGCAAAGTGGCAAATCAGATTATCGTGGCGCTCAATATTGAAGCGGTTTCTGAAGCCCTGCTATTTGCTTCAAAAGCCGGTGCGGACCCGGTACGTGTGCGCCAGGCGCTGATGGGCGGCTTTGCTTCCTCACGTATTCTGGAAGTTCATGGCGAGCGTATGATTAAACGCACCTTTAATCCGGGCTTCAAAATCGCTCTGCACCAGAAAGATCTCAACCTGGCACTGCAAAGTGCGAAAGCACTTGCGCTGAACCTGCCAAACACTGCGACCTGCCAGGAGTTATTTAATACCTGTGCGGCAAACGGTGGCAGCCAGTTGGATCACTCTGCGTTAGTGCAGGCGCTGGAATTAATGGCTAACCATAAACTGGCCTGATACCCGCAATAAAAATGGCCGATATCAGAAAATGAATCGGCCAGCAATATTAAAAAAGAAAGCAGCCAAAGATGTTGCTTCAGTATTAAAAATAATATTTTTATTTTATTTGTTCCTCATAGCTAGATTAAAACAACGTTATTCGATACGTGAAATTAAGAGGGATTTATGGAACATCAGAGAAAACTATTCCAGCAACGCGGCTATAGCGAAGATCTATTGCCGAAAACGCAAAGCCAGCGGACCTGGAAAACATTTAACTATTTTACCTTATGGATGGGTTCGGTTCATAACGTTCCCAATTATGTGATGGTCGGCGGCTTTTTTATTCTCGGCTTGTCTACCTTTAGTATTATGCTGGCAATTATCCTCAGCGCCTTTTTCATTGCCGCGGTAATGGTATTAAACGGTGCTGCGGGCAGTAAATACGGTGTGCCTTTTGCCATGATCCTGCGTGCTTCTTACGGTGTACGTGGTGCACTGTTTCCCGGATTATTAAGGGGCGGAATTGCCGCCATCATGTGGTTTGGTTTGCAATGTTACGCGGGGTCACTGGCCTGCTTGATTCTGATTGGCAAAATCTGGCCGGGATTTTTAACTCTCGGTGGTGATTTCACTCTGTTAGGCCTTTCTCTACCGGGCTTAATTACTTTCTTAATCTTCTGGCTGGTCAACGTTGGTATAGGTTTTGGCGGTGGCAAAGTTTTAAATAAATTCACTGCCATTCTTAACCCGTGCATCTATATCGTTTTCGGCGGTATGGCGATTTGGGCGATTTCACTGGTCGGGATCGGTCCAATCTTTGACTACATTCCGAGCGGTATTCAGAAAGCAGAAAACGGTGGCTTCCTGTTCCTGGTGGTGATTAACGCGGTAGTTGCGGTCTGGGCGGCACCGGCGGTGAGCGCATCCGACTTTACGCAAAACGCCCACTCGTTTCGTGAGCAGGCGCTGGGGCAAACGCTGGGTTTAGTTGTGGCCTATATTCTGTTTGCGGTCGCCGGGGTATGTATTATTGCCGGAGCCAGTATTCACTACGGCGCTGATACCTGGAACGTGCTGGATATTGTTCAGCGTTGGGACAGCCTGTTCGCCTCGTTCTTTGCGGTACTGGTTATTCTGATGACAACTATCTCCACTAACGCGACCGGTAATATTATTCCAGCCGGTTATCAGATTGCCGCCATTGCACCGACAAAACTGACCTATAAAAACGGCGTACTGATTGCCAGTATTATCAGCTTGCTGATCTGCCCGTGGAAATTAATGGAAAATCAGGACAGCATTTATCTTTTCCTCGATATTATCGGCGGAATGCTTGGTCCGGTAATTGGTGTCATGATGGCGCATTATTTTGTGGTGATGCGCGGACAAATTAATCTTGATGAACTGTATACCGCACCTGGCGATTATAAATATTACGATAACGGTTTTAACCTCACTGCGTTTTCAGTAACTCTGGTGGCCGTTATTTTATCTCTTGGCGGTAAGTTTATTCACTTTATGGAACCGTTATCGCGTGTTTCATGGTTTGTCGGCGTCATCGTCGCCTTTGCGGCCTACGCCTTATTAAAGAAACGTACAACAGCAGAAAAAACAGGAGAGCAAAAAACCATAGGTTAATTAATCCCGATATTGAACATTGAGTTAAAAACCAATCTGTATTTTACAAGGAGTTTGTTATGTCTTTTGATTTAATCATTAAAAACGGCACCGTTATTTTAGAAAACGAAGCTCGCGTTGTAGATATCGCCGTTAAAGGCGGAAAAATTGCTGCTATCGGTCAGGATCTGGGCGATGCAAAAGAAGTTATGGATGCGTCTGGTCTGGTGGTTTCGCCGGGCATGGTTGATGCGCACACCCATATTTCTGAACCGGGTCGTAGCCACTGGGAAGGTTATGAAACCGGTACTCGCGCAGCGGCAAAAGGTGGTATCACCACCATGATCGAAATGCCGCTCAACCAGCTGCCTGCAACGGTTGACCGTGCTTCAATTGAACTGAAGTTCGATGCCGCTAAAGGCAAGCTGACTATCGATGCGGCACAACTCGGTGGCCTGGTGTCTTACAACATTGATCGTCTGCATGAGTTGGATGAAGTGGGCGTTGTCGGCTTCAAATGCTTCGTTGCGACCTGTGGCGATCGCGGTATCGACAACGACTTCCGTGATGTAAACGACTGGCAGTTCTTCAAAGGTGCGCAGAAGCTGGGCGAACTGGGGCAGCCGGTGCTGGTGCACTGCGAAAACGCGCTGATCTGTGATGCACTGGGCGAAGAAGCGAAAAGTGAAGGTCGCGTAACTGCCCATGACTATGTGGCTTCGCGTCCGGTATTTACCGAAGTGGAAGCGATTCGCCGCGTACTGTACCTGGCGAAAGTTGCCGGTTGCCGTCTGCACATTTGCCATATCAGCAGCCCAGAAGGTGTTGAAGAAGTGACTCGTGCACGTCAGGAAGGTCAGGATGTTACTTGTGAATCCTGCCCGCATTACTTTGTACTGGATACCGATCAGTTCGAAGAAATCGGTACTCTGGCGAAGTGTTCACCGCCGATCCGCGATCTGGAAAACCAGAAAGGCATGTGGGAAAAACTGTTTAACGGTGAAATCGACTGCCTGGTTTCCGACCACTCACCATGCCCTCCGGAAATGAAAGCCGGCAACATCATGGAAGCATGGGGCGGTATTGCCGGTCTGCAAAACTGTATGGACGTGATGTTCGATGAAGCGGTACAGAAACGCGGAATGTCTCTGCCAATGTTCGGCAAATTAATGGCGACTAACGCAGCAGATATTTTCGGTCTGCAGCAAAAAGGCCGTATCGCCCCAGGAAAAGATGCCGACTTCGTCTTCATTCAGCCGAATAGCAGCTATGTTCTTACCAATGACGATCTGGAATATCGCCACAAAGTCAGCCCGTATGTTGGCCGTACCATTGGCGCGCGTATCACGAAAACCATCTTACGTGGTGATGTGATTTACGACATTGAACAGGGCTTCCCTGTTGCGCCGAAAGGTCAATTTATCCTTAAACATCAGCAGTAATCTGGCCCCTGCAATGCCCGTCCTTGCGGCGGGCATTCTCCGGTTAAGGTGTGTTTATGTTCAATTTTGCAGTCAGCCGCGAAAGCCTGTTATCAGGATTTCAGTGGTTTTTCTTTATTTTTTGCAACACGGTTGTGGTTCCTCCTACGCTACTTTCTGCTTTTCAGTTGCCGCAAAGTAGCCTGCTTACGCTCACGCAATATGCTTTTCTTGCTACCGCACTGGCCTGCTTCGCTCAGGCGTTCTGCGGTCATCGTCGCGCTATTATGGAAGGGCCGGGTGGCCTGTGGTGGGGAACCATCCTTACTATCACCCTTGGCGAAGCATCGCGCGGGACACCGATCAACGATATCGCTACCAGTCTGGCGGTGGGGATTGCACTCTCCGGCGTGCTGACGATGTTGATTGGTTTTAGCGGATTAGGCCATCGCCTGGCACGGTTATTTACGCCGTCGGTGATGGTCTTGTTTATGTTGATGCTGGGCGCGCAGCTGACCACTATCTTTTTCAAAGGTATGCTCGGGCTGCCGTTTGGCATAGCCGACCCAAATTTTAAAATTCAGTTACCACCGTTCGCGCTCTCGGTGGCGGTGATGTGCCTGGTACTGGCGATGATTATCTTTCTGCCGCAACGTTTTGCCCGTTATGGCCTGCTGGTCGGTACGATAACCGGCTGGTTGTTGTGGTACTTTTGCTTTCCTTCTTCGCATTCGCTCTCCGGTGAGTTGCACTGGCAGTGGTTCCCGCTCGGCAGTGGCGGTGCTTTGTCGCCGGGAATTATTCTGACGGCGGTGATTACAGGTCTGGTGAATATCAGCAATACCTACGGTGCGATTCGGGGCACGGATGTTTTTTATCCGCAGCAGGGCGCGGGGAATACGCGTTATCGTCGTAGCTTTGTGGCGACCGGATTTATGACGCTGATAACCGTACCGCTGGCGGTAATTCCATTTTCACCGTTTGTTTCATCCATTGGTTTATTAACCCAGACTGGCGATTACACGCGGCGTTCGTTTATTTATGGCAGCGTTATTTGCCTGCTGGTGGCGCTGGTTCCGGCACTCACACGACTGTTTTGCAGTATCCCTTTACCCGTGAGTAGCGCGGTCATGCTGGTTTCTTATCTGCCTTTACTCTTTTCCGCGCTGGTGTTTAGCCAGCAAATAACCTTTACCGCTCGCAATATTTATCGACTCGCATTGCCGTTATTTGTCGGCATATTTTTAATGGCATTACCGCCTGTGTATCTGCAAGACCTTCCATTAACGCTGCGTCCTCTGCTCAGTAACGGCTTATTGGTCGGGATTTTACTGGCTGTTCTTATGGATAATCTTATTCCGTGGGAACGCATCGAATAATTTGTTGAAAAAGGATTGATAATGAAGATTGTCATTGCGCCAGACTCTTTTAAAGAGAGCTTAAGTGCAGAAAAATGTTGCCAGGCAATTAAAGCCGGGTTTTCGACCCTCTTTCCCGATGCGCACTATATCTGTTTGCCGATAGCGGATGGCGGCGAAGGAACGGTGGATGCGATGGTCGCCGCGACGGGCGGCAACATCGTGACGCTTGAAGTCTGCGGGCCGATGGGCGAAACAGTGAATGCTTTTTATGGCCTTACCGGCGACGGGAAAACGGCGGTGATTGAGATGGCAGCGGCAAGTGGCCTGATGCTGGTCGCGCCTGAAAAGCGTAATCCGTTGCTGGCCTCCAGTTTTGGTACGGGGGAGTTAATTCGTCATGCGCTGGATAACGGCATTCGCCATATTATTCTCGGCATTGGCGGCAGTGCGACGGTCGACGGCGGTATGGGCATGGCGCAGGCGCTCGGTGTGCGTTTCCTTGATGCCGACGGTCAGGTGCTGGTGGCTAACGGCGGTAATTTAGCGCGCGTGGCAAGCATTGAGATGGATGAATGCGATCCGCGTCTGGCGAATTGCCATATTGAAGTAGCATGTGACGTTGATAACCCGCTGGTAGGGGCACGCGGCGCGGCGGCGGTGTTTGGCCCGCAAAAAGGGGCAACGCCGGAAATGGTCGAAGAGCTGGAACAGGGGCTGCAAAATTACGCCCGTGTTTTACAACAGCAAACTGAAATCAACGTCTGCCAGATGGCGGGCGGCGGCGCTGCGGGCGGTATGGGTATTGCGGCGGCGGTATTTCTCAATGCGGATATTAAACCAGGTATTGAGATTGTGTTGAATGCGGTCAATCTTGCGCAGGCAGTGCAGGGCGCAGCACTGGTGATTACCGGGGAAGGGCGCATCGACTCGCAAACGGCAGGCGGTAAAGCGCCGCTGGGTGTGGCGTCGGTGGCGAAGCAGTTTAATGTACCGGTGATTGGGATTGCTGGCGTATTGGGTGATGGCGTGGAAGTGGTGCACCAGTACGGCATTGACGCGGTATTCAGCATTTTGCCTCGTCTGGCACCTTTAGCCGAAGTGCTCGCCAGCGGTGAAACCAATCTCTTCAACAGCGCGCGAAATATTGCCTGCGCCATTAAAATAGGTCAGGGAATTAAAAACTGACCCTTACCTTTAAAGCGGATGCGATTTATATCGCATAAGAGTGCAGTACTCATGCCGGATGCGGCATGAGTACCATATCCTTCCTGAAAATCGCGCAAATTCTATATATTGCAGAGATCATGTAGGCCTGATAAGCGAAGCGCATCAGGCAATGTTACAAAAAAAGCCACGGTATAAACCGTGGCAAAATCCAACATAGCTAAAAATAATCAGGCGAGTGGTATGACTTAAATCTCTACGTCGCGGTTGCAATCTTTCGAGTAAATATAGCTGAACGCTTCACCACGCCCTACGCCATAACCAGCCTGTAAAGAATAAGCGCCCATAAAGATGTAATCGCCTTTTTTCACCGGGATCCAGCTATTGTCGAGGTTATAAACCCCCTGACCGGAAAGAATATAGGCACCGTGTTCCTGAACGTGTGTTTCGATATAACCGTGGCTGGCACCTGGTGCAAAAGAGAGGATATGCATGTTCATATCAAAACCTAACTCTTTGGGCAGAAAATCCAGCAGGATCACATCATCCATACCTTCATAGTGAATGCGTTCCAGTTCGCTGGCATTGCCAGAAACCAGCCACGGTGCATGGCCTTCTACCGGAACATAGCGGCGCTTATATAAAAAGATTTGGCTGTCTTCGGCCTGGGCGTTAACAAACGTCATTAAGGAGCCTGGCGGGCAATAAAGATAGCCACCTTCGCTTAAGGCAAATGTTTTGCCTTCGGCTTTGGCAGTGATATTTCCAGAGATCACATACAGGAACGTTTCAATTCCTTCGCCACCGAAGCCCTGTTGGTTGCCGCCGTTTTGATGCAGTGTGACCAGATAATCAACAAAAGAGGCACCCAGCTTTGGCGTGGAGAGGATTGTCGCGTCACAATTTTCAAAGCCCGGAATAATATTTTTTACCAGACCGTCTGGTGTTAACAGTGCGAAATTACCGTGTTTCACAATCGCACGGTTAGCCAGTAAATCATCGCGGTAACCGGTGACGTTATTTAAATATCCCATTTATGACTCCTTATTTCTGCCAGGCAAGTTGATAAAGCATGAGTGCCAACGTTTTGACCCCTTCGGCAAGGTCGGTAATATTGGTGCGTTCCGCCGGGTTATGGCTGATCCCGTTGATGCTGGGAATGAAAATCATGCAGGTTGGTACGCGAGGCGCGAAAATTTGCGCGTCATGCCCGGCACCACTGTGCATCACCCGGTAATTCAGTTTTTCACTTTCACACAATTCTGTCAGGGTGGCGACCAGGTCCTTATTCATCGGCACGGGTTCTTCGTCCATCCATAAATCGATATCAATACCAATGTCCATTTCATCGCAAATCGCCCGCATGTCGTTTTCTAACTGTTGGGTGAAATCACGCAGGATGGCGGCGTCGGTATGACGACAATCAATGGTGAACGTGGTTTTACCCGGCACCACATTCACCGTATTCGGGCGCGGCTCTACTTTGCCAAAGGTCAGCACCAGCGGGTCGCCCATCTTTTTCGCTTTTTCGACCGACTGATGGCAAATGCGACTGAAAGCGTAAACTGTATCACGACGATAACCCATCGGCGTGGTGCCTGCATGGTTTGATTCGCCGTTCAGCGTTACCGTATAACGACGCTGCCCGACAATTGCATTCACCACGCCAATTGATTGACCATTACTTTCCAGCACACAGCCCTGTTCGATATGCAGTTCAACAAAGGCTTTAATATCTTGACGCGGAGTTAGTGGGGCGTTCGGCAGAGTAAATCCGCAAGCCTTCATCGCATCGACAAAATTATTTCCTTTGGCATCACAGATATTCCGCACGTCGTCAGGATTCGCCAGCCCAAAGATATTTTTACTGCCCCAGAAGACATACGGGAAGCGGCTGCCTTCTTCTTCCGCCATCGCCACCACTTCAAGCGTACGTAACGGCGCGCCGTATTGCGTTTTCAACCAGTCAATTGCCAGCCACGCCGCCAGCGCGCCGAATTGCCCGTCGAGGTTACCGCCGTTAACCACGGTATCGATATGCGAACCGCTCAGAACCACTTCCTGTGGATATTCGGTGCCACTCAGGCGACCGTATAAATTCCCCACTTCATCGAAACGTGTTTCCAGCCCGCTTGCTGCCATTCTTTTTTTAAATTGCTGCTGGGTTTCCAGCCATTCCGGCGAATAAAGTAAACGGGTCATCCCACCCGCTGGGTCAGCGCCAAATGAGGAAAGCCAGGGTAGCGTTTCTTCTATGGCTTGACGAAAATGTGTAATCATAAGAAAGTCCTGTCTCAATAATTATTGCGCAAAGGGATTTTTCGTTTCGTATGACGTGTTATAAAGCGCGTCGGAAATTAAATACTGGTAAATATCATCAACAATTTCGATGCCTTCGACGGCGGCTTTGCGTTGTTTAATATCCTGATCCTGTCCGGGATAATAAACCTGATTAAAACCGGGCGCGGGGGTAATGGCATTTAATTCGCGCATGGTCTGGCTAAGATGTTGACGGAATAATTCGCTGGAGGAGAAAAAGTTCGGGTTAATAACTACATGTAATTGCCCCAAATTACGCCCGGCGTGTAAATCGTCATACATCGAACTAACCTGTCGCCCGAACGGTAAGCCGAGTAAGACGCCTGAGAGGACGTCAATCATCATCATCAGGCCATACCCTTTCGGCCCGGCGGCGGGGAGCAGAGCATGTACCGCGAACGGATCGGTTGTTGGTGCACCGTTTTTATCGACCGCCCAGGTATCCGGGATAGACATATTACGCGAGCGGGCGTCGAGCACTTTTCCCCATGCCTGTACGGTAGTCGCCATATCAAAGGTAAGGATCTCGTCGCCTTCTCCCGGCGCGGCAAAGGCCAGTGGGTTAGTACCGTAGTAAATTTCCGCGCCGCCAAACGGCACCACCATTGGATCGGACTGACACATCGAAATGCCAATTAATCCGGCGTGGGCTGCCTGCTGCACAAAATAAGAGATTGCGCCGCTGTGACCCATCCGGCTGATACCGACCACCGCAACGCCTTTTTGCTGGGCGGTTTTGATGGCATGTTCCATACCCATTTTCGCCGCGACCTGTCCGGCAGCATTGTCGGCATGTAAAATTGCCGAGCACGGCCCGGTTTCCTCAAGACGAAACTCCGGTTCGCGGTTGGTGCCGCCTTTTGAAATGCGTTCCGCGTAGTATTCCACGCGCACCGCGCCATGAGAGTGGATCCCTCTGGCATCGGCGTAAACCAATACTTCAGCCACGGTTGCAGCGTGCTCACGTTTTAACCCAGCCTGGCAGAGTTTATTCTCAATTAGCTGGTGGAGTGTTTCCCGACTGATTTTCATCTGTCTTCCTTTTTAACGACGGTGTGAAGCATGACTGCAATTAACATACAGGGAAAATATCTGGATTATGTGATCCAGACAGGCAAAAAAATATAGTTAGAATTTATTTGATAATCCGCTCGCTTTTAACCTGGTTTTTAAAACAACCACGCTTATTAAAAAATAACACGTAATAGCATGGCGGTTATTTGAATTCTTTTGTTAATAATCCCTGTGTGATATTCATCACCTTATTTACCCGTTGTCATCGATACCGTAATCGCCACATTAACACTGCTCGTGCAATTGCCATGGGTGCAATTTTTAAGGAGTTGTTATGATCCACGCCTTTATTAAAAAAGGGTGTTTTCAGGATTCGGTCAGTTTAATGATTATTTCACGAAAACTCAGCGAATCAGAAAATGTTGATGATGTTTCCGTAATGATGGGTACGCCCGCCAATAAAGCGTTATTAGATACCACAGGTTTCTGGCATGACGATTTTAATAACGCCACGCCGAACGATATTTGCGTGGCAATTCGTAGCGAAGCGGCGGATGCGGGGATCGCGCAGGCGATTATGCAGCAGCTTGAAGAGGCGCTAAAACAACTGGCGCAGGGGGCAGGCAGCAGCCAGGCGTTGACGCAGGTGCGTCGCTGGGACAGTGCCTGTCAGAAATTACCCGACGCCAGTCTGGCGCTGATTTCAGTGGCTGGTGAGTATGCGGCGGAGCTGGCGAACCAGGCGCTGGATCGCAACCTCAACGTGATGATGTTCTCCGATAACGTCACGCTGGAAGATGAAATCCAACTTAAAACCCGCGCGCGGGAAAAAGGCTTGCTGGTGATGGGGCCGGACTGCGGTACATCGATGATTGCCGGCACGCCGCTGGCTTTTGCTAACGTGATGCCGGAAGGCAACATTGGCGTCATTGGCGCTTCCGGTACCGGGATTCAGGAGCTGTGCTCGCAGATTGCGCTGGCAGGGGAGGGAATTACTCACGCGATTGGCCTTGGCGGGCGCGACCTCAGCCGTGAAGTAGGCGGCATCAGTGCGCTGACGGCGCTGGAAATGCTCAGTGCAGACGAGAAAAGCGAAGTGCTGGCATTTGTTTCAAAACCGCCTGCCGAAGCTGTGCGTCTGAAAATTGTTAATGCCATGAAAGCAACCGGCAAACCGACGGTGGCGCTGTTTTTAGGTTATACCCCGGCGGTGGCCCGCGACGAGAATGTCTGGTTTGCCTCCTCGCTGGATGAGGCCGCACGCCTGGCTTGCCTGCTTTCACGTGTCACGGCGCGACGTAACGCAATAGCGCCTGTCAGCAGCGGATTTATTTGCGGTTTGTATACCGGCGGTACGCTGGCTGCCGAAGCGGCGGGATTACTTGCTGGACACCTTGGCGTGGAAGCCGACGATACCCATCATCACGGCATGATGCTCGACGCCGATGGTCACCAGATTATTGACCTCGGCGATGATTTCTACACCGTCGGGCGTCCCCATCCGATGATCGACCCAGCCTTACGCAACCAGTTAATTGCCGATCTCGGCGCTAAACCGCAAGTGCGCGTATTGCTGCTTGATGTCGTGATTGGCTTCGGTGCGACCGCCGATCCTGCCGCCTCGCTGGTAAGCGCCTGGCAAAAAGCATGTGCCGCGCGTTCAGACAATCAACCACTGTATGCCATTGCCACGGTGACAGGCACTGAACGTGACCCGCAATGCCGCTCGCAGCAAATCGCCACGCTGGAAGATGCAGGGATCGCGGTAGTGAGTTCGCTGCCGGAAGCCACCTTGCTGGCGGCGGCACTGATTCGTCCGCTTTCGCCTGCCACTCAGCAACACACACCGTCATTACTGGAAAACGTCGCCGTGATTAACATCGGATTACGCAGCTTTGCGCTGGAGCTACAAAGCGCCAGCAAACCGGTTGTGCATTACCAATGGTCGCCAGTCGCCGGCGGCAATAAAAAACTGGCTCGTTTATTAGAACGTTTGCAATAAGGGGTTCCCATGTTTACATCAGTAGCGCAAGCCAATGCTGCGGTTATCGAACAAATTCGTCGCGCTCGTCCACACTGGCTGGATGTGCAACCGGCTTCTTCACTTATCAGCGAACTAAACGAGGGCAAAACACTGCTTCACGCCGGGCCGCCAATGCGCTGGCAGGAGATGACCGGACCCATGAAAGGGGCGTGCGTGGGCGCATGTCTGTTCGAAGGCTGGGTGAAAGATGAAGCGCAGGCGCTGGCAATACTGGAGCAGGGGGAAGTGAACTTCATTCCTTGTCACCATGTGAATGCCGTCGGTCCAATGGGCGGTATTACTTCTGCCAGTATGCCGATGCTGGTGGTCGAGAACGTGACCGACGGCAACCGGGCGTACTGCAACCTCAACGAAGGTATCGGCAAAGTGATGCGTTTTGGCGCTTACGGCGAAGATGTCCTGACTCGCCATCGCTGGATGCGCGATGTGTTAATGCCAGTATTAAGCGCGGCGCTGGGGCGCATGGAGCGCGGTATCGATCTCACGGCGATGATGGCGCAGGGCATTACGATGGGCGATGAGTTCCATCAACGCAATATTGCTTCCTCTGCACTGTTAATGCGTGCGCTGGCCCCACAAATTGCTCGCCTCGATCATGATAAACAGCACATCGCCGAAGTGATGGATTTCCTCAGCGTGACCGATCAGTTCTTCCTCAACCTCGCGATGGCTTACTGCAAGGCGGCGATGGATGCTGGCGCGATGATCCGCGCAGGCAGCATCGTCACGGCAATGACCCGCAACGGCAATATGTTCGGGATTCGGGTAAGCGGGCTGGGCGAACGCTGGTTTACTGCGCCTGTAAACACTCCGCAAGGTCTGTTTTTCACCGGCTTCTCGCAGGAGCAGGCGAACCCGGATATGGGCGATAGCGCGATTACCGAAACCTTTGGTATCGGAGGTGCGGCAATGATCGCAGCGCCTGGCGTAACGCGCTTTGTCGGTGCGGGTGGCATGGAAGCGGCCAGAGCGGTATCTGAAGAGATGGCGGAAATTTACCTTGAGCGCAATATGCAGTTGCAGATCCCAGGCTGGGATTTTCAGGGCGCGTGCCTGGGACTGGACATTCGTCGCGTGGTAGAAACCGGCATTACGCCACTCATCAATACCGGTATCGCCCATAAAGAGGCGGGGATCGGGCAGATTGGCGCAGGCACTGTGCGGGCACCGCTGGCGTGTTTTGAACAGGCGCTGGAAGCACTGGCTGAAAGCATGGGGATTGGTTGAGGAACGCGCAATGACGATCATCCATCCTCTGCTTGCCAGTAGTAGCGCACCGAATTATCGCCAGTCCTGGCGGTTAGCGGGAGTGTGGCGGCGGGCGATTAACCTGATGACGGAAAGCGGCGAACTGTTAACGCTGCATCGTCAGGGTAGTGGTTTCGGCCCCGGAGGATGGATGCTTCGCCGTGCGCAATTCGATGCGTTATGCGGTGGATTATGCGGCAATGAACGACCACAGGTTGTGGCTCAAGGGATTCGCCTCGGGCGTTTCACGGTTAAACAGCCACAGCGTTATTGTTTGCTGCGTATTACGCCGCCTGCGCATCCTCAACCACTTGCAGCTGCATGGATGCAACGCGCGGAGGAAACCGGGCTTTTCGGGCCACTGGCGTTGGCGGCAAGCGATCCGCTGCCTGCTGAGTTACGCCAGTTTCGTCACTGTTTTCAGGCCGCGCTCAATGGCGTTAAGACCGACTGGCGGCACTGGCTGGGTAAAGGCCCCGGATTAACGCCGAGTCATGATGACACGCTGAGCGGAATGCTGCTGGCGGCCTGGTATTATGGCGCTTTAGATGCGCGCTCCGGTCGCCAGTTTTTTGCCTGTTCCGACAATCTGCAACTCGTTACCACAGCGGTGAGCGTCAGTTATTTACGTTATGCCGCGCAAGGATATTTCGCCTCGCCACTCCTGCACTTTGTTCATGCTCTGAGTTGCCCGAAACGTACCGCTGTTGCGATTGATTCGCTGCTGGCGCTGGGGCATACGTCAGGGGCAGATACACTGCTGGGGTTCTGGCTTGGTCAACAATTATTACAAGGAAAACCATGAAAACACTGGTTGTAGCTCTTGGGGGCAACGCCTTACTCCAGCGCGGTGAGGCGCTGACGGCAGAAAATCAATATCGCAATATCGCAATATCGCCAGTGCTGTACCCGCGCTGGCGCGCCTGGCCCGTTCTTATCGGCTGGCGATTGTTCACGGCAACGGGCCGCAGGTGGGGCTGCTGGCATTGCAGAATCTGGCGTGGAAAGAGGTAGAACCGTATCCGCTGGATGTGCTGGTGGCAGAAAGTCAGGGGATGATTGGCTATATGCTGGCGCAGAGTTTGAGCGCACAGCCGCAGATGCCGCCCGTGACGACGGTGCTGACGCGCATTGAGGTTTCGCCTGATGATCCGGCGTTTTTGCAGCCAGAGAAATTTATTGGTCCGGTTTATCAGCCAGAAGAACAAGAGGCACTGGAAGCGGCTTACGGCTGGCAGATGAAACGTGATGGTAAATATTTACGCCGGGTGGTGGCGTCTCCGCAACCGCGTAAAATTCTCGACAGCGAAGCCATCGAGTTGTTGCTCAAAGAGGGGCATGTGGTGATTTGCAGTGGCGGCGGCGGTGTGCCTGTGACGGAAGATGGGGCAGGGAGTGAAGCAGTGATTGATAAAGATCTCGCTGCTGCGTTGCTCGCTGAGCAGATTAATGCCGATGGGCTGGTGATCCTCACTGATGCTGATGCGGTATATGAAAACTGGGGAACGCCGCAGCAACGTGCCATTCGCCATGCCACACCGGATGAGTTAGCGCCATTTGCCAAAGCCGATGGTTCGATGGGGCCGAAGGTAACGGCGGTGAGTGGCTATGTCAGAAGCCGTGGCAAACCTGCGTGGATTGGGGCGTTATCGCGGATTGAAGAGACGCTGGCGGGCGAAGCGGGGACCTGTATTTCGCTGTAGTGATGAGAGCATCCGGCAATCGGTGCACCATGCCTGATGCGACGCTTGACGCGTCTTATCAGGCCTACAACCGGTGCCGCATCCGGCAATTGGTGCACAATGCCTGATGCGATGCTTGACGCATCTTATCAGGCCTACAATGGGTACCGGATCGGTAGGCCGGATAAGGCGTTTACGCCGCATCCGGCAAGAATAGAGCACCAGTTAACCGAACTTACTCTGCGCCCAAATCACGCCGCTGGCATATTCCGGCGGCAGCAGCGGGATTAAGGCTTCCAGCGTCGCAGTCAGACGCGATGTGTCGCTGTCGGTCAAATTCAGATGCCCCACTTTACGCCCCGGACGGACTTCTTTGTCGTACCAGTGCAGATGCACCAGCGGCAATTTCAGCCAGTCATAATTCACATCGCTACCAATCAGATTGATCATCACCGACGGACTATTCACTACTGGTTGCGGTAACGGCAGATCGGTAATCGCCCGCAGATGCAGCTCAAACTGGCTGATGCTGGCACCGTTTTGTGTCCAGTGACCGCTGTTATGCACACGCGGAGCCAGTTCGTTGATCAGCAGACCTTGCGGGGTGACAAAACACTCCATCGCCATCACGCCCACATAGCCCAGCTCCTGCATAATCGCCGACAGCATCTCTTCGGCTTGCGCCTGCTGCTGTGCGTTGGCCTGCGGAAAAGCGACGCTGGTGCGCAAAATACCGTCCTGATGCAGGTTATGCGTCAGCGGATAAAACACGGTGCTGCCATCAAAGCCGCGCGCGCCAACCAGCGACACTTCACCAGAGAAGTTAATGCCCTGCTCGACAATACATTCGCCGTAACACTCTGCCGGTAACTGTTCGGTTTCATTTGCGCGTAAACGCCATTGACCGCGACCGTCATAGCCACCAGTGCGACGCTTAACAATCGCCAGTTCACCTAAACGATCAAACACCGCAGGCCACTCGCTGCGATCGGCAAGTAACTGCCACGGCGCGGTCAGCAGGTGGAGCTTATCGAAAAGCTGCTTCTGAGTCAGACGGTCAGCAATAATCGGGAACACATCGCGGTTCACAAAGGCCGGATGGCGCGCCAGCTCGCGGGTTAATGCGGTTTCCGGCCAGCGTTCTATCTCAGCGGTAATCACGCTTTGTTGAAAAGGCACCGCCGCCGGTTCAGCGTCCAGCCCGACTGGCCAGACAGCAATGCCTAACGGTTCGCCTGCCTGACGCAGCATACGGCCTAACTGCCCGTTACCGAGGACGCAAACCTGTTTCATGCCGCACCTCGCGGGTCCGGGTTTTCCAGCACTTCGTCGGTCTGGGCTTTTCGCCAGTCATTCAGACGCTGGTGCAGTTCTTTATCATGAGTCGCAAGAATTTGTGCTGCCAGTAACGCCGCGTTTGCCGCGCCAGCTTTACCAATCGCCAGCGTACCCACCGGAATGCCGCGCGGCATTTGTACGATGGAGTAGAGGCTATCGACACCGCTCAGTGCGGCGCTCTGTACTGGCACGCCCAGCACCGGCACCAGCGTTTTGGCGGCAATCATGCCTGGCAGATGCGCTGCGCCGCCTGCGCCCGCAATAATCACCTGATAACCGTTCTCTTCGGCGCTTTCGGCGAAGCTGAACAGTTTATCGGGGGTGCGGTGAGCAGAAACCACTTCAACGTGGTGCGGGACATTCAGGATTTCGAAGATTTCGGCGGCGAACTGCATGGTAGCCCAGTCGCTTTTGGACCCCATCACGATGGCGACACGCGCCGGATTATTGCGGGAAGACATGCGTCTTAAAACTCCTGTGGTGCACAACTCTCGGCTTTAGAGGGCACAGAGAATAGCACGGAAAGAGAGCAAGGAAAACGGTTGCGTGGCTGTGAAATCAGCAAAGTTGCGGGTTTTTTAAAACGGAAAATGAATCAGCTCAACGTCATCCGCCGTGACTTTCACCATCGAACCTTCTGTATGCCAGGCACCGAGTACCACGCGAAAAGCAGGTTGCTGGTTGGCGATAAGTTCATGTACCGCCGGGCGATGGGTATGCCCGTGGATCAGCCATTGCACCTGATGTTTTTCCATCGCACTGACTACCGCGTTTTGGTTAACGTCCATGATCGCCAGCGATTTACTGCTGTTGGCTTCTTTACTGTTCGCTCGCATTCGCGCGGCAATGCGTTTGCGCACAAACAACGGCAGGGCGAGGAATAGCGTTTGCAGCCAGGGTTTGTGGACTTTGGCGCGAAAAGCCTGATAACCCGCGTCATCGGTGCACAGCGTGTCGCCATGCATAATCAGCACCCGACGACCATAAAGTTCGAGCACCTTTTCTTCCGGCAATAACGTCATGCCGCTTTCACGCGCAAAGCGTTTGCCGAGCAGAAAATCACGGTTGCCATGAATGAAATAACAGGGAACGCCGGAATCGGACACGGCTTTGATCGCTGCCGCCATCTGGCGATGGAGTGGGTTGGGATCGTCGTCGCCAATCCACGCTTCAAACAGATCGCCAAGAATATACAGCGCGTCGGCCTTGCGGGCTTCTCCCGCTAAAAAACGCAGAAAACCGGCGGTGATCGCCGGTTCTTCCACGCAGAGATGAAGATCTGCAATAAAGAGTGTCGCCACGATTACTCGCTAACGGTCACGCTTTCAATGATAACGTCTTCTTTTGGCACGTCCTGGTGCATACCGCTACGACCAGTTGCAACACCTTTGATTTTGTCTACCACGTCCATGCCGTCAACCACTTCAGCAAACACGCAGTAGCCCCAACCTTGCAGGCTTTCGCCAGAGAAGTTCAGGAAGTCGTTATCAACCACGTTGATGAAGAACTGTGCAGTTGCAGAGTGCGGAGCCTGAGTACGTGCCATTGCCAGCGTACCACGGGTATTTTTCAGGCCGTTGTTGGCTTCGTTTTTGATCGGTTCTTTGGTGGCTTTTTGTTTCATGCCCGGTTCAAAACCACCGCCCTGAATCATAAAGCCGTTGATAACACGGTGGAAAATGGTGTTGTTGTAAAAACCTTCGCGGCAGTAGTCCAGGAAGTTTTTAACTGTTTCAGGTGCTTTATCGTCAAAAGTTTTGATGACAATATCGCCGTGATTGGTGTGGAAAGTAACCATTTTTGCATCCTGTTCCGTTTGATTGGTGCTTCAACCCAGTTCGGGTCATATATAGGGTGGTGTTATAGCATAACCGCACGATCGGATCATCACGCAATGTATGCTGATTCGCGCGGGAAATATGGGTATTATACGCAACTCAATTACCCACACATGTCTAAACGGAATCTTCGATGCTAAAAATCTTCAATACTCTGACACGCCAAAAAGAGGAATTTAAGCCTATTCACGCCGGGGAAGTCGGCATGTACGTGTGTGGAATCACCGTTTACGATCTCTGTCATATCGGTCACGGGCGTACCTTTGTTGCTTTTGACGTGGTTGCGCGCTATCTGCGTTTCCTCGGCTATAAGCTGAAGTATGTGCGCAACATTACCGATATCGACGACAAAATCATCAAACGCGCCAATGAAAATGGCGAAAGCTTTGTGGCGCTGGTGGATCGCATGATCGCCGAAATGCACAAAGATTTTGATGCGTTGAACATTCTGCGCCCGGATATGGAGCCGCGCGCGACGCACCATATCGCAGAAATTATTGAACTCACTGAACAACTGATCGCCAAAGGTCACGCTTATGTGGCTGATAACGGCGACGTGATGTTCGACGTCCCGACCGATCCGACTTATGGTGTGCTGTCGCGTCAGGATCTCGACCAGTTGCAGGCAGGCGCGCGCGTTGACGTGGTCGATGACAAACGCAACCCGATGGACTTCGTTCTGTGGAAGATGTCGAAAGAGGGCGAACCGAGCTGGCCGTCTCCGTGGGGCGCGGGCCGTCCAGGCTGGCACATTGAATGTTCGGCAATGAACTGCAAGCAGCTGGGTAACCACTTTGATATCCACGGCGGCGGTTCTGACCTGATGTTCCCGCACCACGAAAACGAAATCGCGCAGTCCACCTGTGCCCATGATGGTCAGTATGTGAACTACTGGATGCACTCGGGGATGGTGATGGTTGACCGCGAGAAGATGTCCAAATCGCTGGGTAACTTCTTTACCGTGCGCGATGTGCTGAAATACTACGACGCGGAAACCGTGCGTTACTTTCTGATGTCGGGCCACTATCGCAGCCAGCTGAACTACAGCGAAGAGAACCTGAAGCAGGCGCGTGCGGCGCTGGAGCGTCTCTACACTGCGCTGCGCGGCACAGATAAAACCGTTGCGCCTGCCGGTGGCGAAGCGTTTGAAGCGCGCTTTATTGAAGCGATGGACGACGATTTCAACACCCCGGAAGCCTATTCCGTGCTGTTTGATATGGCGCGTGAAGTGAACCGTCTGAAAGCAGAAGATATGGCAGCGGCGAATGCAATGGCATCTCACCTGCGTAAACTTTCCGCTGTATTGGGCCTGCTGGAGCAAGAACCGGAAGCGTTCCTGCAAAGCGGCGCGCAGGCAGACGACAGCGAAGTGGCTGAGATTGAAGCGTTAATTCAACAGCGTCTGGATGCCCGTAAAGCGAAAGACTGGGCGGCGGCGGATGCGGCGCGTGATCGTCTTAACGAGATGGGGATCGTGCTGGAAGATGGCCCGCAAGGGACCACCTGGCGTCGTAAGTAATTGCGCTATTGCCGGATGCGAGTTTTCGCATCCGGTTATCGTCTGCGCCACCACAACATTCCCATCAGTAGCATCCCCGGCAACCACACCCACATCAATTCAGAAATAATCACCTGATGCCCGTACGGCGTGGTGTAACGAGACAATGCAAACGGCGCGACTTTTATCACCTGCCAGGGAGCGAAAAAGCGTTCATCTGACCACGGCCACAGCCAGCCAACGCCTTTACCGCCAGTGGTTACCGAATCCAGCAAGCTGTGCGATAGCAACGAGACGGTTAAAAACAGCCAGCAGCGAATCAGCCCAGCCCTGAACCATCGGCGTCCAATAAACACACATAACAGCGGGACAACAAACGCAAACACCAGCGAATGGGTAAACCCGCGATGACCAAAAACATTGCCGTAAGCAACACCAAATTTAAACGACAATACGTCGGCGTCGGGCAGCATCGCCAGGATGATTCCGGCAAATAACAGACGCGGAGGGATGACTTTCGAACCCAACCCTAAACCAATGCATAGGGGAACGGCGGCGTGCGTAATAACGGTTGGCATGATGGTCGCTTCGGCAAAATGTCGATGCTATCAGCATGGATGAACGGGGCGTAGAGGGCAAAAGTCTGAAAAGAGAACCGGCCTGTTGATACAGGCCGGGAAAGGGATCAGGCAACAACCTGTACGCTGTGACCTGCAAAACTCACTGTCTGACCGGCGACGATTTTGCAGCGTTTGCGCGTTTCAACCGCACCGTCGACTTTCACCTGGCCTTCGGCAATCGCGATTTTCGCCTGCGCGCCGCTTTCGCTCCAGCCTTCCAGTTTCAGCAAGTCGCACAGCTCAACGTGCGGATGTTTACCTAAAGAAAATGTCGCCATGTTACTCACCATGTGGATCATGATATTCAACGCACGCCTGTAGCGTGTTTTCAATCAGCGTGGCAACCGTCATCGGGCCAACGCCGCCGGGAACAGGCGTAATGTATGAGGCGCGTTTAGCCGCGTCTTCAAACACGACGTCGCCCACAACTTTGCCATTTTCCAGACGGTTGATGCCGACATCAATCACAATTGCGCCTTCTTTGATCCAGTCACCGGGAATAAAGCCTGGCTTGCCAACGGCAACGATCAATAGATCGGCATTTTCTACGTGATGACGCAGATTTTTAGTGAAGCGGTGAGTCACTGTAGTGGTGCAACCTGCCAGCAGCAGTTCCATGCTCATCGGGCGGCCAACGATATTCGATGCGCCAATCACCACGGCGTTGAGGCCGAAGGTATCAATGTTGTAACGCTCAAGCAGCGTGACGATACCGCGCGGGGTGCAGGGACGCAGACGCGGCGCGCGCTGGCACAGACGACCGACGTTGTAAGGATGGAAACCGTCCACGTCTTTGTCCGGATGAATACGTTCCAGCACTTTGACGTTATCAATACCCGCCGGTAACGGCAGTTGAACCAGAATGCCATCGATGGTGTTGTCGGCATTCAGCGTATCGATAAGCTCCAGCAGCTCCGCTTCGCTGGTGGTTTCCGGGAGGTCATAAGAGCGGGAGACGAACCCGACTTCTTCACAAGCCTTGCGTTTGCTTGCGACATAAATTTGCGATGCAGGGTTACTACCCACCAGCACAACGGCCAGTCCTGGTGCCCGCAGTCCGGCTGCAATACGCGCCTGAACTTTTTGAGCAACTTCAGAGCGCACCTGCTGCGCAATCGTTTTACCGTCAATAATCTTTGCTGCCATCAGAGAGAGGATTCCATCTGTTACGTAGGTCGAAGGGGATGCGCCTATTTTGTCAGAAGCGGGGCGCGCTGTCAGGTTTCGTTTCAGATTTATCGCGTGAAGCGACCTCTTGCGAAGGTGAGGCGCACCGTCGCTGAGATTGAAAGCTTCATTTTTCGTCCATGATGGCGTTGTAAATCTGGAACTGATTTATTTCCTTGTCTAAGGATTAAGATAATTTAAGAAATACCTGACAATATAAAAAGAATTTTCAGCCTGGTAATTTACCGCTTCAGGTCTATATTTGTGTTGAATATATTTTGCGCGGAAGTATTCATCTAACGGGGCTCTCTATTTTTTAGAATAGAGTGCATATTTTCAATTAAGACATTCTTAGAGGATAAAAAGGAATTTACTACTATCAGTGTCTTAAATAAAGTAATCGGTTATATACGGATGTGGAGTCGATAAATGAGATTGAAGGAATATATATGAAATTAAGATTTATTTCGTCTGCGCTGGCTGCCGCACTATTCGCCGCTACGGGTAGTTATGCTGCCGTTGTAGATGGCGGTACAATTCACTTTGAAGGCGAACTGGTGAATGCTGCCTGTTCAGTGAATACTGACTCGGCAGACCAGGTTGTCACACTCGGTCAATATCGTACCGATATTTTCAATGCTGTTGGTAATACCTCTGCATTAATTCCATTCACCATTCAGTTGAACGACTGCGATCCTGTTGTTGCCGCTAATGCTGCCGTTGCATTTTCTGGTCAGGCTGATGCAATCAATGATAATTTATTGGCCATTGCATCCAGTACCAATACAACAACAGCAACGGGTGTCGGTATTGAAATACTTGATAATACATCCGCAATTCTCAAACCTGATGGGAATAGCTTCTCAACCAACCAGAACTTGATCCCCGGGACCAACGTTCTTCATTTTTCTGCATGTTATAAAGGCACCGGTACAAGTGCATCAGCAGGGCAAGCAAATGCTGACGCGACTTTTATTATGAGATATGAATAATCAAAACCACGTTGTTTTGAATTATATATCACGTCTTATAACAAAGTAATGTACCGGTTGTCTGAAGCGGTATGGTGGCAATGTAAATCGAAATCATGTTCACTTTGTATCATGCCGCTTTATTAAATGAAAAGGGAATGATGTGTTGTAAGAAACCAAAGCAATCATTTCTTTATATTCCTTATTTTTGCCGTCAGGAATACACAAGGCGTATTAACTATGATGACTAAAATAAAGTTATTGATGCTCATTATATTTTATTTAATCATTTCGGCCAGCGCCCATGCTGCCGGAGGGATCGCATTAGGTGCCACGCGTATTATTTATCCCGCTGATGCTAAACAGACTGCGGTATGGATTAGAAATAGCCATACCAATGAGCGCTTTCTGGTCAATTCGTGGATTGAAAACAGCAGCGGTGTAAAAGAAAAGTCATTCATCATTACACCGCCACTGTTTGTTAGTGAACCCAAAAGCGAAAATACCTTGCGTATTATTTACACCGGTCCACCGCTGGCGGCAGATCGTGAGTCTCTGTTCTGGATGAATGTTAAGACGATCCCTTCGGTAGATAAAAATGCATTGAACGGCAGGAATGTTTTGCAACTGGCGATTTTATCGCGCATGAAATTATTTCTCCGTCCAATTCAATTACAAGAATTACCCGCAGAAGCGCCGGACACACTCAAGTTTTCGCGATCCGGTAACTATATCAATGTTCATAATCCATCACCTTTTTATGTCACCCTCGTTAACCTGCAAGTGGGCAGCCAAAAGTTGGGGAATGCTATGGCGGCACCCAGAGTTAGTTCACAAATTCCCTTACCCTCAGGAGTGCAGGGAAAGCTGAAATTTCAGACCGTTAATGATTATGGTTCAGTAACCCCGGTCAGAGAAGTGAACTTAAACTAACCGAATCATCTGACAATATCAGAGCTAATTATGAAAATACCCACTACTACGGATATTCCGCAGAGGTATACCTGGTGTCTGGCCGGAATTTGTTATTCATCTCTTGCCATTTTACCCTCCTTTTTAAGCTATGCGGAAAGTTATTTCAACCCGGCATTTTTATTAGAGAATGGCACATCCGTTGCTGATTTATCGCGCTTTGAGAGAGGTAATCATCAACCTGCGGGCGTGTATCGGGTGGATCTCTGGCGTAATGATGAGTTCATTGGTTCACAGGATATCGTATTTGAATCGACAACAGAAAATACAGGTGATAAATCAGGTGGGTTAATGCCCTGTTTTAACCAGGTACTTCTTGAACGAATTGGCCTTAATAGCAGTGCATTTCCCGAGTTAGCCCAGCAGCAAAACAATAAATGCATCAATTTACTGAAAGCTGTACCTGATGCCACAATTAACTTTGATTTTGCAGCGATGCGCCTGAACATCACTATTCCTCAGATAACGTTGTTGAGTAGCGCTCACGGTTACATTCCGCCTGAAGAGTGGGATGAAGGTATTCCTGCTTTACTCCTGAATTATAATTTCACCGGTAACAGAGGTAATGGTAACGATAGCTATTTTTTTAGTGAGCTCAGCGGGATTAATATTGGCCCGTGGCGTTTACGCAACAATGGTTCCTGGAACTATTTTCGCGGAAATGGATATCATTCAGAACAGTGGAATAATATTGGCACCTGGGTACAGCGCGCCATTATTCCGCTGAAAAGTGAACTGGTAATGGGAGACGGCAATACAGGAAGTGATATTTTCGATGGTGTTGGATTTCGTGGTGTACGGCTTTATTCTTCCGATAATATGTATCCTGATAGCCAGCAAGGGTTTGCCCCAACGGTACGTGGGATTGCCCGTACGGCGGCCCAGCTAACGATTCGGCAAAATGGTTTTATTATCTATCAAAGCTATGTTTCCCCCGGTGCTTTTGAAATTACTGATTTGCACCCGACATCTTCAAATGGCGATCTGGATGTCACCATCGACGAGCGCGATGGCAATCAGCAGAATTACACAATTCCGTATTCAACAGTGCCGATTTTACAACGCGAAGGGCGTTTCAAATTTGACCTGACGGCGGGCGATTTTCGTAGCGGTAATAGTCAGCAATCATCACCTTTCTTTTTTCAGGGCACGGCACTCGGTGGTTTACCACAGGAATTTACAGCCTACGGCGGGACGCAATTATCTGCCAATTACACCGCCTTTTTATTAGGACTGGGGCGCAACCTCGGGAACTGGGGCGCAGTGTCGCTGGATGTGACCCATGCGCGCAGCCAGTTAGCCGACGACAGTCGTCATGAGGGGGATTCCATTCGCTTCCTCTATGCGAAATCGATGAACACCTTCGGTACCAATTTTCAGTTAATGGGTTACCGCTATTCGACACAAGGTTTTTATACCCTTGATGATGTTGCGTATCGTCGAATGGAGGGGTACGAATATGATTACGATTATGACGGTGAGCATCGGGATGAACCGATAATCGTGAATTACCACAATTTACGCTTTAGCCGTAAAGACCGTTTGCAGTTAAATATTTCACAATCACTTAATGACTTTGGCTCGCTTTATATTTCTGGTACCCATCAAAAATACTGGAATACTTCGGATTCAGATACGTGGTATCAGGTGGGGTATACCAGCAGCTGGGTTGGCATCAGTTATTCGCTCTCATTTTCGTGGAATGAATCTGTAGGGATCCCCGATAACGAACGTATTGTCGGACTTAATGTTTCAGTGCCTTTCAATGTTTTGACCAAACGTCGCTACACCCGGGAAAATGCGCTCGACCGCGCTTATGCCTCCTTTAACGCCAACCGTAACAGCAACGGGCAAAATAGCTGGCTGGCAGGTGTAGGTGGGACCTTACTGGAAGGCCACAACCTGAGTTATCACGTAAGCCAGGGTGATACCTCGAATAATGGGTATACGGGCAGCGCCACGGCAAACTGGCAGGCCGCTTACGGTACGCTGGGAGTCGGGTATAACTACGACCGCGATCAACATGACGTTAACTGGCAGCTGTCTGGCGGTGTGGTCGGACATGAAAATGGCATAACGCTGAGCCAGCCTTTAGGGGATACCAATGTTTTGATTAAAGCGCCTGGCGCAGGCGGTGTACGCATTGAAAATCAAACTGGCATTTTAACCGACTGGCGCGGCTATGCGGTGATGCCGTATGCCACGGTTTATCGGTATAACCGTATCGCGCTTGATACCAATACGATGGGGAATTCCATCGATGTTGAAAAAAATATTAGCAGCGTTGTGCCGACGCAAGGCGCGTTGGTTCGTGCCAATTTTGATACCCGCATAGGCGTGCGGGCGCTCATTACCGTTACCCAGGGCGGAAAACCGGTGCCGTTTGGATCACTGGTACGGGAAAACAGTACCGGAATAACCAGTATGGTGGGTGATGACGGGCAAGTTTATTTAAGTGGTGCGCCATTGTCTGGTGAATTACTGGTTCAGTGGGGAGACGGCGCGAACTCACGCTGCATTGCGCACTATGTATTGCCGAAGCAAAGCTTACAGCAAGCCGTCACTGTTATTTCGGCAGTTTGCACACATCCTGGCTCATAAAGGAAATTATCAATAAGATAATCTGCAGATTATTATTGGCGATGGCATGTTTGTGTCTGGCAAACATATCCTGGGCTACTGTTTGTGCAAATAGTACTGGCGTAGCAGAAGATGAACACTATGATCTCTCAAATATCTTTAATAGCACCAATAACCAGCCAGGGCAGATTGTTGTTTTACCGGAAAAATCCGGCTGGGTAGGTGTCTCAGCAATTTGTCCACCCGGTACGCTGGTGAATTATACATACCGTAGTTATGTCACCAACTTTATTGTTCAGGAAACTATCGATAATTATAAATATATGCAATTACATGATTATCTATTAGGTGCGATGAGTCTGGTTGATAGTGTGATGGATATTCAGTTCCCCCCGCAAAATTATATTCGGATGGGAACAGATCCTAACGTTTCGCAAAACCTTCCATTCGGGGTGATGGATTCTCGTTTAATATTTCTTTTAAAGGTTATTCGTCCCTTTATTAACATGGTGGAGATCCCCAGACAGGTGATGTTTACCGTGTATGTGACATCAACGCCTTACGATCCGTTGGTTACACCTGTTTATACCATTAGTTTTGGTGGCCGGGTTGAAGTGCCGCAAAACTGCGAATTAAATGCCGGGCAGATTGTTGAATTTGATTTTGGTGATATCGGCGCATCGTTATTTAGTGCGGCAGGGCCGGGGAATCGACCAGCTGGCGTCATGCCGCAAACCAAGAGCATTGCGGTCAAATGTACGAATGTTGCTGCGCAGGCTTATTTAACAATGCGTCTGGAAGCCAGTGCCGTTTCTGGTCAGGCGATGGTGTCGGACAATCAGGATTTAGGTTTTATTGTCGCCGATCAGAACGATACGCCGATTACGCCTAACGATCTCAATAGCGTTATTCCTTTCCGTCTGGATGCAGCTGCGGCAGCCAATGTCACACTTCGCGCCTGGCCTATCAGTATTACCGGTCAAAAACCGACCGAGGGGCCGTTTAGCGCGCTGGGGTATTTACGCGTCGATTATCAATGAGGTACGGAGAATGAGAAGAGTACTCTTTAGCTGTTTCTGCGGGTTACTGTGGAGTTCCAGTGGATGGGCAGCTGACCCTTTAGGAACGATTAATATCAATTTGCACGGTAACGTTGTTGATTTCTCCTGTACCGTAAACACAGCGGATATTGATAAGACGGTAGATTTAGGCAGATGGCCTACGACACAATTACTGAACGCTGGCGATACCACGGCACTCGTCCCTTTTAGCCTGCGGCTGGAGGGATGTCCTCCGGGTTCAGTTGCGATTTTATTTACGGGAACGCCGGCATCCGATACCAACCTGCTGGCTCTGGATGATCCCGCAATGGCACAAACCGTTGCCATCGAATTACGTAATAGCGATCGCTCCCGGCTCGCACTGGGGGAGGCGAGCCCGACTGAGGAAGTAGATGCAAATGGCAATGTCACACTAAACTTTTTTGCCAATTATCGAGCGTTAGCCAGCGGTGTTCGGCCAGGTGTGGCGAAAGCGGATGCGATATTTATGATCAATTATAATTAATATTATATTAATTCGTATAATTTGGCGTAGTCGATAAGCTCTACAATTGAATGCAAACCTAGCTTGCCATAAATATTAGATTTATGCGCACTAACTGTTTTATTGCTAAGTAATAACTTATCGGCAATTTCTTTATTAGATAATCCGCTAACCAGATAACGTAATATGGTCACTTCACGATTAGATAGCACAGTGATCGTTGAACTATTCGTACTACATTTATTGCTTTTTATATAGTTAAGCGTTTCGCTAGGAAAAAACGTGTATCCGGAGAGGATCATCTGAACGGCATGAAAAATATCATTCTGATCATTGCATTTACTGACAAAACCGTTAGCACCAGCTTGTATCGCTCTGCCAGCATAAAAGCATTCTGATTTCGATGATAAAAATAACACTTTCACTGTGCTCTGGATTTGTTTGATCCTTTTCAGGAAGGTAAAACCGTCTGTTCCGGGCAAGTCTATATCCATAATGATTAAATCAACAGGACGGGTTCGGAGATAATCGATGGTTATGCGGTAATCATCCGTTTTCAGGACAATCTGCAATTCACTGTTTTTTTGCAACAGAACTTCAATAGACATTCTGATGATAGGATGAGTATCCATAATGATCACCGACGTTGGTTTCATAGTTACCAGTCTCATAGGAGCGGACAATTTTCCGTTAGGGCGGTAAATTGTACTTTGATACATGAAAATACGGGTTTTCTTGATTCAGACGCGCAGCGGTGTGCGTTTGTTTGCCACTATAGCGAAATAAATCAGAAAATCAGACGCGGTCGTTCACTTGTTCAGCAACCAGATCAAAAGCCATTGACTCAGCAAGGGTTGACCGTATAATTCACGCGATTACACCGCATTGCGGTATCAACGCGCCCTTAGCTCAGTTGGATAGAGCAACGACCTTCTAAGTCGTGGGCCGCAGGTTCGAATCCTGCAGGGCGCGCCATT
>ERZ791605.356-NODE-356-length-34874-cov-3.097619_pt1 | contig 34874 bp, 32 predicted proteins | sample MGYA00509965_ERZ791605 | MGnify/ENA primary metagenome ERZ791605 (study PRJEB30046, sample SAMN00791923) | human gut metagenome | study: EMG produced TPA metagenomics assembly of the A metagenome-wide association study of gut microbiota in type 2... | reverse complement strand
CTGATGTTACTGGTGTTTGTGAACTTCCAGCTGGTACAGAAATGTGCATGCCTGGTGATAACGTAGAAATGACAGTTGAACTTATCCACAACGTAGCTATGGAGCAGGGTCTTCGTTTCGCTATCCGTGAAGGTGGACGTACAGTAGGTTCAGGTGCTGTTGCTACAATCATTGAGTAATTTTATTGGTTGATGTACTCAGTATTTATACAGTAAATTTAAAGGCTTCCGGGATTTTCCCGGAAGCCTTTTTTTGGCTTGCTCAGCCATTTATATTCTTAAATTTTTACCACCACTTCTCACGGTAAGAGTACTCTCCACGGTAATTAGAAGCATTATAATCAGGATATTTGAAAGGTGCATATACCTCAGCTTTAGGTGCATCATCCTGTGTATATATGTACATTGAATCATAATCCCATGTCACAATTTCATCACGGGCATCGCCGTAGAGATTTACAGCTTCTGCACACATGGTAGGATGACCGTCATCAGGGAACTTAACAACCTGAATACCTCTGCCATCAATCATTCCACCGCGCTCTACATCAGCATTAAGAAGAATGAAGTCCTGACCGTCACCAGTCCAGTTTACAGGTGTTAAAAGATTACCATTAAGCTCATTTTCCATTTCCCATAACTGGTTACCTTCGCTGTCATAGAAATATATAATTCCCTGATGTCCCCAGAAATTAACAACAACCATTTCATAACCTGGGCGGTCAGGAAGGTAATTAGCGAGACTGACACGCTGTGCATGACCTATGCCATCCTTTTTGAGAAGTTTTCCGTTAAAATCAGATATCAGGAAGCCTTCCTTTCCCGCAACGCAGGCAAAGAATTTAGTGCCTTTGTGCGGTCCTGATTCGAATCTGCCTGGAACAATCTCATCAATATGGTCTTCATTAACAGGCATAGTCCACATTTTATTACCATGGCAGTCAAGCATGTTATAACCAACTAAAAGTTCATCATGTCCATCCCCGTTAATATCAATTGCAAAAGGAAAATGTCCGGTATTCTTATCACTCTGGAAATGCCACATAACCTCAAGGTCATCGTTAAGTGCGTACACCCTGCAATAACGATCCTTAATAAGAATATCACGTGGCTTATCAAGACCACGGAAATTACATATACGCATACCGTCAGGGTTAATTCTGTCAAAAGCATAGATTTTGTCAGGAACACCAATAATCGTTCCATCCTCCTCTGTTGTAGAGAAAGGTGCTTTGGCACGTTTCTTGACTTCACCTGTTTTGCCATCAAGAATAAGAATTTCAAAATTCTTGGCGGTTATAACCTCGTCAAAACCATCACCATCAATATCATATATCTGCATAGGCATGTCAGCTGATATAGTGCCAATGTCGTGATTATTGGTTGGTTCACCGTGCTGCCATAAAATATTGCCGTCAAGGTCAAATGCGGTGAGGCAGCTGATGGTTCCATAAGCATCACGGTTTACTCTTTTCTGGCACTGTGCCATAACCATCTGGTATTCACCGTTGCCAAGAAGATGACCAAAACGAAGCTGCCTTCCGGTGCCACAGCCCTTAAGATTAATCTTTTTGAGAAGCTTCATCTTAGGATAATGTGCCTGTGCATCTTCACATTCAGCTTTATAAGCATTTCTTGCAGCATCAATAGAAGCAGCAGTACTTTCAGAAGTAGTAACATTTACAAAACCAAACTGTGCAGGGATCGTTGCTGTAACGGCGATTTTGCCACCCTGTCCGGCATATTCAGTGTCAAAGTCAAAATAAACCTTATCATCAACGCTGCATATAACATGGCTGCCTTTAATTTCTGCTTTAAGGATATAAGTATCGTCACAGTTGTAGTTGAAAGCTACAGAATCAAGAATAGTAACCTCTTCCTTGTGACGGTATTCAACTCTCAGTTCATGTTCTTCAAAAACAAGGACAAGAAGATTAGCAGAGTTCTGACAACAAAAACCAATGCCGGCATTACCCCATTTGGTAGTAAACATACGGACACTTGCAGTTATAGTATAATCGCGCCAGAATCTGTCGCCGCTTGTAAGCATAGGAAAAGTCCGGTGGGGCTTGTCATTGCGGATACGCATCTGCTCCATAAAATGTTTTCCATTATATTCAGAAATAATCCAGGAAGCTCCCTGACCGTTATAAGTGTGGTTGCATACCGGGTCATGCCATTTACCATAATATCCGGGATAATGGATAAAATGATACTCACCCATTGCCGAATGATTCTTATCATAAGGGAATTCACCAATGGGAAAATCAGAGAAATCTTCATTAAGTAAAATAAAATCTGCCATAATAACCTCCATTCTTAAAAAAAATAATAAAATGGTACATTGCCGCATTCTTGGTATATAAATAATATCTAACGAAGCAAATCATATACTGATTATAGGTCGTTTATAGAGAAAATGTTACTGATTTTTTACATATTTTTGAGATTTTGGAAGATTTCGTGCAGTTTTTTGTAGCTATAAAAATACAATATGAATATAATAAAAGCGTATTAAGAAGCAAGATATAAGATTCTATTGTCCCACTTCATGAATAATGTTAAAATAATACTAAATACAATTCAAATCGGGCTGTGGGGAAGCAGATTTAAGATATAAATAACATTTAGAAAGCGGAAATAATATATGAAAAAAAGGAAAGTGTTTTTAAAAGATATTATCGCACAATCTCCTGAAAAAGAGTATGGACAGCTGTATGCAGATATTATGCTTGAACTCTCACAGGGAACGCTGGCACCGGTCCGCAGTGCAGGAACAAATGGTAAAAAGCCGGCGCTTCCCGTGGCATTCTGGGAGTATGTGAAAGAGCCGGATTACGGTGATGTCAGTGATAAGCTGAATTTTAAGCTGCATCCGCTTCTTCATACAGCGTATTACCGGAAACAATTACGGATACAGATTTTAAAGAACGTATACAGCTGAAAAAATATGAGGTACAGTCGATTGAAAAAGCATTAAAAAATCTGGAAAACAAAAAAAATCAGCTGGAGGTTCAGGCAGGAAGTGTATCCGAATATGCAGATGAACCGGTGTCAGCTTCACCGGAGAAACAGGAACAAATCAGACAGCAGATTCCGGATATTGAAACAGTAGAGACACAGGAACTTACCCGGTATCAGAAGACGGTAAAAAGAAATCTGCTAACGGCACTGTCCCGGTTAAAGGATGAGCAGAACCGTCTGGCAGAAGAAATCCGTTCAATTGCAGCAAAAGATATTTATGCAGAAGATTATTTTAAGAAAACATTTGACAGTCTGTTGACACAGACTGCCAGTCCAAAGAATCTGGCAGAGCAGTATGCCGTGAATAAGGCTTCGTATGAGAGCCAGCTGGAAAAACTTAAAATTGATCTTGCAAGCATTGACAATGAACAAAAAAACATTGAAGAAATGTTTTTAGAATACGTGCGCAGTGTTAATGCGAATATTGCAATGATTGATAAAAATTCAACAATCAGCGTGCGCGGCAGAAACATTAAAATGTTAAAAATCCAGGTAGCAGACTGGGAAAGCGAACAGGAACATTTCCGTATGAAACTGCACGATTATTTTGAGCAGGTGATACAAAATGGTCTTGATACGATTGATAAGAATGAAAATCTGAATGAATTTTTGGGAAATGTCATTACAACAAAAAGACTGTATGATGATACTGTGGGTATCGGCAGTGTAAAAATTAAGCTGTATAAGATTGAAGCGGAACGTGAAGTCCCGATTACATGGGCAGAGGTATCAGCTAATTCCGGCGGCGAGGGCTTTTTATCAGCGTTTGTGATTCTGACCTGTCTGCTTAGTTATATGCGGCGGGATGAGAGTGATTTGTTTACCACGGGAGAGGAAGGCAAGGTGCTGATTATGGATAATCCGTTTGCACAGACCAATGCGGAACATCTACTGAAACCACTGATGGAGATGGCAAAGAAAACGAATACGCAGCTAATCTGCCTGTCAGGACTTGGCGGTGATTCCATCTATAACCGCTTTGACAATATTTATGTGTTAAAACTTATGGATTCAAGTATCAGAAGCGGCGCATGGCGCATGGAAGCCAGCCATATCAAAGGCGAACCGGTGAAGCGGATGGTACTGTCAGAATTCAGGGTGGAAGAGAGATACTAAAAATAAAAAACATCTGTTCGTGCAACAAAGTATTGACATTGACATACGAAGAAAGTATCATAAATTTATGAAGCAGGAGGAACAAATGAGATGAGAAAATCAATTTCAATCAGTATAAGAGTGAGCGAAGAAGAATTAGATAAGTTTAAGGAAGCAGCAAGATTAGAAGCGTATTCATCATATAGTGAGTTTATAAGAAGAACAGCATTAATAGAAGCTGCTAGAATAATTAAAGAAAACAATGAAGGAGAGGATACCCATGAACATAATTAGTTTGTTTAGTGGATGTGGTGGATTAGATTTAGGCTTTGAAAGAGCTGGGTTTAATATTCCTGTTGCAAATGAGTTTGATAAAACAATATGGGCGACATTTAAAGCAAATCATCCTAATACTCATCTGATTGAAGGTGATATAAGACAGGTAACAAAAGAAGATATAGAACAGTTTATAAATGGAGAAGTTGACGGAATTATCGGTGGACCACCTTGTCAATCGTGGTCTGAGGCTGGTTCATTAAAGGGAATTAAAGATGTCAGAGGACAGTTGTTTTTTGATTATATTAGAATACTAAAGGAATTCCAACCTAAATTCTTTTTGGCAGAAAATGTAAGCGGAATGTTGGCAAACAGACATTCAGAAGCGGTGCAGAATATTCTAAATCTTTTTGATGATGCAGGATATGATGTGTCATTTACCCTTGTAAATGCAAAGGATTACGGAGTGGCAGAAGAAAGAAAGAGAGTATTTTATATAGGTTTCAGGAAGGATTTGAACATCGATTTTGGATTCCCTAAAGGTTCAACAAAGGATGATGATAAGAAAATCACTCTTCGTGATATTATATGGGATTTGCAAGATACAGCGGTTCCATCAGGAGAAAAAAATCATCATAATCCAGAAGCAATCAATAACAATGAATACTATACTGGAGCATATTCGCCGATATTTATGAGTCGTAACAGGGTAAAAGCATGGGATGAACAGGCATTTACAGTTCAGGCATCAGGAAGGCAATGTCAGCTTCATCCACAGGCACCTAAAATGGTTAAAGTGGCACAGAATGATTGCAGATTTGTAGAAGGAAAAGAACATCTTTATCGTCGAATGACAATTAGAGAGGTCGCTAGAGTACAGGGATTTCCTGATGATTTCAAATTTATATATGAGGATACTAATACAGCATATAAAATGATTGGTAATGCGGTTCCTGTCAATTTGGCATACGAGATTGCAGTTGCTATAAAAATGTATCTTGAAGGAAAAGGCTCTTCTGTTGAAGTGGACAGAGAGGTTATTGATGCTAAGGAGGTCAATGAGAAGAAAGTGAGTACAAAAAGTAATGATCAGGGAAGAGCTTATGAATATGCTTGGATACAGACTTTATACAAAGCATTAGCTGAGTTGAGAAAAACAAGAATAGTAGAAAATTCTAGTTTAGTGGCAAATGAAAAGGCATGGTCACTTATGGATGAAGATATGCAGGAAACATTCATGATATCTGCTAGTGCAGCCATTGATACCGTGTTAGAACTGGAACCAAGAATGTCTGAAATCGATAATGATGAGCTTACGCTTGAGTTCCAGAAAGATGGACAAGGCGTTAAGGGGGATGTTAGAGATATTGTAATTAAAAGAAAAGATATTAAATGGGAAGTAGGATTAAGCATTAAGCATAATCATGACGCCGTGAAGCATAGTAGATTAAGCCATAAGCTTGATTTTGGAAATGAATGGTTTAATATGCCATGTTCTGATGAATATTGGGATGCTGTGGAACCAATCTTCAATTTGTTAAAGCAAGAAAAAGGGAATGAAACAAAATGGTATGAAATTGAGGACAAGAGTCAGAAGGTGTACATTCCTTTATTGCAAGCATTCATTGATGAAATCAATCGTGCAAATAAGAAGGATAGTACAATGCCGAGAAAGATGATTGAGTATCTAATTGGTATTGAAGATTATTATAAAGTTGTGAGTAAGGATAGCAAAAGACTTACGATGATTCACACATTTAATATGCATGATACATTAAATAAGCCTGCAAAGAATAAGGTATCTGCAATTACTGTACCTATTGTTAAGTTACCTACAAGACTTGTTGCACTTGAATTTAAGCCAGATAGTGATAATACGGTAGAAATGTATCTTGATAATGGTTGGCAGCTTAGTTTTAGAATTCATAATGCAAGTACAAAGGTAGAACCAAGTCTTAAGTTTGATGTTCAGTTTATCAGTATGCCGATGGAAGTTCTTAACATCGAATGTAAGTGGAATTAAGGCGGTGGCATAAGTGAGAAAAATGCTTTTAAGCTTTAAGCCGGAAGTGTATGAGAAAATTAAATCTGGGAAGAAAGTATTTGAACATAGAAGAAATTTTCCAGATGAACCTATTATGGCATATATGTATGTAAGTTCACCTATAAAGGCTGTTACGGGAATAGTCTATCTTGATAACAGACATGATTTGACACAATGGAAAGAGGAGTATGCTTACGACTTGGATACTGTTAAAAGAATAGAAAAATATGAAAAGTCATATCGCTATGCAATGGAAATCTTGGAGTTTCAAGAAACTTCCAAGATTTCACTTGCTGAGTTAAGGGAAAAAGTTCCGGGCTTTGTTGCACCCCAAATGTATATTTATTTGGATAACACGGATTTATTGCGGTATATTGAAAATTCTATTCAATATAAAGAAGTAAATATAAAGAATGGATTTGATGAGATAACTGAAAAACATATATGTGTGCATTAAACCTAGTTATAAGATTGAATAATTATGCTATTTTTTAATATTCTAAAGAAGGAAGGATGATTGTATCAATGGAAGTTCATATTAATGAATTTGAAAAGGGGTTAATTTTTATGGAAAAAGAAGACTCAAGTGTTCTTACTCCAGATGAGATTAATGAAAAATACGAAAAAGGAGAGGCAAGAATAGTTACAGAGCAAGGTGCCATAAAATTGCCTCTAATAAGCAGTATATTTGACGGTGATAAGTATGAAAAAATGCCAGTATACCAAAGACGAATTACATGGAATGATGAGAAGCGTTCAAAATTGATAGAATCTTTCATAATGAATATTCCCATTCCACCAATTTTTATTTATGAGATTGAATTTGGAAGATATGAAGTAATGGATGGTCTACAAAGAATTTCAGCAATTCAAGATTATTATGACGGTAAATACGAGCTTAAGGGACTATCAGAATGGAAAGAATTGAATGGACTAAAATATGATGAATTGCCACAGAAAATTCGTGAAGGTATAGATAGAAGGCAGATTTCGGTTATATCGTTATTAAAGGAATCTGCAAAAACTCCTGAACAAGAACAAAAAATGAAAAGAATGGTATTTGAACGCTTAAATACTGGTGGAGTAAAATTAGAACCACAAGAAATCAGAAATGCTCTTTATGATGGTCCGTTTAATAAATTATGTAAGGAATTATCGGCGACCTCTCTTTTTAGGCAGATGTGGGGGATTCCTAATGAGCCGGAGAAGAATAACGATTCAGAATATGATGTAGATGATGAAGTGAACTTTGCCTGTGAAATAGCTAAGAATAAGATGTATATGCGAATGTACGATGTCGAATTGGTGCTTAGATTTTTCGCAATGCGTCATTTGGAAGAATTTGTAAAACTCTCTGATTTTTTAGATGCATATCTTATTTTTGGTAATAACAAAATAAAAGAAAATCTAGACAATGAGGAAAAGTATAGACAATTGTTTATTAAGGAGATTGAAAAGGTTTACAAAATATTTGGAAAAAAGGCTTTCTGTATTTATACAAAACAGAAGAAGGGGTATAAGTGGTCATCGCCTAAAAACATGATTTTTGATCCATTAATGTTGGCTGTTTCAAATTTTGAAATCATAGATGAAAATATAGATGCAGATGTAAATATAAAGATTCTTAAAGAAAAGTATATATCTGTTGATGAAACTTTTTTTGATGGTAAACGTCAGTCGAAGGTGGATATTAGAAAGAGAATGGATTTCTTTGTTGATGTAATGGCAGAGATATCTGGAGTGAAATATCATGAACAGAATTGAAGATAAATATATTTCTTTTGAGAAAAATATAAAAAATGTGGTTCGTTTTATGGATTTCCTTGAAATGCAAGAAGAGGAAATAAGGAACCCAAAAGCTCTAGAGTTAGTTAGAGAAGTTATTCATTCCTCAGTTCCATATAATGCTATGATTATTAGTTTGTATGGAAATGTAGAATTATTTATTGATGAAGTTGCAGAAGTGTATATCGATAAAATATATAGAATTGTGAATAGATACACAGAACTTCCTAAAAGAATGCGTGAAAAGCATGAGATGACTTCAGGAGAATTTTTGTGCAATCCTGGACGATTTAATAACTATGAAACAACAATAGAAGATGTTGTATGTAATTTGAATGATTGTTTACAAGGTAAAGAGAATGCTAAGATGAATATGAAAATGATATTGAAGCATGGGGGCAATTTGAAAAGTGAGCAAATATTCAATTTTTTTACTGAATTAGGTGTTGAAAATGTTAAAACAAGATTCTTACAAAATGAAATGATTATTAGCGAATATGCTAAACAAAAAGGATTTTCATTTAAGGATGCTCGTTTAAGGTTGCTTGTTCAAAACAAAGAAGAGAGTTCCATTAATTATTTTGAAGAATTAGATAACTTAGTGGAGCAGAGAAACCAAGTTGCCCATTCAGGGAAAGTAGATGAAAAGAAATCTCTTAATTTTATTAAAGAGAATACAATTCCTTTTTTATTGCTATTCGGAAAGGTGATATCAGAAATATTGACTAATGACATACTTAATTTGTTGATAGAAAAAAATATATTAGCAAGATTTCCTAAGGTAAAAAAGGTTTTTAACAATGAGATTATATGGTTTATATTGGGGGATGATAATTCACTTACAGTTGGTGATAAACTTGTATATACGAATGGACAGGATATTGGCTGTTGTAATGTAGTTTCTATTAGAATTAATGATGAAAGTGTCATGATGGTAGATCCGTTAGTTACACAAGAAGCGACTGTCGGAGTGGATAAAAAAGTTAAAAGCAACTGGACTTTTTATAAATATGTCGATGTATAGACCAAAACAATATATAAGAAAGAATTGTGTCAGTGGCAGCAAGTATAATTACATAGTGAACATGAAGTATAGAAATGTGTATAATTGATTAAGGTGTTTATTACTATGGGAGGAAAACAAATGTCAGAATAGACAAGGCGGTATACGATGAATACGACCGCCTGATTCAGTTGTGTGACAGTCTGGCAGGGGCAGGCGGTGTCCTTGATGTGGAAGACAGAATGAAGGATGTAAAGAAAAGGTACGGATTTTACCCGCAGGCAAAGTAGGATACGAATATCCGTCTGATGCAGTATTTTGAAAAGAAAATGAATCAGAATATTTATCTTGTTTGCGAGAAAGATACATTTGTACCGGAGGACATTTAATGGACATTTTATTTAAAAAGGAAGATTTTGTATTTTCATACAGGGTTGGCGGGATTTTAATTCGGAACGGAAAGATTTTGTTACAGCGTCCGAAAAATGACGATTATGCTATTATCGGAGGGCATGTTGCTGCCATGGAAACCAGCATGGAAACGCTGAAACGCGAATTTGAAGAAGAATTGCATGCAAAAATAGAGATTGACAATTTATTGGCAATCGGTGAAATTTATTTTCCGTGGGGAAAGAAGCCGTGTCATCAAATCTGCCTGTATTATCGGGTTCATCTGCTGGAGGACAGTATCCCATTGGACGGTGTTTTCCATGGATATGATGAGTTGGATAATGAAAGAATGGATTTGGATTTCTGCTGGGTTTCTTTAGAGGAATTAAAAAATGGTATAAAGGTTTATCCGCAGGAGCTGATACCGTACATTTTAAAACCGGAAAAAGAAATTGTGCATTTTATTTCAAGGCAGGTTTAAAATAGGCGAAAGACAGTAAAGGACAGGGGAACATGAAAGAAGAATATGAAATGTATGAAACAGATAAAACACAGCTTGAAGCGGAGCATTTAAAAAAACATAATAAGTATAGCGTAAAATTGTAGGATTTTGTAATCTGCGGTGAGAAAGTCCTAAAATAGCAATAGCCATTTTATATGGATTGTGATAAAATAATACAAACCAACCACAAAAACGAGGACAACCATGAAAGAACAAAGTGAAGAAAACACAAAAAAAGAAGTTATTGAAAAGAAAACCATCCGTATATTCAGAGGACATCTGTTTATAAAGCTGGTAATTATATTACTGCTGGTGCTGGCGGTGATTGCCGGCATTGCGGGGCTTAGAAAGGGCAGTGGACAGCCGGCAGAGTCGGAGAGCAAGACAACGCGGATTGGCTTTGAAAATATCGGGCAGATGGTCACGCAGGCGGCTTACTGTACGGAGATGAATGTCACAAAGGATTCGCGTAAGCTGTTTGGAATGACGATTCCGTTTACACAGAGCGAATACATTTACAGCTATGATGTAGAAGTGAGAGCGGGACTGGATTTTAGTCAAATTGAATGGAGCGTTGACGAAGATAACAGCACGATTCAGGTTCGTCTGCCGCAGGTGCAGATTTTAAGCAGTGAAATTAATACGGATACCTTTAAGGTGTATCATGAGGAAGAAAGCATTTTCACACCAATCAAACTGGCGGATAATAACGATGCCCTGAAAACGCTGATTGAAAATGCAAAGCAGGATGCGGTTGCAAACGGTCTGCTTGAAAATGCGGAGAGCAACGCGGAAACGATTCTCAGGGGATTTTTTGCAAATGTCTATGATTTGCAGAAATATAAGATTGAATTTATCAGACAAGAGGCAGAAAAATGACCATTATCACCGGACTGATTTTTGCGCATAAAATTATCGGTCTCAGTATCGGAATGTTGATTGCGGATTTGGGAGTCGGCAGAGTGATTGCGGTATTTCAGCATTTATTTTATGAGAAAATGGAGGCAGTGCGCATTTGAAAGAATTAGAAAACGGAAAGAAAAAGCTGCTGATTACAGGAATGATTCTTATTATAATCGCGGTATGTACGGCAGGCATTTTTGCTTACGGCAGTCATAAAAACAATCAGAAAGCGGCGGCAAAAGTACAGGAAGAAAGTGTACAGCGCGCATCACAGGAACAGTCCCTTGCGGCACAAAAAGAGCAGGAACAGAAAGCCCGGAGCATTGCCGAGGCAGAATTGCAGAAGGCACTTTCCGAGGCACAGAGCCGTGATGAATCCATAGCCGCATCCGAAGCAGAATCAAGGGAGCAGGCACAAAAAGAAGCAGAGGAAGCTTCGATTACACAGGAAAAAGCCGAGCAGGAAGCCCGTGAAGAACAGGAAAGACAGGCACAGGGCGCAGGACTGGCAGAACGGCTTGCAGGCTATGAAACAGTGAGCCGCCCGGCAGGGTCAACCGGAGATATTATCTGTATTGACCCCGGACATCAAAGCCGCGGCAACAACGGAAAAGAGCCGGAAGGGCCGGGTTCACAGACGATGAAGACTAAAGTGGCAGGCGGAACGGGCGGTGTGGTATCGGGCGTGCCGGAATATCAGCTGACCCTGACAATCGGCATGATGTTAAAGACCGAACTACAAAACAGAGGATACACCGTAGTGATGACAAGGGAGTCCAACGATGTTGATATTTCCAATAAAGAACGTGCAGATATTGCAACGGCGGCGGGAGCGGCGGCAACAATCAGGATTCACGCAGACGGTGTGGACAGTGCTTCCGCTTCCGGAGCTTCGGTACTGGTGCCAGGTTCGTCCAATCCGTATATACCGGAACTGGCAGGCAGTTCCAGTCAGTTAGGAAGCTGTATTATCAATTCGTATTGTGCGGCAACCGGCATGAAAAACCGCGGGGTAGTCGGAAGTGACAATATGACAGGTATTAACTGGAGTACCAATCCGGTTGCCCTGCTGGAACTCGGATTTATGACCAATCCGACAGATGATGCGAATATGCAGGACGATACCTATCAGCAGTTAATGGTGCGCGGCATTGCAGATGGTATTGATGCGTATTTTGGAAGATAATGGAGATTAATGTGAAAAATCACACTGAGGTGCTGATTTTTCACACAGATATTTGTTAAAAAAACAAATATTCCTTATGTCAGATGAGAAATCGCCTGCGCGAATTTCTCATCGCCGCTTTGCAACAAGTTGCTCAGAAATGGAGAGTATCATGCACAAGGTTCAGGCGAAAGCCATTCTTTCGGCAAAAAACGGAATGAACATTTACCGGGGCTGTCAGCACGGCTGTATTTACTGCCGATTCCGCGTGACAGGGAGATTTTTCCGGTATTCAGGGAAAAATGTGAAGCGGCGGGCATTGAATGGCGGACGAATCAGATATTTGAGTATCTGAACACCTTTGAAGAAAAGGGCTGCGGGCAGCAGATGACGTTGGCAGATTTTATGTGATAATTATTTTTTGCGATGGCAGGGAAAGTTTTGATATTATTTTTTACAAAAACAGAACAGGCGGGCATATCCGGAAGAATTATACTTCCCGGCATACCCGCCTGATTTTATATTTTTTTATTCTGACTTTTCCGTATCAGCATCTTCTTTATCAATAACCTTAATAATATTCTTTTTCCACATAATCCGTGAAGAAATAATGGCAACCGGGAGCATGAATAAAATCAGGAAGCCCACCATGCCAAACAGGGAAGAACCGGTTGTGATACGTACAACGAGGGCAAGCACCGTAATAATGGCAATAACAGGAACAACGCCCATAACACCGTTTTTTACAACCTTTTTACCGGAGCTGGTGCTGGCAAAAAGACCGAGGGTCAGCGAACCAAACAGCGCCGGTATCAGATAGTTGGAAGCTGTTTTTACGGCAGGCAGTTCAAAGACCGGGCTGATCCATGCGCTAAGCAGTGCGGCAAGCGCAAGAATGATAATCGTCATAATCGAACATATCGCAACGGCAACCGAAGAAATGGCTTCGCCTTCCGGGGTATTCGGTTCTTTTTTGGCAAGCTTCATGGCGTTGACGGCACATGGCAGCTTCAGGTTCATAATATTTCCTGTGATAAATGTCAGATAAGAAGAAGCGCCGAGAATCGGTGTGTAGCTGATTGCTTCCGAAAATCCGACCGGAATATAAACCATTAAAATACTGATAGTGCTAAGGTTAATGACTTCACCAATGGAAGGCAGACTGTCATAAAAGGTGAGCACAACAAACGGAATGGCAATCATGTACAACAGGGCAATCAGTGTGCCGATGCGTCCCCATTTGTGCGCCCATGCCTGAAAGGAGTCTGTAATTACAATTTTATTTGAACCTTTTTTCTTCATAAGATATCTCCAATCTGCAAAAATGCTATAAAAACAACTTACACCACAATACGGATGAAATCATGCCGCCAATCATGGAAAATGCCATGATAAAATCATTGAGCCATGCAAGCTTCGGGTTCTTAGAAAGAAGCCCCAGCCCTACGGCAATGACAAGACCGGTCAGCATAACAGCCGCCTGAACGGTGTCGCCGATTAATAAAACCGGAATGTAGACGGCAAAAAGACACAGCATGAAACAGCCGCTTAAAACGTACTTCCAGCCGTTTCCATTTTCTTCGGATTTGCTGACACTCATGGAAAGCTTTTTGCCAAGCGGCAGTAAAATGAAAAAACCGCTTAACATGCCGATACTCATAAGAATCATAACAACACCGAACTGCTGTCCGGTTGCACCCTCCAGCATTTCCGCACTGCTTGAAAATCCGATAGCGGAAGCTACGGAGCTTGAAATCAGCGACTCATAGGAAAGTGAGCCGATAACGGAAAGGCGCCACCAGCTCCAGACTGTTCCGAGTACCGAAATCAGTGCAAACAGCCCGACAACGATAGACAGGCTTGGGACAATGGAAAAGACCAGACTGGATTTGATGACATTTTTTAAATCCTCTTTGGAAATGCCCAGTTCCAGACAGTGTGTGTATGCTTTTTTTAAATAGACCAGTGAAAATCCTACAATGTAGAGCAGTCCGATTATAACCATGGCAAGGAGCAGCGGACTGGTAATAATATCTTTCATGGTAGCCATAAAAACCTCTTTTCTGCCGCGGATGCGGCGCATGTAAATCAGAATAAAATTTAGTTCTTGTGTTCTGTAAGCCAGCGCATTGCCGTATAGGCATAAACGGCGCAGCCTTCGGATAATACCGCTTCGTCAAATTTTACTTTCGGGTGGTGCTGTGGATAGCAGTAGCCCTCCTGCGGTGTGCCTGCCGCCAGTGCAAACATAATGGATGGAACTTCCTGGCTTACATAGGCAAAATCTTCGCTTCCGGTGCTTTTCGGTGCTTTGCCTTCACCGGACATCGCATTAAGTGCAGAAGCCGTAAATGCTTTGGAAGGGCCTAAGAGTTCTTTTAAATAGTCTGCGGTGCAGACGGCAAGGTCCGGGTTGTTGTAAAGACATGGACAGCCGCTTCCGTAAGTAACCGTCGCGGTGGCGCGGAAAGCTGTGGCAATGCCGGAAGCAATTTCAGAAACACGCTGTTTGATAAAAGCGCGCGTAGATTCATCATAGGTGCGAATCGTTCCACTCATATGGGCGGTATCGGGAATGACATTGGCGGCATTTCCGGCATTAACCGTTCCGATTGTTAAAATAGCCTCATCGGAAAGTCCGAATTCTCTTGCGTGGATTTCCTGAAGACCTGTGATAATGTGGGCGGCAACGGTAACCGGGTCAACACCGTTATTCGGCATAGAACCGTGACAGCCTTTTCCCTGAATATCAATATAGAAGTAATCGGCGGCAGGCGCACTGACACCGCCGTCGCAGGAAATAACCGTACCGGCAGGCAGAGGAAGCCCTGCCATTACATGAATCATCATGGCGGCATCGACATCAGGATTTTTTAAGACACCGGCTTCGATCATATCGTGGGAGCCTTCAAAAATTTCCTCGGCAGGCTGGAACATGAGTTTGACCGTGCCTTCGATTTCATCTTCATGTGCTTTTAAAAGGCGTGCGGCGCCTAACATCATTGTAGTGTGCATATCATGACCGCAGGCGTGCATTTTGCCGTTGGTGGAGGGAAAAGAAACATCGGCTTCTTCCTTCATTGGCAGGGCATCCATATCGCCGCGGATTAAAAAGACCTTACCGTCCTTTTTACCGCCTGCCAGTGCGACAATGCCGGATTTACCGCACATCTGTGGCTCGTAGCCCATGGAAATGAGTTCCTGCTTTACATAATCAACGGTTTCCTGAATATCAAAGCCCGTACCAGGGTGTGTATGCAGAAATCGTCTTGTCCGGACAAGCTGTTCCTGATAAGAAGCAGCTTCCTGTAAAAGAGCTGTAGTGGTCATAAGGGACCTCCTTTTTCTATAAAAAACTTATTATGAAGCTGGGGTCAAAAATCCCCGGCTATGATGCCTGTGGATTGTTCCACACTGCAATACGGTGTTGTAATATAGTGCCGTAAGTAAAAAAAGGCGAAGATGTCCAAGGGTTTCGTGGCATCTTCGCTACAGAAAATAATATTACCAATCGGGTAATAGTTTGTCAACAAAATAAAAGAAAGTTTTTTATCTGAAAATTTAAAAATCCGTTGACGGTTCACCACAAAAAGCGTAAATTGAAAGTGATGAATAATAAAGTAGAGGACCTGTAAAATGTATCTTGCAATATGTGATGATGATATACTGTTGTGTGCCAATTTAAGAAGAAAGCTGGCGGCATTTGATACCGGCGGAAACAAACTGCTTGTGGACGAGTATCATTCAGGGGAAGAATTGTTAAAGGGTGCCTGTCGGTGCAATTATGATGCGGTATTTCTGGATTTATATATGGAAGGCATGTCGGGATTTGATACGGCAAAGGCATTAGCCGAAAGAAAAAGCGAAGCCCGGATTATTTTTCTGACATCGAATGAATCGCTCGTATTTGACAGCTTTGAGTACCAGCCGTTTTATTTTTTAAGAAAAGAAAACTATACGGAAGTTTTGCCAAAGGTTATGGCGAGGCTGAAAACGGTTTTAAATCAGAACGGAACCTTTTTACTGGACGGTAAAAATGAAAAGGAATCCATTGCCGTCAGCAGTATCTGTTATGTGGCAAGTGATAAGCATAACGTTGTTATTTATACCACCAAATACAGTTACGAGGTGCGAAAGACCATGACGGAAACTTTAAAACAGCTTGAACCGTATGATTTTGTCAGAATCCACAAGCAGTATCTTGTAAATTTAAAATATGTGAAAAAGGTCAATATGCGGGACGAAACTGTTTTGTTAATGAATGATACGGTTCTGGACATGAGCAGGCGGTGTAAGGATACGGTGCTGGAGCGTTTCACGCAGTATCAGCGCAACATGAACGGAGCGGTATAGATGAATACAACACTGATGAATGAAAATATGTATCAACTGCTGCTGTCGGCAAAGGACAGCGTGGGGATTCTGCTGTTCCAGATGATTATGCTTGAAATGGCACTGCTGTTTATCCGTACAATCAGAAATGATATACAGCGGCGGCGCACGGGAAATGAAAACGGTTATAAAAAGGACACGTTTTTGGGAAACCGCGGTAACTATATGGTATGTGTGGCGGCGGCATTTCTGGTGCTGACAGCGGCAAATCAGTTGATTGTTGCAAAGGGACTTGCCATATACATGCTGGTGCTTTCAGAGGGCGTTGTGCTGGGCGTGCTTACAGGGGTATTGACCGGCGGGAATATCAAAAAAGCGATGGTTACGACCGGTGTTTTGACTGTGGCGGCAGGAATTGCCTGCGTCTTAGGAGAACGGTTTTACAATGGAGCGGAGGACAGTGTGATGTTATCCGCCGCATTTATTGCATTTTTGGAATTTGTGCTGGCAGATGCACTTGTTAAAAGAGAGCTGTATCAGCTTCACCCAAAAGAATTGGGACTGCTGGCGCTCACGATTCTGATATGCGCGGCAGTATCGGCAGGGATGCTGTCGGACAGGGTGCCAGACCGTGGCATGAGAACAATCGTAGTGGCAGGTGTTTTGTTAAATGAAAGCTTTCTGATTGTCTTATTGTGCCGTATCAAGTCCATGCAGAAAAATGAGCAGGCGGTGGAAAAAGCATTGCAGGAGAGCGCTTACCAGAAACAGTATATGGACAGCGTGGCAGTGCTTGACGAGCATGTCCGCAAAATGCGCCACGATTTAAAAAATCACGTCAACACCCTGAATATGCTTCTTTCCGATGAGGAACACGGTCAGGAGCGGGCAAAGCAGTATCTTTTGGAATATGTCCGTCAGACTGCGGCATTACAGGATTTTGTAAAGACGAAAAACAGCGTGGCGGATGCGGTGTTAAATGCGAAGCTGATGTACTGTAAAGAACAGGATATTCCGGCGGTGATTTCGGTGGATAAAAATATCCGCGGATTAACCCAGACGGAATTATGCTGTGTACTCGGAAATCTTTTAGACAATGCGATTGAAGCCGAGTTAAAGCTTTCCAAGGCACAGAGAAAGATTGAAATAAAGATTGTCATGATAGAAGAAGTATTGGACATTTTGATAAGAAACCGCATTGCAGAGCCGGTTTTACAGGATGTACAGAAAGTAAAAAATATTGGTACAACCAAGCAGGATGCAGAAAATCACGGCTTCGGCTTGAAAAATGTCCGGGAAATTGTAAAAAAATACGACGGATTTATGGATCTGTATGAAGACAGCGGCTGTTTCTGCGTGCATATCCGAATATAAAACCGTTCGTGCCATAAAAGTGACCGCTTGTGCCGCCCCCTCTTGTTAGAAGATAACAGGAGGGGGTATATTTGTTTTAAGGAAATGCCAGAGCGTGTCAGTAATTTCAGAGAATCCGGTATCGGTAATTTCAATTTTGCAGGCGGGCATAAAAAAATAAAGGAGAAGGTTATGAAAAGAAAAAAGTGGGAAATGCCGGGGGTTAAGGCAGGGAGCAGGAGAGCCGCTGCAGTCACACTTACGGTACTGCTGGCGGCAGTCTGCGGCGGCTGTGGGAATCAGTATTCGGTGGAAGATGCCGTAAGCCGCGATGAAAAATTTACACTGGTGGGAGATGCAGGCGAGGCACAGACCAAGGATTTAAGTCAGGCGACAACCACGGCAATGATAGCACATGAAGAACCGACGGCGTATCAGTTTAACGGCAAAAAGGTAAACGTAACAGAGGTTGGAATGGGTGAAACAAAGCTGTATGGCGGCTTTGAAATTACCGTGCTGAATGCGTGGAAGCTCGGTAACACCCTGACCCGGTTAGATGAAATTGAAAACGGCGATGCCACCTTTAAAAACTGGCTGGTTATAAGCCGCGAGTTAAATGAAGACGGCTCATCGTCCAAGAACAATCACCAGTATGTTGCGGTCAAGGTCCGTATGAAAAATGTATCCGGTGGGAATAACAAAAAGCTGGAAATGAGCGGGACACTGGTGAATAAAGATGGTGAGAATTTATTCCAGCGGATTTCGTTTGCGGAAATAATAGGATTTGATAAATGTCCGTATTTAAAGCGTCCCGAAGAATTGCATAAGGACGCATACTTTTATAACTTTGCACAGGATGAGGAAATAGAAACCGTAATGGTATACCAGTTGATAAATACACCGGGTGTTTTAAGAGATGTTTATATGTATTCGGGCATTGGCGGAATCGGAGGTACAGACGGTGTCAACTCGATTGCAGACGGCAGTTATATGTTCCGGCTGGATATCGGGGACAGGAATTAAAAGCAAAAAGGAGAAACATTGTGAGAGAGCAGTTTCATACAGAATGGGAAAGAGCCGTAAAAAATAAAATGATGTGCTTCGGGGTTTTTATAGGCTGTCTGCTTGCCATAGCACAGACGGTATTTGAAGTTTATCCGTATGCCAGAAATCCGTTGATGTTTTACAGAGGCAGTGACGGACAACCGGCAAGCCTTTTTATGTACTGGTTCGGATTAAATTCGGGCAGTCCGTACAAAGTGACTTTTTTAACGATTTTTCCGGTGCTGGCAATGATGCCGCATGCACTGTCGTATCATCTGGACCGGAAAGGCGGTTATATTAAAAATGTGTATACCAGAACGAAAAAAATCAATTATCTGACGGCGAAGTATCTGGCTGTTTTTTTAAGCGGCGGTCTGACGGTGCTGTTTCCGTATCTTGTCAGCCTGCCGGTTACCGCCTGTATGCTTCCGGCATTGACACCAATCCGGAACGGACAGTATCTTTCGGCAACAGAGCTGTTTTCATCGATATTTTATACCAAACCGTTTGCCTACATCGCTATTTACATGGTGATTACATTTTTTTACGGCGGAATTTTTGCGACAACGGCTCTGGCGGCGGCAAGCATTGTAGATAATATATTTCTGCTGGGAATGGTTCCTTTTTTAATATGGTATGGTTTTACAACGGCATCAAATTTTGTGGGAAGAAAGTCGGGAATTACGGTGGATCTCATCTGGCTGCTGGATATGAGCCACGGCGCGATACTGCATAAGGAAACCGTTTTTGTGACCGGAGCGGTTGTCGGCGTGATTACGGCGATTATATATTTTGTAAACGGGGTGAAACAAGATGCATTATAAAAGGAAACAAATTTCAAAAAAGAAAATGATGATCAGAAGCGTGGCAGTGCTTGCGTGTCTTATAACAGCGGCGGTTATGGGATATTTTATCCGGGATATTAACAGGCGTTTTCCAAACCCTTCGGTCTGTGAGCAGTATACAAAGGATTCACCCGCAATGCTTGACGGTCTGGAGATTACACCGCTTTCGACACACATTTATTCTTATGATGAATATCGTGAGCGGTATCCCGATTCGCTCGATTCGGGAGAACATGCTAAGGACTGGAAGGTGATTGTGTATAAGCTGGCATTTCGCAATACGACAGAGAAGGAACTGCGTTTTGAGGCGGATTCATTTTTAGCCGTTGCACAAAACAGCGGATTTCACAACGGTGTGTCACAGGAGAACCGAAAGAAAAATCAGACGATACAGCCCGGCGAGGTGCAGGAGATTGAATTGTCGTGTACTGTAACGGAGATTCTTATCGGGAAAAAGTGGTTTCAAAAATTAGAGGAGGAGACGTACACGCTGGTTTACTGGTGGTATCCGGTACAAAAAGAACTGGTGTTTACCAATGAATAAAAAAGCTTTACAGGGGAATTCAGGGGAATTGTGTCAGCGGAGCGTGTCTAAAAAAATGGGGAAAGGGGAGAAGAAATTTTGAAAAAATTTGTCAACGGCTGGCTGGATACCGGACTTTTGTGGTTTTCGGCAGTGCTTATTCCGGTCTGGCTTATGGTTATTTTTAAAACGGCGATGTCGGAGCCGGACGTGGTGTACTGCATGAGTGATATATATAGCTATGCACATGAAAAGGGATTAATTATTTTTTTATTGTTGTCCCAGCTTTTTATTATCAACCATATTAAATATGAAATGCGTGCGGCGGTGCTGGTGCGTAAGAAAAGCATGAAAAGCTTTTGGCTTTCGCTGTGTAAAAAGATTTTTTTACAGGCGGGACTGTTTGTACTGTATGTGTTTGTACTGGTAACGGCATACGGCGTGACACATTTCCAGTGGAAATGCAACTGGCGGGAGCTAAACAGCAATGCGTATGCACAAATGCAGCGTCCGGTGGAATTTGAAGTGGCGGCGTGGCAGACGGCAGGCATTTTTCTGATTGTGCTGTTTGCGGAAATTACCGTTATGGCAATGATGATTGTCCTGCTTTGGTGGAAGCTGTCCCAGCCGGTCTACGGTTATGCGGTAATGATGGTGCTGTTTACACTGGAAAAGCGGATGACACCGGCGCCGGTCAATATCTTTTTCCTGCGCATGTGTTTTCCTTGCACAAGGCTCTATTATCAGGGGATTCGTGCGGGCGATGAGATACTTTTTCCGCTGTGCTGTGTGGCGGCGGCATTTGTACTGGGACTGTTTTTGATGCGAAGAAAAAATATGTTAAAGAAAGAGGCAGATTAATGAAACAGCAGATTGGGGCGGAATTAAAGCAGGGAATTGTCAGGCGGTGGTATCTGTACATTCTGCCGTTTGCGCTGGGAGCGGTCAGCACGGCAGTATTTTTAAACCGGTATGCGCTGTTGGAAGCATGGACAGGAGAGCTGCGTGCAGCATCATTTGGGGACTGCTTCGCTTACATTTTCCGCGGTATGCAGGAGTATATTCCGAATCAGCACCAGCCGTTTGAAGTGCCGGTATTATTTTTACTGATAAATATTCTGCTTGCGGTGCTGATTGGCGGTTATGCGGCCGGAGAGCTGCACGGAACGGGGCTGAATAAGCTGGTGCGCTGTCAAAGAAGGTCCGGCTGGTGGATTTGCAAATGTATCTGGAATGTGATAAGTGTCCTTGGATATTATGCGGCATTGATTGCGGGAGCGGTTACGGCGGCGTTTATTGTTTCGGTAAAACCGGACGGTGCGGCATTTTTTTCAGGGATAGCACCGCACAAAGAGGTGGTTGTAAAACTGCTTTTTTGTGAAAATCCTGACAAACTAAATGAAAAAATGCTCTGCTGTATGGTATTTGTGCTTCCGGTGCTGACTTCCATGGCGGTATCGCTTTTTCAGATGACAATCGAATTTATCCTACAGCCGTGGGTCAGTTTCATGGTACTTATGACAAACTGCGTATTTTCCGCATTTTTTATGAAAGGGTGCTGGCTGGGGAATTATATGATGCTCTACCGTATGAAACCGGTCAATGCAAACGGTGTGGACTGGCAGACCGGCATTTTGATAAATCTTTTAGTCATAGCCGCAAGCATAACGGCGGGGGTATTTCTTTTTGGCAGATATGACGTACTAAACAAAAACAGCATGAATAAGTAATGACGGTCAATTTTAACCGGGCAAAGGAGTGGGAGAAAAATGAATACAATCGAAATCAAAAATCTGAATAAAAAAATTAAAGGGGCAGAGGTTTTAAAAGATATTAATTTACATCTGGAGGGCGGAAAGGTTTATGGATTAAAGGGAAAGAATGGTTCGGGAAAGACAATGCTTATGCGTGCCGTCTGTGGACTGATTCTGCCGACCGGCGGAAGCATTACCATTAACGGGGAACAGCTTGGAAAGCAGATTTCATTCCCGAGAAGTGTCGGGATTCTGATTGAAAATCCTTCGTTTATTCCGGGGTATACGGGACTTAAAAATCTTTCGGTGCTTGCCGCCATCCAGAAGCGTGTCGGGGAAGATGAAATCAGGGAAACGCTTGAAAAGATTGGCTTAGACCCGGACGATAAGCGCACCTACAGAAAATATTCGCTCGGCATGAAACAGCGGCTCGGCATTGCTGCCGCCGTCATGGAAAATCCGGACATCGTCATCTTGGATGAGCCGATTAATGCCTTAGACGAAAGCGGCGCCAAACAGGTGCGTGCGATTCTAAAGGAACAGAAAGAGCGCGGCGCAGTCTGCATCATTGCCTGTCACGATTCTGAGGAATTAAACTTTTTATCCGATGAAATCATCGAAATCGCCGAAGGACGAATTGTGCCGCAGGCGTCACAAAGCTGCCATTAGCGTAGCAGTCTGATTATAGCTTCATAAATCCCGACATCATGCATGCGCCTTTTGCGCCTGCCTCTAAAACACCCGGAAGTCTGTCCGGTGTCATGCCGCCAATGGCATACACGGGCAGACAGGTGTTGTCACAGACTTCTTTTAAAAAGGCAAGTCCGCGTCCGGCAAGTCCTGCCTTACATTCCGTTTCATAAATATTTCCTGCAAATACATAGTCTGCACCAAGTTGTTCTGCAAGGCGGACATCATCTACAGAGTGTACCGAAGTGCCAATCTGTGCAAAATCCGATAAAAGTCCCGCTTTGCGGTATGTTTCAAGCTGTGACAGCGACAGCTGGATATACGGGTGATTTAACCGGTGTGCCGATTCAAGAAAGAAATGTAAAATCAGTTTCTTATTATAATGCGTACAAAGTGTGATACAGTCTTTGGCAAGTGCTTCATAAACTGTTTCTTCTAAATCCTTTTCCCGCAGTACAATGGCGGATACATTTGTTGCCGCGATTATTTCCACCTGCGCTAAAAAGCGGTGATAGGATACACTGCCCGGAATGAAATCCAGGGTGTCGGAATCCGGCGGTAGCAGATGGTGGTTGGTAATGGCGATAAAAGCACTGTAATCAGTCATGGACAGCTCCTTTCGAAAGCGGTTTTTGGGTTCTTTAAAAATACTACGTTGCGTAAAGCTATGGAATATGATACCATAGCAATAATGAGTTCTCAAGTTTGTACGTGAAAAATCGGTTAGAAAGTACAGGATGACAGAGGCCCTGTAACTGCATAGAATGAAAGTGTGGTATAAAATCCGTCATAAAGGGGAGGAAATCTGTCAGGAGAAAGCCGCATTTTCGTCAGATGATATTTTGAGAATCAAATAAATAACAGCGAAAATGTCTTTAGCGGCAGAATCGCACAGAAATGGAGCAGATATGGAATATACAATATTTCAGTACATTTATTTTTTCTTCCTATATTCATTTATCGGATGGGTATTTGAAGAAGTGCTGGCGGCATTTAAGTACGGCAGATTTGTCAACCGCGGGTTTGTCAACGGACCGCTCTGCATGAAATACGGCTTTTGCATGATTGTGATTTTAACCGATGTCAGTGATTTGATGGATAATCCTTTTTTACAGTTTGTCATGTGTTTTGTGATTATCACGGTCATTCAGTATGTGGCGGCGGCACTTGTTCGCAAAATCACAGGACACCGCCTTTGGGACTATTCGGGACATAAGTGGAATTTAAACGGCTATGTAAGTGTCCGGACATCACTGTTCTGGTCGGTGACTGCCATGCTTTGTATCTGGCTGGTGCATCCGTTTTTATACATTTTATATGAACTGCTTCCGTTGCGGGTGCTGAAGGTGCTTGAAGTGGTACTGCTGGTTTTGTTTGCGGTGGACGTTTTAGTGACGGCGGCGACCATGCTCAAGTGGAAAATACAGGGCAATGTTTATGATACGGTGGCGGCAGGACTTGAAAAGACCAAACAGAGTATCGGGGAAAAACTCATTTTCATGATTCAGAAAAGAATGTACCGCGCTTTTCCGGAAATGGAACATCAGGAAAAGTCCGAAGCAGACGGCTTTGGAAAGCCGGTAAACAGAGTGTTTGCAAAGGGCTTATGCTTTGATAAGCTGTTTTGGATATTCTTTATCAGTGCGCTGGTCGGGGACTGGATTGAAACGGTGTTTGTGTGGGCAACTTCCGGGGTGCTTATGAGCCGAAGCAGTCTTTTATACGGAACATTCAGCATTGTGTGGGGACTTGGCGGCGCGATTGCGACAGGTCTTTTGTATTCCCTGCAGAAAAGAAATGACCGTTATATTTTTATTGCAGGATTTTTCATGGGTGGTGTGTATGAATACAGTTGCAGCGTGTTTACGGAAGTGGTGTTTGGAACGACGTTCTGGGATTACAGCCATATGCCGTTTAATATCAACGGGCGGATTAATCTGCTGTTCTGCTTTTTCTGGGGTGTGCTTGCCATTGTGTGGTTAAAGCTTTTGTACCCGGCAGTCAGCAGGGTGATTGAAAAGATTCCGCCGGTAGCGGGAAAAGTACTTACGTATATTTTAGTATTTGCAATGGCGCTGGATATGCTGATTTCGTCCGTGGCATTAATGCGCTATGTAGACAGAAAGCAGCAGGCCGGCGCGGATACGGCAGTGGAGCAGTTTTTGGACCACACCTATCCGGACAGTTTTATTGAGTGGGTATATCCGAATATGAAAATAACGGATTAAAGAAATGGAGGAAGTGTATGTTAGAAGTAAAGGGGCTGAAAAAGACATTTAAAATGTCGAAAAAGCAGCAGAAAATCGAAAAGACAAAAGAAAAAATCAAAGTGGCGGTAGCAGACGTTTCATTTGATGCGCGTCCGGGAGAAATCCTTGGAATCCTTGGCGCAAACGGCGCCGGAAAAACCACAACGCTCAGAATTTTAGCATCGGTTATTAAGGCTGATGAAGGTCAGGTGTGTTTAGACGGTGCGGACATTACAGGCAATCTTATGGATTACCGCAGACATATCGGATTTTTAACGAGTGAATTAAAGCTTGAGGATTACTTTACACCGAATTATCTGTTTGACTACTTTTCAAAGCTGTACGGTGTCGGGGAAGAACAGGCAGCACAGCGTAAAAAAGAGCTGTTTGAAAAATTCGGTATTGATAAATTTGCAGAGGTTAAGGTTGCCGATATGTCAACCGGTATGAAACAGAAGATTTCACTGGTCATTTCCATTGTACATAACCCGGATATTATTATCTTTGATGAACCGACCAACGGACTCGATGTTATTACGGAACGGATTGTGGTGAACTTCTTAAAGGAGCTGCGCGAACAGGGCAAATGCATTATTATTTCCAGCCACATTTTCAGCCTGATTGAAAAAATTTGTGACCGTGTGGTCATTATTATCCGTGGCAAATCCGTGTGCTGTGATACGCTGGAAAATGTTATGGCGGGACAGCCGTTAGAAGACCGGTTCTTTGAACTGTATGAAAATATGGAGGGTAAGGCAGATGAATAATATTTTTACAATCATGAAAAAGGAACTGTTCCGGTATCTTTCGGATAGGCGTATGCTTCTGACAACGATTCTCCTGCCGGGACTGATGATTTATATTGTGTATTCGATTATGGGGCAGGCGATGTCGAGCCAGTTTGAGGTCAAAGATGATTATAAGACATCGGTATTTATGCTGGATACGCCGCAGAGCTTAAAGCCGGTATTTGACAGCTTGAATCTGGATTACCGGGATGCGGATAAATCTATGGACGAGATGAAAATGCAGGTGGAAAATCAGGACTGTGATTTGATTGTCGTATTTCCGAAGGATTTTGAACAGGCAGTGGCAGCTTACGACAGCATGACGGCACAGACACCGGCACCGCAGGTTGAAATTTATTATAATTCCTCAAAGACCGAATCGGCAAGCGGTTACAGCATGATCACAGAGGTTTTAAACCAGTACGAAAGCAGCATGATTAACAAGTTTGATATTAACGCAAATGCAGACGATGGGTATGATCTGGCATCGGATAAGGATATTACGGGAAAAATCTTTTCCATGCTGTTCCCAATGCTTCTGATGACGTTTATTTTCAGTGCATGTACGTCCCTCGCACCAGAGTCGATTTCAGGGGAAAAGGAGCGCGGCACGCTTACCACACTGCTTGTAACACCGGTACGCCGCTCTGAAATTGCGATTGGAAAGATTCTTGCCCTTAGTATCCTTGCACTGCTGAGTGGTCTGTCAAGTTTTACGGGAACGGCATTGTCCCTGCCGAAGCTTATGGCAATGAGCGGTGACGACGTAGGGGTGAATGTTAATGTCTATCATGTACAGGACTATGCACTGCTGTTAATGATTGTGCTGTGTTCGGTACTGCTGATTATTTCATTGATTTCAGTCGTATCTGCATATGCAAAAAATGTGAAAGAAGCGGGGACATATGTATCGCCGTTAATGATAATTATAATGATTGTGTCAATCAGTACGATGTTTGGAAACGGAACGCCGCAGGAAAATTACTGGTATCTGATTCCGATTTACAACAGCGTGCAGTGCATGAGCAGTGTCTTTTTATTCTCGGTCAATGCCGTGCATGTAATGATTACCTTTGTATCCAATCTGGTTTATGCGGGAATTTTCGTATGGGTACTGACAAGAATGTTTAACAGCGAAAAGATTATGTTTTCTAAGTAAAAATAAAATGCAGGAAAACGCAAGGAGGTTGTAAAGCTTTGCGTTTTCCTGCATTTTTTATAATTTTTTATAAGTTTAGCTGTTCTGGCTTAAAGTGGGCGGGACCAGCGGCCGGAAGCGCCACACGGAAGCACCAGTCCGTTAGAGGATACCGGAAGTCCGACCTCCTGTGAATCAACCTGTCCGTCAAATGCCTTTAATTCCGTAGAAAGCATATAGGAAAGCACAGCAGGCTGTAAGCCGGTGGTGTAAGAGTTAATCAGGAAAAACAGCGGGTCATCGGATAACAGCTGTGCGCACAGTTGAATCAGCGGATAAACGGATTCTTCAATTTTCCAGATTTCACCCTTCGGACCTCTGCCGTAGGATGGCGGGTCCATGATAATACCGTCGTAGTGGTTGCCGCGGCGGATTTCACGCTGGACAAATTTAACGCAGTCATCGACAATCCAGCGGATTGGCTTGTCAATCAGTCCGGAGGATGTCGCATTTTCCTTTGCCCATGCAACAATGCCTTTGGAAGCGTCAACATGGGTGACATGTGCACCGGCAGCAGCTGCGGCAAGGGTTGCACCGCCGGTATAGGCAAAGAGATTTAATACCTTTACCGGCTTATCCGGATTTTTCTTTACCTTTTCGGAAATCAGATGTCCAAACCAGTCCCAGTTGGTTGCCTGTTCCGGGAAAATACCGGTGTGCTTAAAGCTGAACGGCTTTAAATTAAACGTCAGCGGCTGTTTAAAGGACGGGCTTTCATACTGAATCTGCCATTGCTGCGGCAGGTCAAAGAACTCCCATTCACCGCCGCCCTTGCTGCTGCGGTGGTAATGTCCGTTCATTTTACGCCAGCCTTTTTCTTTTTTTGGTGTGTTCCAGATAACCTGCGGGTCGGGTCTTACAAGCAGGTAAGTTCCCCAGCGTTCCAGCTTTTCGCCTTCGGAAGTATCAATGACTTCGTAATCTTTCCAGTTATTTGCAATAAACATATATAAAACCTTTCTTTCCTGATGTATATGGGCTGAAGTCCGGCAAGCATTTATGCAGACCCGGACGGATTTTTGCCGTCTGCCATAGACATCATAAATAATCGCTTATGAATGTTTATTTATCATATCATAAAGGTTTGATGGTGACAATCCCACGATATGTGAATATGGGGCAGAATTTTGGGAGTGCGTAGTGCAAATTGATTTAAGGCAATCAGAATTTGGAGCGGTTGTGCGGATATCAGTCTATATAATAGGAAGAAACATCTCAAATCCATGCGGAAAAGTTGCAAAATAACGGGGTAATCAGTATAATAACATCATATTTGCAGAAAAAATGACAAAAGGGAATAAAAGTACACCCCGGAACGGAGGGAAAATGTTTCAGAATTACAAAACGAAAACCTTGAAAAAAGATATTTTATCAGGAATTATTGTAGCCCTGGTATCAATTCCGATTTCAATGGGATATGCGCAGGTTGCCGGGCTGCCGGTTGTATATGGCTTATACGGCTCACTGCTCCCGATTCTTGTATTCAGTCTGATTACTTCATCGCCGCAGTTTGTATTTGGTGTCGATGCAACACCGGCGGCACTGGTCGGTGCGACACTGGCTTCACTTGGCATTGTAACAGGCTCAGAAGAAGCAATCAGGCTGGTGCCGGTCATTACGCTGGTGACTGCCGGGTGGCTTCTGCTGTTTTACATCGTGCGCGCAGGCAAGCTGGTGAGTTACATCTCAACGCCGGTTATGGGCGGATTTATTTCCGGTATCGGCTGTACGATTATTTTAATGCAGGTGGCAAAGCTGTTTGGCGGTTCGGCAGGCACGGGAGAACTTTTTGTCCTGATTGCCCATATCTTAAACCAGCTGCAATATTTTAACCTGTTATCGGCGGTGCTTGGCATTGGTACGATTGTGATTATTTTAACAGCAAAAAAATATGTCCCGAAGTTTCCAATGTCGGTGGTATTAATGGCAGTGGGAGCTGCACTGACTGCCGTTTTCCATATTGACCGGTATGGGGTGAAGCTTCTGCCGCAGGTATCGGCGGGACTTCCAAAACTGGCCTTTCCCGATGTCAGTGTGCTGGGTGAAAATACAGGGGATATTCTTTTGCTGTCTTTTACCGTGGCACTTGTTATTGTGGCACAGACATTACTTGCCAGCAGTAATTATGCGTTAAAATACAATTATAAAATCAACAACAATCGCGAGGTGCTTGCCTATGCGGTGGGCAATTTCGCCGGAGCGCTGGTGGGATGCTGCCCGATTAACGGCAGTGTGTCAAGAACCGGCATCGGCGACCAGTTTGGCGCACGCTCGCAGGTGATGTCTTTATCGGCAGCATTTACAATGGTACTGGTACTGCTGTTTGGCACAGGGCTGTTACAGTATCTTCCGGTTCCGGTGCTGACCGGTATTGTTATCTGTGCGCTGATTGGCATTCTGGAATTCGGACTTGCAAAGAAGCTTTGGAAGACGAATAAGCAGGAATTCTTAATATTTATGGCAGCGTTTTTTGGTGTTCTGATTTTTGGAACGATTTACGGTGTTATTATTGGCGTGATTTTATCGTTTATTGCAGTAATTATCCGCGCAGTAGTGCCACCGAAAGGATTTCTTGGCATGATTCCGGGACAGGAGGGCTTTTATGCATTGAAAAGAAACCGCAATGCCCACCCGGTACAGCATACGGTAATTTACCGTTTTTCGGGCAATCTGTTTTTTGCCAATATTGACACATTCCAGAATGATATTGAAAATGCGATAAAAGAAGATACCAAACAGGTGATTGTCGATGCGAGCGGAATCGGAAGCATTGATATCACAGCCGCAGACCGCCTTGTTATTTTAAACAGAAATCTGCGTGCGAAGGGAATCCGCTTTTATCTGACAGAGCATGTAGGTGCGGTCAACGACCAGTTAAGGGCTTTTGGAGCGGGGAGTCTGGTAGAGGAAGGCATTGCAAGAAGAACCATTTCACTTGCACTGCGTGATGCGGGTGTGGATAAGCCGTATCCGCTGGAGAATGAAAACGGACTGAATATGAAATATGCCTTTGTGGAGGCGCAGGAGCGGCTCGCGGAATTTGAATGGGCATTTGGGAATGATGCACAAGAAAAAATGGAACAGATTGCGATAGAGGTTGCCCGGCAGATTACAGCTGCAAATGAACATAGTGCAGAGGCACTTAAAAAAGCAGAAAATCACGTATCATGGGGCCGTATTGGTTTGTATGACGAAGAAGAGCTGCTTGACCGTCTGGAGATGTATTTGTCTGAAATGGCACAGAACAACCCTGAAAATGAAAGTGAGATTGAAGAGCAGATTGAACAGCGAAGAAGCATTGTTGAATTTAAATTACAGCATATCAATCCCGAAGCACTCCGTATGCTCAAGCAGCACCGCCACGAACTGGCAATGCAGTTTAAAGAACGCAATCCGAAAGCCTACGCGCATATGCTGGAACGCAGAAAAGAGCATATCCGCAGGCTGACCAAGACCAATCCCGAACTGGCGGCAAAGCTGCGGGAATTATACGGTGAGAATGGAGAAGAATCATGAATATATTAAATGTAGAAAAAGTAAGCAAAACCTATGGAGAAAAACAATTGTTTGACGAGGTGACACTTGGTGTCAACAAAGGCGACAAAATCGGTGTTATCGGTGTCAACGGCACAGGGAAATCTACATTTTTAAAAATTATTGCGGGACTGGAGGAAGCCGATGCCGGACAGGTTGTAAAGGGCAAGGGTGTAACGGTCGCTTATCTGGAGCAGAAGGCGCAGTTTCCGGAAAAGGATACGATTCTTGGCTACGTCCTGCGTGGCAAACAGCACAGCAGTGAGGCAGAAGCGAAGACAATTCTTACAAAGCTTGGCATTACGGAATTTGATAAAGATATTCATACGCTTTCCGGCGGGCAGAAAAAAAGAGTTGCGCTGGCAAAGACACTTGTAGAACCGGCGGAGGTACTGATATTAGATGAGCCGACCAACCATTTGGATAATGAAATGGTCATCTGGCTGGAAGATTATATCCGTCAGTTTAAGGGCGAGCTGCTGATGGTAACGCATGACCGTTATTTTCTTGACAATGTTACCAACCGGATTGTGGAACTTGACCGCACGCATTTATACAGCTACGATACGAATTATTCGGGTTTTCTGGAGTTAAAGACCCAGCGTGAGCAGATGGAAATGGCGACCGAAGAAAAGCGGCAGAATATTCTGCGTCGTGAGCTGGAATGGATCCGCAGGGGCTGTCAGGCGCGTTCCACCAAACAGCAGGCAAGAATTGACCGTTATGAGGATATGAAGGAAGCGTCCAGACAGGCACGTGCCAGCTTTGAAAAACAGGCAATGGAGATGAACTCGGTCACATCGCGCCTCGGCAAAAAGACGATTGAACTGGAAAATATCACAAAAGCCTATGACGGCATTACGTATATCCGTGATTTTTCATACATATTTTTAAGAGATGACCGTATCGGTATCATAGGTAGAAACGGCTGTGGAAAATCGACACTGATGAAGATTATCACAGGACAGATTCAGCCGGACTCCGGCACGGTTTCAATCGGTGAAACGGTAAAAATCGGATATTTCATGCAGGAGAATGAACCGCTGGACGAAAAAATGACGGTGCTTGAATATGTAAGAAGCATCGGCGAATATGTGACAACGGCAACCGGCAAGGCGACAGCGTCCCAGATGTGCGAGCGTTTTTTATTTACGCCGAAAATGCAGTGGACACCGATAGAAAAGTTATCCGGTGGTGAAAAGAGAAGACTCTATCTGCTCAGTGTCTTAATGAGTGCGCCGAATGTACTGATATTAGATGAACCGACCAACGATCTGGATATTGAAACGCTGGAAATACTCGAAGACTATTTAGACGGCTTTGCAGGCATTGTCATTACCGTATCGCATGACCGTTATTTTCTGGACAGAATTGTGGATCGTATTTTCGCATTTGAGGAAAATGGTATCCTGCACCAGTACGAAGGCGGATTTAGCGACTATTACGAAAAGTCCGGAGGTATGCAGGCAAAACAGGCTAAGATTGCGGAAAAGCCGAAGGGTAAAAAAGAATACAATAAGGACCGCGAGAAAAAACTCCGCTTTTCTTATAAGGAACAAAAAGAATACGAAGTGATCGATGAAGAAATCGCCGCGCTGGAACAAAAAATTGCTAAGCTGGATAGCGAAATAGAAATGGCTGCAACACAGTACAGCCGTTTAACGGAGCTGACACAGGAAAAGAGTGAACTGGAAGAACAGCTGGAGTTTAAGATGAACCGCTGGGTGGAATTAAATGAACTGGCGGAGCTGATTGAACAGCAGAAACAAAAATAAAATGATGCAGTAAAATACCATCAGACAAATTTTGACAAAAATACCTCCATATGATAGACTCAAATATGTATAATTTATAAAAAAATTATAACGAAAAAATAAACTACGGAGGGAAAGAAATGTTTTGTAAATTTTGTGGGAAAGAGCTTCAGGACGGAGAAGTATGTGGATGCGCAGGCAGCCAGCAGGCAGCCGCAGCACAGGCACAGCAGACATCCGGTGCAGCACAGGCAGCAACGGATCAGATGAGTAGTCAGGTTAATGCCGGTCAGGCAGATGCAGCGGGTGCACAGGGGACGCAGTTTAATACGGCACAGATGCAGCAGAAGGCAAACGAGTATATGCAGCAGGGTATGGAAGCGGCAGGAAATGCATGGAAGAACCTGCTTGGCATCTTTAAGTCACCGGCACAGGAAGGCCGTGCTTATGTGGCAGAGTCTGATATGACAGTGTCACTGATTCTGATTGTGTTACAGGCAGTCATTGCCGGCTTGTTCGGATTAATCTGCACCACCAGAATCAATGCAGCTTTTTCAGGGATTACTTCATATTTTTCATCGAATAAGTATCAGGTATCCAATGCAAAGGGATTTTTTGTTACATTGATTTTTTCAGTTGTTTTATCAGCAGTGTTTGCGTTGATTTTCTTTGCAGCAGGCAAGATTGTAAAGGCAGATATTGATTACAAAAAGGCGCTTGCAATTACAAGTGTAAGAAGTGCTGCAGTGATTCCGTTTATGCTTGCAGGCTGTGTTCTGTTATTTGTTAATCCGGGCATAGCATTTGCAGTATTCTATCTTGGCAATATTTTGGCAATCTGCTTTGTATATGCTGCAATGACAGGAATCTGTGAAGAAAATAAGCTTTCTTATATGATTGCAGTAAGCGTAATCGTATTTGCGGTTGTGGCAGTCGTTATCATGAGCAAAGCTGTGGGACTGTATGTACCGTCAGGTATTAAAAGCTTATCAAGCCTGAGCAGCCTGATGAGTATGTTTTACTAATCCGGAAAGAAATATAAAACGGATTTCTTCTATATATAATAGGTAGAAATTTGAAAAAATGACAACAGGGTGATTGTTCTTAAAAAAGAACAATTATCCTGTTGATTTTATTAGTATAGTCGTGTATACTAGCAATTGCTGTGACATTGATAGCTGTGAAGCGTGAGGTTGCTGCGATACAATCGCAGGTTTTCCGTGGAGCGAATGTCAAATAATTCTGGCGACAAGTCACTGTACAATATCATCTGTAAATGAATAAGATGACCCGTAGGTTCACAATGTCCTAAGAGATACTGTGATACGCGTGGGAGTGTGTACAGTCACCGCTTGTCGTACTTAAATCTAGAAAGTGCGAAGGAGGCGACTTTTTTTATGGCAAATCAGGTAATTAGAATTACACTGAAGGCTTATGATCATCAGTTAATCGATCAGTCAGCAAAGAAAATCATTGAAACTGCTAAGAAAACAGGAGCACAGGTAAGTGGTCCGGTACCTCTTCCAACAAAGAAGGAAGTTGTTACAATTCTTAGAGCTGTTCACAAGTACAAGGATTCAAGAGAACAGTTCGAGCAGAGAACACACAAGAGACTGATTGATGTATTATCTCCATCTCAGAAGACTGTAGATGCTTTATCTAAGTTAGAGATGCCGGCTGGTGTGTTTATCAACTTAAAGGTAATGAACTAATCATTACAGACATTTTTCATTATTAGAGCAATAATCCTAAGGGTTTAATATAGAAGCAACTTATGCAACGTATTCATTTAAGGAATACAACATGCAGCACAGTGGTGCGGGTTCCACTTATATTGGCTGTTCTAGGATGACAGGATGCGCTGTGCGTGCATTTAAGGCGAGCATATTCATCTTGTCCGCTGTAGATTAAACAGGAGGAAAATCAATGAAGAAGGCAATTTTAGCTACAAAAGTCGGAATGACTCAAATCTTCAACGAAGACGGTGTTTTAACACCTGTAACTGTTCTTCAGGCTGGTCCTTGTGTTGTAACACAAGTAAAGACAGTAGAAAACGACGGTTACGATGCAGTTCAGGTTGGTTTTGCTGACATTAGAGAAAAGTTAGTAAACAAGCCTGTTAAAGGACATTTTGATAAGGCAGAGGTTCCTTACAAGAGATTCTTAAGAGAGTTCAAGTTTGAAAATGCTTCAGAATACTCAGTAAAGGATGAAATCAAAGCTGATATCTTCGCAGCAGGCGATAAGGTAGATGCAACTGCTATTTCAAAGGGTAAAGGTTTCCAGGGCGCAATCAAGAGATTAGGCCAGTCAAGAGGACCTATGGCTCATGGTTCTAAGTTCCACAGACATCAGGGTTCAAACGGATCAGCAACAACACCTGGTAGAGTATTCAAGGGAAAAGGAATGCCTGGACATATGGGTTCTAAGAGAATCACAATCCAGAATCTTGAAGTAGTAAGAGTTGATGTTGAAAACAACGTAATCTTAGTTAAGGGTGCAGTACCTGGACCTAAGAAATCATTAGTAACACTGAAAGAAACAGTAAAGGCTGCAAAGTAGTTTTTGCTAAGGAAGGAGGACCACACAGATGGCAAACGTATCTGTTTACAATATTGAAGGCA
>ERZ791605.335-NODE-335-length-36577-cov-2.673786_pt1 | contig 36577 bp, 52 predicted proteins | sample MGYA00509965_ERZ791605 | MGnify/ENA primary metagenome ERZ791605 (study PRJEB30046, sample SAMN00791923) | human gut metagenome | study: EMG produced TPA metagenomics assembly of the A metagenome-wide association study of gut microbiota in type 2... | reverse complement strand
TCCTGCTCTTTCATGGTCTTGTCGACCATGTCCGTATTTTCATTGATGATATCAACCGAAATATACTCATTCTTTTCCGGCTTTTTAAGGCCATAATTTTCTGTTGTATTCATAAATTCACCGTCCTTATCTCTTCCCAGGTATATGCTGCGGCCTGCTCCCAGGTCAGCACCTCCACATTTTCCCAGGTGTTATAAATGTATTCGTATTCCACCATCAGATGTGCGGGCTTAATCTCCTCAATGGTAAGCTTCAGATCTGCCATATTTCCCGGAATCCCCAGCATACCTACAAAGCGGATCACAAAACGGTAGTGAGCTGTATCTTCAATCACCTCCACCTCACCGTTAGAGTAGCTGCTGGCTACATTCTTTACCATCTCTTTTGTGGTAGTCCCAACACCAGATATCTTGGCGCGGATCCGCTCCTGACGGAAATCATCCGGTTTCGATATATCTACCTCCAGCCCTAAAAGCTTCTCGTATCTTGACAACAGGTTAGATGCCGTAGATGCAAAGCATTCCGATATTGTATCGCTTAATCCCTGCTCCAGATTGTCCGTCACCCCGGAAAGCAGTCCCTGTAATGTCTGCATGGTCACATTCTTCTCATAATAATCCGGAAGCAGTTTAATCAGTTCCAATCCTGCTCACCTCCGTCAGTTCAATGGTCCCAGTCACAGGGATCTGTTTTTCCCCGACCGTCACATTTCCTGTCCCGTTATTTAAAAGGAATCCCTCAAAATCCTCCACTCCCGGAATATCCAGTAACAGGCTTCCAAGCTTTGCATGACTGATCCTGTATGTGACAAATACGGTTTCCCGTAAAAATGAATCAACTGCCAATTTATACGCTGCCTGAATATCCTCCAGAGTCTTGCTTCCGTCCCTCATGATCTTTGCTTTCACATTGATCGTAACAGCCTCCGGACTCTTAACTGTTACCGAAGCACCGATCGGGCGCACTGTTTCAATATATGCCGCCACTGTTTCCGGCAAGGAAGATGATATCTTTTTGTCACTATCTACCACAAGCACCGTAACCGTACCCGGACCATCGGCCAGTGGGAAAACTTTTGCTGCACCAGTTCCTAAAACCTCCAGAGCCCACTGTTGGTAATGGTAAACATTTCCCGAAGTGGCCGGAAGCCTGATTTTAGTATACAGACGCTCACGCAAGGCTTCATCCGTCTCTTCATCCGCGCCTGGGGTAATAATGTCCCCCAGCTCTGCCGTAATGCCTGTTATATTAGAAATAGGCTGCATCGCACCGCTATACTGGTTTCCGATCACGCCCGGTGTTTCACACTCCACTTGGTATTCTGTTTCGTTTTCTTCTTCCTTCACAATATAGACAAGGTTATTGATTCCCCACCGAGTACCGATTTCCACCAATCCGGAAGCAGTCATCTTGCGTATTGCCTTTGAGACGGGTTTCCGAAAAATATTGTACGCTTTTGCCGCCCGGTCCAGGTACTCACCAAGTGCTGTATCCGGAAAGACCAAGTCTATGAAATTGTCCAGCTGAAAATTCTGCTGGGCCAGAAAATAAGCACAGGGGGCCAATGCATCATAAATAACACTGCCTTCCCTTTTATCAACATCACTCGGAACCCGGTCAAGCATTGCCTGCAACAGTTCTTCATAGGTCATTTTCATACAGCCACCTCTTTCTCTATCCGTATTTCGCCATAAATGCTGGATACCTGGAAGGAACAATGGCAGCTGTCTCCGGAAAACTCAAACCGGAATCCATCCACCTCCCGGATCCGGTCATCCTGCAAAAGTGCTTCCTCGATCATGCGGCGCATCTCCGCTCTCACATAAGCCCGTTCCTCCCCGATCAGCTCTTTCCAGGCGATCCCGTATTTAAAACTGTATATGGGATATTCGTACTGCTCCGTAGACAGGATTTTATAAATGGCCTGTTTTAACGCCGCCAGTTCATCCACGAAACCCTCTATCTTCGTTTCCGACAATCCATAGGTACGGGCCTTATAGGTCTGTTCCTGAACAATCAGATCCATTGTAAGTTCTGCCATTATGTACCTCCTGCTGTCTGATATGGCTTTCCGATGATCTCCAGAATATAATACTCTTTCCCGCGGTCATTTCGCAAAAGCCGTACCTTATCGCCTGGAACCAGCTGACTTTTCATGTTTCCTGTAATCATACTGAGAGGAACCGGAAGACTCCCGATCATAACTGTGCTTCCTGCATAGGTTCCCACGAGCACAGCAGCCGGCTTACGGCTTTTCATGTAGTTATCTACCACTGTTTTTATTAGATTGAATAGTTCCTGAACACTTCCCCGATCAGTCACCTGCCATCACCTCCACTGTCATCGTGTGCACAGGCAGAAAATCATGCGTTACCTTTTTTACGATCAGCCTTCGGTTCAATGCAATATCAGCGATACTGCCACACACGCTGTTCCCGGCCCGTACCCGAAGATCTCCCAGGCATTCCAGTTTTAAGGTTTCCTTCTCATGGTTATACAGCTTCAGAAGGTTATTGGCTCTCTCCTGTGCCTTGGCTGCATTATCCACGCCTGAAGGAGAGGATTCCAGGTACTGCAAAAGGCCATACCGGTTCACGGCCTCCTGGTCATGGGCGGCCCCCACATCGATCTGACCTGTATCCTCATTTTTCCATACAACCTTGATCTGATTGTAATAATCATCATCAATAGACTTCTCCCAACTGTAGCCCGTACACAGACTGTTGTCCCCCAGGACCAAAGGAAGCTGCAGGTTCCGCATATTCCACAGGCACACTTTCCCGTACTCATCACGCAGGCAATAATGCTCCTGGGTACCGATCAGAGTATCCGAAACAGCCTGCACAATGTGATCCAGCCAGGACTTTTCATAATCAGCAATGGTCGGAATGATAAAGCCGGGATCCTCAACAGTTCCCGGCGTCATGGTCTGAAATGTGCACATATTTTCTACCAGATTTTTAAGCGTCCCATTTTCCAGCACAATGATATCCTTATTCTTTGCTCTCCGGAGCTGGTCATACGCTTTGATGGTTACTATCTGGCCGGTTCCTCCATCTCCGCTGTCTCCTGACACTTTATATACAGCGCCAAAAAAGATGCCATCCGCCTGATCATTGTCTGTCAAACGGACCCCATCCCCATTCTGTAGTATCAGGCCGTCACTGATATAAGAGATATCCATGCAGCTGGCTCCTTCATTCAAGGCTTCTGTCCATGAAATTTCCTTGCACATTTCTGAAATGTCATAAATATATCCCTGGCTTTCTACCAGTACCTCCACACTGTCACCTCCTACACCGGAATGGAAAGAACCTGTCCTGGATAAATCAGGTTAGGATTCTTAATATCAGGGTTGGCTGATGCAATCTTTGTATATTGGCTGCCATTCCCGTAATACTTCTTTGCGATCCCCCAAAGAGTGTCCCCAGACTGGACCGTATGGGTCTTATTCTCCGTCACCGCCGGATTGGTTTCTGCTACCGCTGCTGTATCCTCTTGCTTAACAGTAGCTGCAATCGTCTGTACTGCAACATACCGTTTGCCTGGAGCTTTGTACTCCTGCAATTTGATACTCAGGTACTTATCCCCCTCCTCACCGGCCTTTTCTACTGCCTCCACGCTCTTAACCAATACCATTACACTGATATCATCTGTAATATCATTGGAAGCAATAAAACGGACCGGTTTCATGTTCTTCTGAGCCTTCCGGAACATCTTTTCGTAATAATCTGCGTCTGCTCTGGAACCGGAATTCATGTAGTGATAGTCCTGGCTGGGGAATTCCGCTTCAAAGCTGAACTCCTCCAGACTGTAGTAAGAAGGGACAGAAACCTGCCCTGTCCCAAGTACCTGATAATTCTCTATATTTAACTCCCTGCTCCGCTTGATCTCCTCGGGATTGACTGGTAGCTTGTATTTCTTACTCCCATATTTAAAATAGACAGAATATGACATTATTCAGGCACCCCCTCTGGCGCAGTGGCAATTACTTCTTTGAGGCGATCCACTACATGGCCTACAATACCGTCTGTATCTGCTTCCTTGGTGATCGGGCCGGAAAACTCTACACGGATATTGGGTGCAAGGGTATTCTGGGCGATCCGGGCCACATAATCCCGTTCTGCAAGCTTGCGCATCCACTCAATATCCTCTTTTTCTGTTTCTACCTTTACCGCTCCGCCTTTCCCTGTACCCTTTACAGTGGCGGGGCTTCCGGCAGTGGCAAATGAAGAAAAATCAATTCCTGATCCACCTGCTCCGTCCAGGCTGGGATTAAAACCGGAAAACAGGTTAGAGGCTTTGTCTGCCAGACCTTTCCCTGCATTGTATCCTTTAGATGCCATTTCCGAGTAATCCAGAAGTTCAGGCTGTTTGACATACTCCTTCCAACCACTTTCGTCTTTAATGGAAGTAATTTTTGTTTCTAAGCCCGACCGAAAACCTTCCAATCCTGAAGTAATATCTACCGTAACTCCTGGTATTTTATTGATAATATTTTCAATCGATCGTGCCATATTAAGTACATAACCAATACAGACATTAGCCATATCCAAAAATAACACTTTAACCGCTGCTGTCGCATCGTTGAAACAAACATTTCCAATGAAGTTCGCCAACATAGAAAAAACCGCTATTATCGGATAAACAAAATGGTTATAAACAAATGCAAATAAAGCAAAGAATGCTCCGCCAATCAAGCCGGTAGCACTGATCGAAGTTCCTGTAAAATGATTGACTGCCGCAACGCCGGCATAGAAAGCAGCAGCAAGTACTAAAACCAGCCCTACAATCCATACAATAGGGCACGCGTATAATGCAGAATTAAGTCCTAACTGCGCTGTTGTTTCTGCCCAAGTTGCTCCAGTTGTTGCCCACAATGATAATGCATATAACCCTGCACCTATTGCCTGAGCCCCAAATCGAGCCGCTGATATAAGTGCCAAACCATTTAAAGCCAACTGTGCTCCTGCATAAATTCCCAAAGCCACAGCCGCCGCCCAAATAAACGGTGATACCATCGGCCAGGCAGCAATGCAAAAATCTATAAATCCTTCTGTTGCTTCCCCTGCCAGATAAATCAAACCAATAAAGTTATTTAAGGCGGTTTGTACGCCTGCTGAATTCAAAGCGGTATTTACCTTTTCAAACACCCCTCTAAAAGCCTCTGTTCCTGCATTTTTTATCCTCGTCCAGGTATCTGCAAACGTAGGCGGCATCTGGGAAAATTTCCCATTGATCTCATCTGCCGCCTGGAACATCGCCCCTTTGATGATATCTGCCGTAATTACACCATCAGAGGACAGATCCTTTAATTCCGCTTTGCTCTTTCCCATATACTGAGCGATTGCATCAGCTACCATAGGGGCGTTCTCCATTACAGAACGAAACTCGTCCCCCTGGAGCTTTCCTGACGTCATGGCCTGCGTCAGCTGAAGGAATGCAGAGTTCTGTTCTGCCGTACTCGCACCTGATACCTTGAGAGATTTGGTAAGCAGTTCTGTAAACCCTACTGCTTCCAGATTACTCCCAAAGGTATCACCTGCCAGCATTTTAAGCTTTGCTGTGGCATTGGCCATCTCTGTATAATCGCCACGAGACCGATCCGCTGCTGCAAAAATATCTTTTTGGAGAGTCCTCTGTTCTTCCAGGCTTCCAGTGATCATAGCCAGTCTGGCGTTTGTATTGGTGTATGTATCTGTCAGGTCCATTCCCTTTTTTACAGCCGCCAGACTCACTACTGTTTTAACGAGCCTTGATAGGCTTGAGTTGGCTACATCGGCAGCGGCTCCCGTACGTCCCAAAGAACCATTGAATCCATCCGTGTTTTTACTGGCTCCTAAAATAGCCTTAGCTGCCTTATCGGTGTTTTCAACAATCTTCTTGATCTGGCTGCTGTAACCGTCCATCAGGCGAAACATTGCGTTTAAAGTCGGCATTCTTTCCCTCCTTCCTAAGACAGTTTGGTCGCCTGTCTCTTTTCTTCTTTAATCCGTAGATCAATGCTCGCATAAATAAATGCCCGCTCTCTGGGGTCTACCGGATCATCCGCCCCGCAGATTCCGGCGAGCACCCCGGGCCTGATGTGAAGTCTTTGCAGGGCGAAATGAGCATAATTCATCTCTCCATCGCCCTGCTCAATCAGTTTTTTGCCTCTTCGATATCCTCGTTGATGTCTTTATCCAATCCAGAGAGGTCAAGAGCCGCCTGCATCAGAGTCGCGAACTCACCCACATAGAGCATTTTTGCCAGGGTTTTGGGAGCGCCTAAGGTTCCCCATCTTTTCTGAAGATCTGCATTGTTTAAGTCTGGCTCTACTACTGCTGTAGCCGTCAACTCACGATTGTAATTGATCCGGTCAAACACTTCATTACCCTTCTTATCCCTTTTCGTATGTTTCCGGATAAACTCCTCGTTTTCCTGCTGAGTAATGGGCCGGATTACAAAGGGAACCGGCTTGCCATTCTCCTGAAAACGGTTTGATACGATTACCTCTCTGTTTTCTGCCTGTACTGGGTGCAAAAATGCATTTAAACTACTCATAATTTATTTTCCTCGCTTTCTTAATTTTTGTATAAAAAGAACGCCCCGGAGGACGTTCTGATTATCGTTATACTGTTTTTTACTTGCATTCATTCTAACGCTATACTCATAGCATATTTAAAGCAGCGCCGAAAAACTCCCTTTAGAAAGTCACCCACCACCGAGTAGGTGGCTTTTTCACGCCTACCTCGTGAAATCAAAAAGGCCCAGCCTTTCGCTGAACCTCTTTCTCATTAAATATAATTGATTTTTATAATCCTAACAGCTGTTTCTTTTTTATTTCAAATTCCTCCTGCGTGATAATCTCCTCATCTAATAATTTCTTATACTTTAGTATTTCATCAGCTCCAGATACTACTTCTACATGATCCCCTTGTTTTTGTTCATTTTGGATTAATGTCAATTCTGTTAATATTTTCTGTAATGTCCCATAATAAACAGAATGCATCATACTTCCAGATTTTATATTCCCATTTGTTATTATATTGATATATATTTCAGGATAAAGAGGGCTTTTCGTAATAAATTTTACTCTCAGTTCTTTTGTAACGCTTTTACTTCTTTTTTCTCCTGTAATTCCACCTACAATAGCCCCGACTCCGCCAAATAAAGCTCCCCCTACAACAGCACGTCCTATTCCCCCTTTACTTACTGTATCGCCATTCTCGATCACTTCATATCCTACCATTTCATCAAAGGAAAACACTGTTCTATATGCTGGAATCTGCCATAAGTGATTCGCATAATCAATATATAAATATTTTTCTACCTTTCTATCTGGTAAAAATATTTTTGTGTATTCCTCTGACTTTTTTATTGCTTCTATGCATCTTCTAATTCTGTCAGACGAAACTTCTTTCCAATTGAGAAGAATTAAACCACTTCTCATTCGACAGTCTTTGCACACAAATCCATCTGCAATTTGCTTATCTCCCTTATGGCTTCCACAAATGCAACAAACTCCACTTTTTGAAAATAATCCCATACCCATTTCCTCCTCTTGTAAGATACAAGCATTATACTGCAAGAGGAGGAAAACAGCAAGCTTATCTCATATTCTCCGGCAATGTATAACTCTCCAGATCGTCCAGGTCATCAAACGTAAAATCCGTATCCGTCGTGTTCAGATCCTCACTGCCGTCTTCCAGATACGCAACAGGTACCTTAGCCAGGATACAGTCACGCATTACGATTACACGCCTACCAATGGTAGATGCCGGATCCTCATTTGTGGTCTGGATGCTGATCGTGGGAGTCTTCCCCTCTTTGACGTACTGCTGGTAAATCGCCAGAGCAGCCGGGCTTACATTATACATAGTTATGCTTCCCTTTCCCTCTGCCGCAACTACCTTGTGCTGCTTCATCCGGTGGCCCAGAAGTTTCTTGCCTGTCACCGTAAATTCAATATTGGATTCAATCTTAGAGAGTTCAAAGAAGTACCGGTTCTGTCCGTCTACCGTGATGTAGGCGCTGCCCTCACTTCCAGTCACCAGGTCTTTGATTTTTGTGTAGTTCTTTCCTGACATATTCTTTTCACCTCCTATGACAGATTTACGGTGATGTAAATCTTTTCTACGCTGTCCACTGGCTGAGTGAATACATCTACCACCACAGCATCGGAATCTGTTCCTGCATTCACTGTGATATCATCTGTTTCAAAATTCTGGATAGCAGCCATATTCTGAAGTGTGGTAAAATAATCCACCAATGCAGCTTTCAGCAGGGACCGTCCATCTGCGTTGTTATTGACTTTTCCCACATAGTTGCTTTCAAAGATAGTGGAGATATCGTTAGCAATATTATCAATCGTCCTGATAACCCGGTTCTTGGTGAACATCTTGCCTTTTTCTGCCGTTACTGTAGTCAGGGAATTGATATCATACACCACAGTTACGTTCTGGGCGCTGTCCGCTTTGAAGATCAGCTTACCCGCTTTGACCGCATTCTCCATCTCTGTCTTTGTCATACGGGGATCCACATCGATAGCACCCACATACTTCATGCCTGTGTTGGAAGTTGTAATGCTGGCCCCCGCTGTAGCTCCTGCTACCCACGCTGTAGTCTCCGCTGCAGTTAGGACTGTGCCGTCTGTCATGACGATCCCCTGTACCACATTGATGATTCCCTCTGAATCCGCCACATGGTTTGCCAGTACTGCCTGACACTTGACACCCTCGTCATCTCTCATAGCCTTAATCCATGTTGTAATCGCAGTCTTATTAGCAGACGCCGTTTCCGGCTCTGTATCGTAAGGGTAGCACAGTGTATTAAACTGCACTGTCTTCAGTTTCTCCAACGCCGTGTTGACGGCTTCCGTATTGTGTGTTTCCGGCAGCTTGTAGATCAATACAGTTTTTGCCTTTTTAAGGGCCTCTGTAGCCAGTTTCCTATCATCCGCCGTAGCTTTTTCCGGATATGCCTGTTCTGTGGCTGTGATGGTATACATCTTTCCATCCTCGCCCACAGACATCTCCTGTAAAATCACCACAATACCTCTGTCTCCCGGAGTGATCGACAAGGGCTCGTTTGTCTGGATGTTGATATAGGCCCCGGGCAGTACTTTGTTCTGAGATTCCCATGTGCCTGCCATAGGTTATTCCTCCTTTACATCTGCATTCTGAATCATGGACTGCATCTGCGGTGTGGAATCCTCTCTAAACTCCCGGTAATCCACATCAAACTGAAAATGCAGCACATTATCCTCGATTTTTAAGTTTCTATTTTTAATTTTAAAGCCAGGAGCCGTAAATTCTCTTGTCAGCTCCTGGCCCACGCTCCAGCATTCCTCCTGGAGTTCTGCCTGCCCCCCATTCTCTGGGAAATAGAGAACATCCAGACTGACCGTATTTTTCAGTCGGCCATTGATACCGCGGGAGGGTTCCTGGTCATAGATTGTTACCATAAAACTGGGAACCTTAAAGTTCTGAGGAACATCTTCACGATATACCCTGCAGTTTTTTACTTCCTTTAGCCCCTCAGCAATGGCTTTATACAGTTCACTGATCATGTCGATTCTGTACCACCTCCACTTCTTTCTTAAAGCATTCAATTAACCTTTTGGAAACATAGTTCTGCGTCTTTTCCAGCAGATGATCTCCCTGTTTGCTTTTAACGTACCCTGTAGTATTTCCATCCTGATCCACAATGCGATGCCCGTAATTGACATAAGAGGCATAATCCGCACTATTAACAAGATTCTTAGTGACTCCCCCATCTTTAGAACGTACAGCCGGGGCCGATCTCCAGTTTTTTCGATAAAATCCTGTAATAACCGGAGAATTCTTCTTGGCATACCGCATCCCTTCATTGACAGCCTGGTTTAAAACCCGGATATCAATCTCCCGGATGTCATCCACCATGCTCATCAGTTCCTTGCGATATTGATCAATAAAAGCTTTATTGCGCCGATAATTACTACTGCTCATGCATTATCATCCCTCTTTACTTCACACTGCCACTGATAGGTATACGGGTGACACTCTCCCAGGGTAAGCTCTACCGTCTTTCCTGTACGCAGAGTAACCACGATCCGGTCTCCCTCCCGAACATCCTCCTCCATCCCACAAAACAATTTATGGCTGTTCTGGACAGAGGGATTTGGGGCGCCGATCGAGGCCTGCCCGGAAGAGCTGTACCGGCAAGGACGATCCTGTTCCACAATCTCCAATTCATTCCGGGTATACCCGTCCTTTTCTACCTCCTGCCAGCGCTTCACTGTCATTCTGGCATCATACATCACTGCATATGGGTTAATCATAACCTCTCAACCTCCTGTGGCGGCGCAGGGCTGCCTTATCACTTAAAGACAGCCCATAGATACTTTCCTTTGTGTTCCCGTCCGTCTGGGCCCATGTGACACTGCCATCACCCTCCTTGATGCTGGCAACCTCCGGATGATAGCCGGTTCCATTGGCCTCTTCATAATCCAGGATCCCTTTCGCCTTCTTCCGGATCACTGGTTCCAGAATATCCGGGATGCAGTTCTCACTCAGATTACAATAATCACACACCATCCGGATCATATCCGAAATCAACAGCTTATGTTCTCCTGCTGCGAGCTCCAGATTCTTTTCTACGGTCTCCAGCATCTCAGAAAATGTCATGGCAGCCTCCTTATTTTGCAATAATCCCGGCATCCCGAAGAGATTTAAGCAACGCATTAAACTCCTCCTGAGTCGGAGCGGCAGCGGCATCTTTTACCGCTGCGCCCTGTTTCATTCCTGCAGCCGGGATTCTCCCATCCAGTTCTTCCAGAATTTCACGCAGTTTCGGCTGAATCCCGGACATATCAAAATTCTTCTTCATGTATTCACCTTATCCTTTCAGTCCAGTGATTGCACCGTGCATAAATGCCGGCCCGTGATCCAGACCAAACTGTCCAAAGATCTGGCCCTCTTCCGATGCTCCGGCCTTAGCAAGCTCTTCATAAAAGAAATTGCCTTTGTCCGGTACCGGCTGGAATACTGGCGCCATTACAGACAGCTCTGCAGCCAGAACAGCGGTCTGGGGCATGAAACGATCAAGGACAATACCGATGTTTCCAAAATCGGTCTCAAGCTGCTTAATATTGGTTCCACCCACATTTCGGTCAGTAGGAGCATAAGAGTAGATATCAGTGATAATCTGCTTTTGAGTACTGCCCACATACAGAACCACATTAGAAAAAATAGCTCCTGCATCATACATAGCTTTAAACAGCTGCTGCATAAGAGCCTTGGTTAAAACTGCGCTCTTTCCGTCTACTTTGGTACCGCCATCACCCCCGCAAAGAGCCAGAAGGCCTCTGGTCTTGCTTGCCACATCCGCGCTGGTTGCCTTTGCATACACCCCGTTGATAATGGTGTACTCAATATCACGGGCAATCTTTTCCAGCTTCCTTGCAATCTGCCAGTCTTTCTCGGTAGACTGTACATTGTTCTGCTGTCCAGCAGTGTTAAGACCGCTCATCCGTCCGCGGTTGCTCTCCTTCACATAGGAAATAGACACCTTCTCATGAAAAATCTGGGTCACATTGGTATTCTGGCTTCTCACAATCTCTTCTGCCTGAGGCGCAGTCAGGGAAGCTGTCTCAGTAATTGCTGGCTGTGTTGCCACCGGAAGACTGTACTGGGAATCGGTCGGGAATTCAAAGTTATCTGTCTGCACACCGCCGGTCATACCGCCAATCGCGGAAAAAATCGGTGTATTGACTGCATCCGCAGTAAATAAATCTCCTGCGTAGTTAGGTAAATTCCAGGTTGTACCTGTTCCTTTCTGATTTGCCATATGTTATTCCTCGCTTTCTGCCTGATTCAGGCTAAATAATTCATTTCTTGCTGCGATCCGGTCTGCCAGACGGGTATTTGGATCGTTGATCAGCTTCTCCAACTGTTCCCTCCTCGTCGCATCACCTGTGACCTGTGGAGTGGTTTTCCCGTTGTTAGGCGGGGTCTTCCCGGAGACCGGCGGGGTAAACAGCTCTTTATAAGTCTCCTTTACCGTCTTCAGCTGTTCGGTCAGACCAGACACGGTTCCATCCTCTGCCAGGATCAGCTTCGTCCGGTCAATCTTATCCGCTACCAGTTCTGGATACTTACAGTCCGTCAGCTGGTCCTTAATGGCACTGGTCAGCTTCATATCACGGATCTTATCCTCATATGACTTCTTAGTAGCCTTGTTAGCGTCCTCCAGCTCTGTGATCTTATTCTGGAGAGCCTCGCTGTCCTTGGCCTCATCCTTTAAGACCTTAAGCTGCTTATCCCGGTCAGCCACCTGCTTTTCCAGGTCAGACTTCGCTGTATTAACCTCATCAAAGCGGGACTTCGGGATAAATCCCTTCATCTCCTCGGTATAGATATCCATGACGGCCTTAGCCTGCTCTTCTGTAAGACCTTTCGCAATCAGTTCCTCTTTCTTCATGTTCAGTTGCTCCTTTCGATTCATCTTCGCTTGTTATCCCGGTCGCGTCCGGTGATGTCCCGTTCTTTTTCGCCTGCGGTACCGGAAAGGCGAAAAAAAGAACGCCCAGGTCTATACCTGAACGCTTATATCTCTTCTAGACTTTCGCAAAAGCCATTTATGCTTTTCTTTCTGATAGCTCCCCTGCTTCCGTCTGAAAACCGGATAGGAATAAAATCATCTGGCTTTATAATGTTATCCCGCATAACTTCTGCCAAAATATCATACTCCATATCTACTGCCAGAAACGCCCCACCATCACAATAAATGTCAACCATGGTTTCTACCCGCCTGCGTGTCTATGACTAATTCTATGACTTGCTATGACTAAAGCTCTATACCTTCCATTACTGCCCGCGCTTCCAGCACCGCAATATAATCCGTCATAGCCTTTACCTGCATATTGTAGGTGCTTCTTGGGCAGGTCGGCTCAAAGTCCAGCATACCCTGATCCCATTTATCCAGCATGGCTTTCAGCTTGTGGTATCGAATCGCAACCTGACAATACTCAGCCTTAAAGCGTTCCTTATAATCCGGGCTGCCCATCATCTCAGCTGTATCATCTAATCTCATCTCCCTCTTGCACTCACTCATCTCCCGATCTCCTTCCCACATTTCACGCAGCGCCTCACATACCCGCCATAAGGGCCATGGTGGCGGCACCAGTGTTTACAATACTGATGGTGGCATCTACGCTGCCGAAACCACTGAAATAATCGCTCTATCATCTGCCATATCTCCTTTATTTTTTGCTTATCCAGCATAACACAATGATCGTACAGCAAATAATCATTGTAATCTGTACGGATGTTGCCAAAATACCACCTCCCCTTCCTGTTGCGACGTCGCAACGCCTAACTGCCAAGCCCCGCGACAATATCAAGTTCCCTCTGGGATAATTGGTATATAACCGTGTTGGCCTTCTCTGCTGCTGCCTTCTCTGCTGCTGCCTTCTCGGACAAAAGCAGTCCTGCACCAAAAATTTTTTTCCGCTCTGGAATCTGTGCATCTAACTGTCTAATATGTTCACAGTCCTTGCATTTCACCTCGAAATCAACTCCCCACCTTGCAAGCTTCTGCATCATTGCAGCAGTTACAATGTAATCTGGATATTCGTATTTAGGCAGCTCACGAACTTTTTCCATTCTCAGCCTTTTCGCTACATTGTTAACTATCTGTGTTAGCTCCGGACAGGTCTGAGCAATCACATCTTTATCCAGATTTGTTACAAATGATGTTTTTACATTTGCACCATTCTCATAGATAATACTGCAATCACATATTAAATGATTCATTTTATCCCATGTCTTTCGGCTAGATAAAGTCGTAAGGGAAGGTGCAAACAAAAAGAACCTTATTCTGTGCTCCAGATAATACTCGCAAATCTGAGACAGGATAGAAAACGGCGGATTATCCAAAACTACGCTGTCCTCTGAATAATCAAAAGACTTATAATCCGCTCCCGGCCAGAAGGGACGTACTGTGTCCTCTGGGTTGATCCCGTACCTTAAACATACCCACTCCTTGATCGCCTCATATATTTCCGGAGGAGTATAACAGTCATCCGTTGTCTTTTTAGGCTTGAACTTCTCTACAAATTCATCATAACTTTTACTTTTCATTGTCTTATATCCTTAATTTTGCGTATAAAAATACCACCGGCCATTTCTGACTGGTGGTATCGTGTTCTTTTACAATTTTTCTCAGCTTCTCTTTCCATTCTTCATAAGTGTAATTTGCCCCTATGCGAAATGATATATCTTCAAGCTGCCCCGTAATCGAATATACTTTACGACGCAATTCCTGTAGCTCCTCATCATCTTTCATCATGCCAACAAATTCTCTCTTAATCATGAATCTTCCCCCTGATACAACGTAGAGAAGTGATCTTCCAATAAAACACTGACAGACCTACTCATCTATTTTGTTTATCAATTTTCGAATCTTGTCTTTGTAATCGTCGATTCCTGCATATTCATCCCAATTATAGGGCGGAAACGGCACATTATATACCTCTTTCCATTTTGAACGAAGTTCTTTTAATTCTTTATCTGTTTTCAAATATCGCATTAATTCCATCCTACAACCTCCATATAGGCAGTATATAATTCTGGAAATAACTCCCTGACCTCTGCTGCGCTATCGTACCCCAAAACCTCAATACTATTAATATTTGCCAAAAGCTCCATACTTACATTCGCATTGTTTTCCCAGTACTCTGCACTGTGACCCGCAAATAAATATTTATTGAGTCCCGCTTTACTTATTGCACTTATTATATCGGATAATGCCATATCATACTCATATTTACCGCCATCAGAAAACCATTCTTTTATAGTGTCAACATTATTGTACACCGTCTTTGAAGCCTCTTCAATAGCTTTCTGGAATCTGGCATTCTTCCATGAATGGTACTTTTTGCAGTCAATGCGGTGTGTAATTTCATGTGCCTGTACAAACGCCAAGTCATACAGTTCGAAGTTGGGGGCATTCGGATTATACATAACTACATCCTTATCGAAACTGTACGCAAACGCAACATTTAAAGCAATATTTTTTTGATACTGAACTGTATCACTGTACATAATCATATCCAACACTGCTCTATTTTCATTCGAAGTATTCGCTAATATTGATACAAAACCATCATATGCTTTTCTGATAAGCTTATCCTTAATGATTGGTGCCTGCATTTTTCCTTCATCCAGAAACTCTCTCTTCCACTCTTTCCAGCTCATATCCTCCGGGACTTCAATCGTATTCCCATCTGCGTCCCTGGCTGCTCTGGTCAGCCCTTCTGTTGGCGTATCGTCATAGTGTGGGACTGTGGTACACCTGCACAAAGGATGGAAGGGAGGCATATTAACGCCAGTGACCTCCTTTCCAACCTCATACACCTTATTATCCAGTTCTCCGCAAACATTGCAAGTCTTACTATCCAGTGTGGCAAGGATCTCATATTTCTCCACACCATCCTCTTTGTATCCGGCGTGGGTGGCCTCACTCATCAGGAAGGAACTCTCTGTATGCAGGAGCCGGTAAGCATCGAACTTTTTTGATTGCATCTTCTTGGCAAAATCCTTAGCCAGCGTGGATGGGTGTCTGCCCTGGATCAGCATCGTGGTCACTGCTTCCATCAGCTGGGCCTGAAGATGAGCCTTCTGTTTCCAGAGCCGGCCGGAGAATGCTGCACCATTGAACGGATATTCCAGAAGCTTTTCCACAACAGTTGGATTCACCTGTGCAAACTCCGCATGAAAACCATGATACTGATCTGCGTTGTACCAGGTACGGTAGTAAGTATCCCCATAGACTTCCTGCATGGTCTTTTCCGCCTCTGCCTCATAGTCGATGGCATACAGCTGCCGGAGAATCGCGTCCACCTGTGCCTCCAAAGCCTGATAGCGGGTGATTCGGGCCTTGATGGACATATTATTGACCTGCTGATTGTATTTTCCAATATTCTTCATAACCAGGTCAATAAAATCCTGGAGCTCTCCCAGTTCCTCTGCATCCAGCTTCTTCTGGGCAGCTGCAAAGGAAAGACCATTTTCCTCTGCATACCGGAAGTAAAACGCATCTATGGTCTTCTGAAGTTCTCTGCGCGTCTGATTAAAGGCTTTTTCCAGACGGGTAAAGTATTTGTTAACCCGCATCTCTCCGGCCTTGTACATGGCCTCCTGGCGCTCCTGCCAGTATCCCATTAAGCTTCACCTTCCTCGTCATCCGGGTCCGACGGGAACATATCGGATAATTCCGCCTTCTCAGCCTCCCGCTGGGCGTTTAATCTCTCAAGCTCTTCCGCTGCATCCTCGACCCATGGATGGTTTTTGATGATCGTCTCATCCGAGATGATACCCTTGGATGCGGCGCAGTCGGTAATGGCCTGGCTCTCGTTAATGGCAATGTCCCGGTTAAATGTCACATCGATCTCACAGCCCGGATGGGCTCCGGCCCCGATCAGTTCCAGGTATTTGTCCACAAAGCCGAACAGCTGCTCCATGCCTGCCTTGAATGCATTCTCCATGCGGTTACATTTCAGATCCAGGCCAGAGTAAATGAATTTAAGAGCGATGCCGGAAGGGCTGTTACCCAGTTTGTCACTGTTTTTATCCACTCCCTGGCCGAAATCGTAGATATCCTTCCGCAGTGTGTCAAAGTCATCCTTGGCCGCTGCGATATCCACAGGCGCTGTGATTGCCTCTGCCCCGCCATCCTCGTCCAGAGAAATGGCCCGGAAATAATTCAGATCACGCATAAACTCGCCCAGATCATGGCCGCCATAGCCTTTTAAGGCGTACACAATGGAGCGTACCTCGTCCAGGAAATTGGCTACATCGGACCGTGCTTTGTCATATCCGTCGATCAATGACTTCACAAATTTAAGATCCGGCAGCTCGTAGTCATTATTTTTAAACGGCACAAACGGGACCCTGCCCCAGTTCCCGGCCTCTTTGCCAATATGAAAATGCTCCATAAACTCGCTGTTCTCATCTGCCACCGCATCCAGATAGCGCTCTGAATCCAAGCGCAGGTCCCATCCCTCGCCCTCTGAATCAGAGATATAGTAAGCGACCGCCTCCGGAAGCCAGTATTCCACTTTTGTGACCGTCTTCTGCTCCTGCCCCTCAATGATCTGAACATTATAAAACCAGATAAAGCCATTCAGCTCTTCGTGATCGTTATCCCTCCAAAGCGGAATCCCCTGTTCTGGCGGAATAATCATGGTCTGAAATTTTCCCTGCTCGTCGATATACGGATGCAGCCACGCAATCCCGCCATTGCTGGCAGATACGCCCAGGCGCATCAGGCGCCTGTCCTGAAAGTTTTTCCCTAAGGCATCCTGTACCATAGCTCGATACTCATCTGATTCCTCACAAGTCAATGTATAAGGCTTTGAAAGCAGGTAATTGGTCTTATCCTCAACCAGCAGGTGCATAAAACCATGCGCCCGCTTATTATTAGGCTTAGACCTATCCAGTACCTTTTCTATCTGTCCTGTGGCCTTATCTTCCCGGTAGCGGTACATCTTTCGGTTCATGATCTCCGGATTGTCTACACGGTAATACGCCTCTCCGTCCAGCATCCACTTCCGTTCCGGAGACCGAACAAACTCATCCATATATAACCGGCATAACTGCATGTTGGTCATCCTATTTTTATTCGGGTCAAATACAATATCCATCTAATCCACCTCACTTTAAAATCCGGACTCCTGGCCGCATCCGAATGATCGTCATACAAAAATATCTGAGAGCATCCAGTGCGTGATCATGTTCCTTTACCGGCTTATCTTCGCCCTTGGCCGCTGCTTTCGCATCCCAGATATAGGACGCAAATTCTTTGATCAGATTTTCGCAAGATTTGTCTATAAAAACAGAACCCGTAAGCAGCAGCGTAGCCACCAACCGGATCCCATCTAAAACATCATTTTTCGCTTTTTTAACTTTAAAGCCGTCCTTTTCCAACTGGGCCTTGAAGCTGGCGGCTGCCGGATCCAGAATTACAGCTCTGATTTCTATATTCCCCAGCCATTTTTTTAAGTCTGCTGAAAACTCTGCATCTGTCTTTTGCCTCCCTTTATCTCTTCCAGAATAATAGTATTCACGGCGGCAGTACCATTTCTTATCAACTCCCTGCTGCCAGAATAGGAAGGCCGTCGGATTCTGGGTACCATAGTCACAGCTGACATACTTATCGCCGGTCCAGAAGTCATGCCCCGTCTGTGCCTTATATGCGGCAGCCAAAGCCTCTGTATCAACGGTGTGCTTATCCGGATCAAACATATCGTAGATAACGCCCTCTGCCATCGCCCAGAGCCCCATGATATACCGCTTAAAGAATACGCCGGTATACATACTCCGGTACCTGGCTTTGATTTCTTCCGATAAACTCAGGTTGTCGTCCATAGTGAAGTGGACATACAGCAGCTTCTTAAGATCCGGTTCCTTCCCTGTGGCCTTTGCTTCCTCACGGATCTTGGCGACCTTTTTCTTTCCCAGGTAGCCGATGGCCTTATCAATCCAGTTTACCTTAAACCAGTGATAGGGGCCGTCCGGGTTGCAGTTGAACCAGTACTTTGATCCCGTCACGGAGCAGCGACCAGTTGCCTGGTTGACGAAGCTCTCAGGCATCAGCGCCACCTCATCACAGAACAGGCCCGCCAGGGTAATGCCCTGAATCAGATCCTGACTGCGCTCATCCTTACCGCCGAAGATGTAGAAGTAATTCGTGACCTGTCCCCTGCTGATCTCCACCATGTTATCGGCACGATGGTCCACCACCCGGTAACCCCGGCTTTTTAACATCAGTTTCAGCCAGAACAGAACATTGCGCCGGAAGGAGCCAATGGTCTTGCCGCACATGGCAAAGTTTTGTCCGGAGAAGCTACTCATGGCCCACATCACAAAGGACAGGGACATACAGACGGTCTTACCGGATCGGATAGCCCCGTCTGCTATAATGCCGTCATAATCCTTTACAGGACTGTCCGGCACCCACCATGTCAGGATCTGCTTCTGCTTGCGTGAAAAAGGCTGAAACTTGAAGATCTGAACCTTTGTCAGGATATTCCGCTGGCCTTTCAGCTTTTCAATCTTCTGTTTTGTCTGACTGATCCGCTCCTTAATCGTCATCGGAATCACCCCACAAGTCTCCCGCCTCTTTATTCAGTGCCTCCAGGAATCCATCCTCTTCCATTTCCGTCTCCTGTCCTCCCAGTTTCAGCGCTGCCATATCCAGTTTCATGAGCTCAATTTCCAGACGGGCATCATCTACGCCGAAGCGGTGCAGGGAATCAATGGCAGCCTGTTTGCGGGCCTGGACACGGGTCAGGGCGTCCTCTATGTTCTGGATCTGACCCAGCGTTGCGTGTTTCTCATCCAGATCCGTCCACTTATCCTTTTCGGTTCCCTTTTTCTTTTTGACGGTAGTAAAGTCCGTCTGCCGCAGGTTCTCAATCCGTTTCAGCATCCGACGCTCCCTGACAGTCAGCAGCTGGATTTCCTGGAAGAGGAGCTGCTCCTTGTCATTTGGCACTGCTGCGGCCAGCTGCTTTTCCTCTGGATCCAGGCAATCAAAAAGGAGAGTCTCAAACTCTCCCGTAGTAACTGCATTTTTATTTCCGATAGGTGCGGCGCCTCCAACATTGCCTACAGCATTCTGGTTGCCAGGCTGACCGCCCTTAGAACGTTTGGAGCGTTCCGTATTTTTTTGGAGCATTCCATTCAAACGGCGCTCCCAATCGTCCTTTGACTTCCATCCCCGGACAGTTCCAGGCGACAGATTCAGTTGACTTGCAATCTCAACCAAATCAATATTTCCACCGTGTTCTTTGTATAGCTCAAAAGCTTTATCCCTGTTCGGGTCTCTCGGTCTTGCCACGCACCACCACCTCTCATTCGTGTTTGTTTTTGTGGGTATAGAAAAGAGCCGCACGGGGCGGCTCTTTAGGCAAATATATTCAGTTACTGCTCATTTTCAACAAATCCATTCTTAAAAATATACTTTTGTCCATCAATTATCTCCTCTCCATCCATGATTGCCTTTCCGTCATCTAAAAAATATCGTTTTTTCCCTTCTTGTGTTACAAACGTATTTGTAACCATTACCCCATCTTTATTAACGTAATATATCACACTTCCATTATCTTCAAATATAAAACGATCTTTTTCAACATATCCGTCTATGCCAAGATAGTACCAATTATCTCCGCTTTTCTTCCATTCACCTCTTGCAATTTCTCCATTTTGCTGAAAATATAGCCACTCCCCGTTTTCATCCATATGCCAACCTATTTTTTTCATACTTTCTTTAACTGTCTTCTCCATTTTTTCGTGAGCTTGATTTGCTTGATCTACATTATAAAAACTCAACCACAACGATATAATTCCTACAATCAGAGCAACAAACCCCAGAATAATGCTTACCCAATTATTAATATCCGAAAGAGTAATATTTTCTTTTTTTACCAAGCTCACAACAAATAAGCCAATAATACTGGTTGCCAAAACATAAACAATAAATTCTCCCCAAAAATTTCGAAATCTCGAAATCAAATCCCCGATTTTACTATCCTCAACTTGCTCATTTTTAGCCTTTATGAGTTTTCTAATCACCACTGCTTGAATAACTATAATTAAACTCAAACAAAGCAAAATAAAAATAATATGTTCTGGTATTGTAATCCACTGTGCCATATATTTTCTCTCCTATTCGACATTTTTTAACATTATACCACACACCGATCAGGAAATAAATGCCACAACACAAAAAGACACCCTCTCTCAAGGATGTCTCTCTGTGCCTGGAACGTCTGGGTGGAGATCCCTAAACCAGACTAACGGACCCTCCAGGAATCGAACCTGGGACACAGTGGTTAACAGCCACCTGCTCTACCGACTGAGCTAAGGATCCGAAGAAGGGGGGCGTCCAGCCCTGGACCGGAACCAGAGCCAGACGAACCGGCCACCCGGCTGTAGCACCCTGGCGACCGTCGATTTAAGTGTAAGCCGTGGGCTGTATGCCTTTGGCTTCATGGTACACTATAACATTTTGATTCGTAACATTGGTAACATTCGTAACAAACTTTATGCCGCAGACATAAATCTTTGAAATTCCATTTTTACACTTGCTTCTGTGGCCTTTCTCCCCATCTTCACAGCTACCTGCGCCCATGTCATATCCTCAAACACCCTATACCGGATAATCCGTTGCATTCTGGGCGAAACTGTATTGAGCCATGCTTCCACCTGGCGCTTAATCTTCTCTGCGTTCCGGATCCGCTCTGCCAGCAGCTCCTCCATACGATCCAGCTCATCCGGATCCTTAACAGCTGCATACCCAAGCCCTTCCAGATGATAGGTCTGTAACGTGTAAGGGAACTCATGCGCAGAGCCCTTAACACTGTCCTTCTGCATCTGGCTGCGGCGCTTCCTCAGCTTCCGTATCTCCGCCTTGGTGTCCTTAATCAGCTCGCAGGCATCTATGTACTGCTCCAAAATCTGCTTGTCCAACGGTATCACCTCCTCGCCCTCAAAATCCTCTGTCTGGCCTCATCCCACTCAGCCGCCCACATCTCTGTTTCTACTCGGACAATCAGGTACCGCTTCTGGTACAGGATTCCCATGTCGCTGTACTTATCGACCTGTGGCCTGCACTTCCAGCCGAATCTCTTTTGCAGTTCAATCCCGCTGTACCGCCCCACAAGCTCCCCGCAATCATACAGGTCATAATATACTGGTGCCGGCATAACATCACCTCCAGATCATCAGCACCGCCATCAGGGAGCCCCAGACCATCAGGTAATCCCAGCGGTCTATGTTGTGCCGTATCAAATTGATTGTCCCTATTATGGCCCACAGAATAATCACTACGCTCTTAAGTACATTCATGGCCACAGCCTCCCTGTCTTTTCATCTCTCAGACGGATCGTGTCTTCCACATGATAGCCCATACACTTCGCAGTAAAGAGCATCATGCGGACGGTCTTGCGGTAATCTTCTGGAGGCCTGTCCGCTTCCCGGATCGCAGCTCCTGCGGCTGGATCCGGATATCCTTCTTGATTCTTGTACATTGTGCTTTCTCCTCTAAATCTCAGTTTTCTTCATTCAGCCAGTCACGTATAAAATCTCGGCCAGCATCATGCGTACACGTTCCAAGGCATCCATTCCCAAAATCAGGGCACTTTTCCGCACAATCGAACGGAATTTCATGAAATAATTCCGTTAGTTCTTCTTCGCTCATACTTCTTATGCGATCTATATTTTTCATCTTGCGCCTCCGTCAAACCTTAATATCGTCCTATGTTTGCTATTGCCTGAAATATTGGATAGAACTGCTGTGGTACTACTGCATTTCCCAATGATCTAACACGGTCCACCCCATTGGGAATCCCATATAAACTTCGGCATAATCTGGATTGATATGTGTCATATCTTCGCTCTGCGTCCTGAAACGGCTCGCTAATTTGTCTGACCGATATGTGTGACTCCCCCAATATCTGTTTTTTGCCGTTCCTCTCCACTCCGATGCAGTCAGTGTGGGCAACAATCGCTGTCCGATATCGCCTGTGCATGGCTCCAACACCTGCAGCTGGTAATACAAACGTCCTTGTGGCGTAACCTTGGTTTTCCAAGTCAGAAAGCACATCGTCGAGTGCCATTCTAATGATTCCAGCAACATTTTCTCCAATAACCCAAGAGGGCCTGAGTTCTTCGATAACTCTAAGCATTTCCGGCCAGAGATAGCGGTCATCCTCCTTGCCCTGCCGCTTCCCGGCAACAGAGAATGGCTGGCAGGGGAATCCTCCTGAAATAATGTCAACTGTATGTAATCCTGTTCGTTCATAGAAACTTTCTCCCGTTAATGTCCTTATATCTCTCCAGCGTGGGATATCGGGCCAGTGCTTTTCAAGTACCTTTGTAGGAAAATCCGCCCATTCACACTGTCCCACCGTCTGTATTCCAGCCCATTCTGCCGCCAAATCCAGTCCCCCAATGCCGGAGAATAAACTTAAATGTGTCAACATTTTATTCTCCAAATTCGCAATACAACAACTACTTGTTTAATACCACAACTGTTTACTACAACTTATCCTTCCTTGCCCTGATACGGCTCCGGAAGTGGCATCCAGGCAATAATTCTCACCGACTCATCACCCAGATGCCAGGAGCCAGCATAATACTGCACAAAACAGCATCTTTCTCTATATTTGTCCCAGCCGATTACACTATTAAGAGATTCTTCCGGCAGCCTCTCCTCCACTGGGATCCAGCGGTGCTGCTCCTTAAGCCGTTCGATTTCTTCCGGTGTCAGCCCGGTATCCTCATACGCTGCCAACCGCTCAACCAGCTCATCTTTCTTATTTGGACTCCAATATCCCGTCTTGATCCCGCTACTGCGGGGATGTGTTAATCTCTCCATGGCTATCCCTCCTTCTTCCCGGCATACACCCATAATGGATATGCTGCTCTGTTCCTCTCCTTGTTTTGATATATACATGATCCCCGGCTATATCCTTCCCGCATACGCTACATACATAGACCGGTTCACTCTTTGGCTGTTTCATTTTCCTGCTCCCTTCCTACTTCTGGCTTCCAGCTGGTCCATCAGATCCTGGAGCTGGTGCACGACCAGCGGACAGTTCCTGTACTTTTCCCTCAGCTGTTTCTCCTGTTCCACGATCTGCTCCCATTCTTCAGACTGAGGATCCGGTACCTGATGGTAATACCTCAGCCAAAAACTGTTATACACATCGTTGTAGATCCCTTTCACTTCCTGATCGGTCAGGATCTCCACATCATCATAGGTCATAGGCTTTCGATCCTCACATAGATCCCCGGTATCTCCGCCCAGAACTTTTCTGCAAGCTCCGATGCTACCAGGGCATCGTCCTTCCAGTATCCGCAGGCTGTCATGCAGTCCTTTAAAAGCTTCTGCAGGTTGTCCGTATCCGGCTTCGTGGTACGGTAGGTACCGTCTGTCTGCTTCCCTCTTGGAAAGCACCACCTTACCACTAGCCTCACCCCTTCCTGGTACGGCTGTGCCGGCCGGTGCTTTGCCAGATGCCCCATCAGCTTCTGCCGTGCCGCTTTTAATTCCGGCGGTTCATAAAACACCGGCCTGCCCTTTACCACATGCACCTGCTTTTCCTGATGTGTGACGGTCGGTGGAACCATTGCCATAAAAAATTCCGTTGTGTTGGTCTCCCATTGTTCACAGGTATCGTCCATGAACCGGAAGTATGCCCTGTGTTCACTTTCCCCATTGCAGCACACCCCCTCAAACTGGGAATACCACTTGCAGGTGCAGCAGTATTTTTTTATTTCCATTCGCTTTACTCCTTTAAAGTTTGAAATTGCATTGTTTGAAAAAACAGATTTGTCAAAGAACAGGGGAAGGAGTCGTCGTGCGAAAGCTGACGCACGACTACTTTCCCCCTTTGACCGTCAGGGAAAAATACTTATTTACCCCCCTTTAGGGGGGTAGTTTTTTTCTTCCCTAGGGAAAAGAACGTAAAACCTGTTTTTTTCCCTCATTTTTTCCCTAGGGAAAAGAACGTATTTTGTATGTTTTTTTCCTTAGTGAAAATAACGTCAATTATGTTTTTTTCTTCCCTAGTGAAAAGGGAATTTTTACGTTTTTTTCCTTACTTCACTATCGTCTATCACGAATCCTCCGTGCTCTTTTAATCGGTTCCGGATCGTTTTTTCTGTCACTCCCAGGTACTCAGCCAGGTCAGAAACGGTCACTTTTCCATCTGTTGTGCAGGCATCATAAGCCGTTGCAATGGATTCTTTCCGCTCTTTTGCCTTCTGCTCTTTGGGCTTTCGTTTGTCCATAGCACGTTTCCATGGCGGCATCTCTGCCTCTGGCTGGATGTCTCCCAACACTCCTACCGTGTCCATCTGATGGACCGGATAGCTGAACCAGGCATTGACTGCGGGGAACTTTGGGAACTCCCTCAGTGTCCCCTCGATCCGCCACGCCGTCAGCCCCCTGGCCCGCTTCTTTGCCTCTTCCACGATGCGCTGCAGGTTCAGCCACTGCCACTTATCCAGCAGGTTCTCGCAGTAATTCATCATCTGGTAGGCGCTGCACAGGTCATCCTCGGAAAGGTCATCCTCCCACTTAAAATGGGCGTCCAGATACTGTTTACAGGCTGCACAGACCGCCTTGTTTTCCTCCGCCTTTAAGACATCCTCTGACAGCTCCAGCTCGATCATGTCGAGCATGGCGTCCGGGTCACGGGCAAACACTCCGGAACCGGATGCACGGTCCATGGACTTCTTTCCGCCCTGGCTGCCCTTGCTGTGGTGGTGGCAGTAAATTGTGGCTACTTTAAGTTCCGTACACACCTTGTCAAACTGGTTGCAGAAGTTCGCCATCTGGTCCGCACTGTTCTCATCCCCGGTAATGACCTTATAGATCGGGTCAATGATAACTGCAATGTAATTCTTCTTTGCCGCCCTCCGGATCAGCATCGGGGCCAGCTTGTCCATGGGCCTTGACTTGCCCCTCAGGTTCCATATGTCAATGTTCCCAAGGTGCTCCGGCGGCAGCCCCATGGCCTGGTATACGTCCTTGAAACGGTGCAGGCAGCTGGCACGGTCCAGCTCCAGGTTTACATACAGCACACGCCCCTGCGCACACTGCCAGGAGAGCCATTTGCGGCCTTCCGCAATGGCAATGCACAGTTCGATCAGCAGGAAGGATTTGCCGGCTTTGGAAGGGCCTGCGATCAGCATCTTATGGCCCTGGCGGAGCACCCCTTCAATCAGACAAGGGGCCAGCTCTGGCATCTGCTCCCACACATCCCCAAGGCCTTCCGGGTCCGGCAGGTCGTCATTGACGCTTTCGATCCATTCCTTCCATTCTTCCCAGCTCCCCTTTCCGATGTTGGTATCTACCAGGAACTGTTTCTGACTCCCGCGTATGACGCCCGGCATCCGCGATAAACGGGACGGGTTCCGGTTCTGCTGGTCGATCTCCAGGCCGTTCCTGCGGCAGATGTCATACAGGTAATCCACCCGCCTGCGGTATTCCCCGTAATCCGCCGCATCGATCCGTACAATGGCATGGAGGCTCTTCCTGCCGGAATGGACCAGACAGGCCACCGGAAGCTCCAGTTCCCGGATCAGGGCGTGCTGCTTGCCGATCTCCATGCTGTCCGATTCTACTAAGGCATAACGGTATTCAGTCACGTTTTCATTCCGGACGCCTTTCCCGTCCAGGGGGTTGAAACGGATCCATGCGCCCGCCTCGCTGTTATAATCCCCCAGGACTTTCCCTATGTCCCCGCCGCAGGCAGATAATGCCTCGATCAGCTCCCCTGCCGTGCGGTCATATGCACCTTTATCAGCCGGCAGCCATTTCTCATCCTTCTGCCAGCTCTTTACCACATACCCTACGTTTTCCCCTGCCTCAAACAGGGCCTCCAGGTAACGGATCAGCTCGTCCGCCGGGTTCCATCTTGACGGCTCCTGCACGTCCTTGTCTTCCACCCAGTTGCTGTCCACCACCACGCCTTCGGCTGATATGGCATCATCCCATCCAAGAGCCACGCCCGGGTCGCAGGGAGACATCCATCCCTGTTCCCTTGCATACTGCACGAGGGTCCCTCCGGTCACCGGGGATCCTGACCCATGGAACCCCGCCCATTTCTTCCGGCATTCCCCGGGATGGTATCTGCCGGGGTCCTTACGGCTCCAGGCATCCCAGACGTCCACGCCGTACCCCTCGATCTCCAGGGCCATCCCCACGTTCACCCACTGCTGGTAATCCAGTTCTGCCGGTTCTATATGATCCAAGACCTCCAACAGGTCATACTGGTTATGTTCCATGTCTTACTGCTCCTTATTTCTCTGGTATATACGTCCCGGGGTCCACACCCGGAGGCGCCCCTCTCCATCCCATTGCTGCGATCCGGTCGATCATGTGCTTTCCTGCTTCAAAGCTCCAGGTACCCACATGGCGGAACCCGTATTTTTCCAGGCACCGGATCTGTTTCGGGGTTGTGAGCCCTTCTTCCTGCCTTTTATGGAGTCGGTCCAGGATCTTGCCTGCCTTTCCTGCATTGTCGATCTCATCGGGAAGGATCCCCCGTTTTTCCAGCTCCCGTTTCTGGCTGTCCGACGGCGGGGCCATCTCCCACCCGAAGGCAGGTACATACCCGGCCAGGTCTTCCGCCTGGATGCTCATTTCAAACTGCAATGGATCCACCAGCTTCTTTTTACGGTTCTTCATCTCCGCCAGCTGCTTGGCAAGGGATTCCTCACGCTCTGCGATCACATCCTCGGAAGCCCGTTTCTCCGCCTCCTCCAGGTCCACCGGACAGCCGGCGGATTCCTCCAGGTTTTCGGTCATCTTCCGGGCCACTTCCTTCTTCTCGCAGATCAAGTCTGCCGGGTGGCACAGCTCATGGCGCTCCGTATGCCACAGGAAGTCCAACAGAAGGAGATGGTCCTTCCCTTCGCAGAGACGGGTCCCCCGCCCTACCATCTGGCTGTACAGGCTCCGCACCTTCGTAGGGCGCAGTACAATCACACAGTCAACAGAGGGGCAGTCCCATCCTTCCGTCAGCAGCATAGAGTTGCACAAGACGTTATAGTCCCCCCGGTCAAAGGCTTCCAGCACTTCCGCCCGGTCCTTGCTTTCCCCGTTTACCTCCGCTGCACGGAAGCCCTTTTCGTTCAGGACCTCCTTAAACTTCTGGCTGGTCTTTACAAGCGGGAGGAACACCACTGTTTTACGGTCTTTACAGTATTTCTCCATCTCATCCGCGATCTGGTACAGGTACGGGTCCAAGGCGGTTGCAATATCGCCTGCCTTAAAGTCCCCGGACTGCATGGATACGCCGGACAGATCCAGCTGCAGCGGGATTGTCAGGGCCTTAATCGGGGATAAATACCCTTCCCGGATCGCCTTTGGCAGGGTATATTCGTAAGCCAGGCTGTCAAATACCTGCCCCAGGTTCTGCATGTCCCCGCGATCCGGTGTAGCGGTTACTCCCAGTACATGGGCCGAATCAAAATGCCGCAGGATCTTCTGGTAGCTGTCTGAAATGCAGTGGTGAGCCTCGTCAATGATGATCGTGTTAAAATAACCGGCCGGGAACTGTCCCAGCCGTTTCTCCCTCATAAGGGTCTGGACGGACCCGACCGTAATCCGGAACCAGCTCCCCAGGCAGGACTGTTCTGCTTTTTCTGTTGCACATCCCAAGCCGGTCGCTTTCCCAATCTTATCCGCTGCCTGTTCCAGCAGTTCACCTCTGTGGGCCAGGATCAGCACCCGGTTCCCGCGGCGCACACAATCCTCTGCCACTTTCGCAAATACCACGGTCTTGCCGCAGCCGGTAGGGAGGACCAGGAGCGTCTTTTGGACGCCCTTATCCCACTCTTCAAAAATAGATTCCCTTGCTTCTTCCTGGTAAGGCCTTAATTCCATCAGAATACACCTGCCTTAAACTGCTTCGGTTCCGGGGCAAGGTATTTGCCGACCCGGTTGTTCTTCTTTGCATTCCCATTCTTGTCTTTATATTCATTGACTGTGATCTCCGCCATTCCGCGGGATCCGGGGACGGCGTTCCAGTTCGGACGCAGTGCTTCTCCCTTCTTTTTCTGGCCGATGCATAAGAAGAACTGGCTTAACAGCCATTCCATCTTGCTGTTGAGCTTTAAGCTCTCAAAAACCTGGTGCTCCTTGCCATCATTATCTACAATCACTAATGTCAGTTCCGCAGTATTGCAGGCGCACATCTTGTCGCTTCCAGGGAATCTCCCTCTCTGCATCGTGCGTACCTCAAATTCATAGGTGCCTTCCGGTAACGGCTCAAAATCCGCGCCCTCGTTTTCAATCTCATCATCCCATCCAATTTCCTGTCCTAAATCTGCCATTTTTCTGTTCCTCCTGTTTAATTAAACACCAATGCATCTTTTTCCTTCATTTCTTTGATTGCCGCATATACCTGATCCCAGGATGCAACTAGAAGCCCGTCAATGATTCCCGGGTTCTGGGTTTCAAATTCCCAGATGGGCGTCCCTTCGGTGACATAACCCTTTGCAAATACTACGTTTTCCATATCCCACTCACACACGTCATTTGCTGCCATCAGATCCCTCAGTTTCTTAGGGATCCTCGGATCCAACTTCACGCCCTCATTCCCAACTGGTGGCGCTGCCTTCTCTTCCTTTGCAGGTTCCTCATGGCCCTTGTTACTGACCGGAGGTTCTGTTGTTTCAGGTGGTGCCTGTACTGGCGGGATTGGCGGAGCTGCCTCTTTAACCGGCGGTGTTTCTGCCTTTTCCGTCCCCCCGGAGGGTTCTATGATATGCCGGATCCCTGCATACTCAAAGGACAGTTCTTCCGGCAGCCCGTACCGATTCTTTGCATCCCAGCAGCAGTGGTGGGCCGTATACATGACCCGTTTTCCGCCCTGGGCCTTATTCTTCCCCTTCTGGGCTCCCTGGCCGTCCACGTTCACCACAAAGGTTTTATAATTGGCAAACAGCACCATATCTGCCCATTCCTTTACCATGGGGGCCACGTTTTTGCTCAGCTTCATCTCCCAGCGGTCATAAGAGCCCAGCTCATCCGGCTGCTCGAACTTGCGCATTTTAGCGTGGGCATTCAAAACCACATGGATCCCAACCTTTACTACCTCTTCCAACAGGTTCAGGAACCGCCCGAACTCCTCCTGGAGGTATACATACCCCTTTCCATAGCCGAACTCCTCAATACTGTTCTTCTGGTTCTTGTCACACAGCTGGGTAACGCAGAGCATTTCCGCCCAGTCCGCTGTGTCAATGACCAATGTGCGGCAGAGCTCCGGGTGCTTCCTTACATACATCACCTGCTCCATCAGCATCATCCAGCTGCTGGGTGCTTTCGTCCGGGCTACATCCATGTCCTTGGTGCTTCCCTCTGTATCAATAAACAGCGGATCCGGGAACCGGGAAGCAAAGGTACTCTTCCCGATGCCCTCCGGCCCGTAAACCACTACCTTTTTTGCCCCCGGCAGTTTTCCTCTGATGATCTCCATTTAAAATACACCTGCCTTCCATTCCTTCTTTTCTTCTGCTGCCGGATGTTCCTGTCCGGCTACATATCCGTCCTCAATGATCAAGCTGCACTCCCCTCCCGTCGATACGCGGGTTGCAATGGCCTGCAGCCCTTCCTGCTCTAGCCACTGCCCGAACTCATGCAGAGTATCCAGATCCATCTGCTCCAACTTGTCCAGCAGCACAAACCCGCATTCCGGGTTCAGCCTGCGTACAATAGCAGTGGACACCTTCAGCTGTTCGGAGCCGGACATGTTGTCCCATCTCTGTCCGTGGTAGACCAGCTCCCCGTCTTCCACGCCCAGGCCTGGAAGGGGCAGGTCCGCCTCTTTTAACAGGTCTGTCTTCTGGCTCCGGATCTCCTCGATCTGGGCAGTCAGCCGTTTATACTGCTCCCGGTATCCTTTGGCATCCTCTTCCGCCTTATCTTTGTCCAGGTTTGCACGCACCTTACGGTTGATCTCCTCGATATTGGAGATATTCTCCTCCAGCTCTGCGGTAGACCGGTCCGTAAGCCCTTCTGAGGTCTCCCTCGCGATCTTAAGGTCTGCCTCCAGCTGTCCCTGCTTTGCAAGGAGCGCCTGGATCTGTTCTGTAACGGACTGGTATTCCTGCTCCAGCTGGTGGCGCCGCTCCCTCTTCCTCTGGTTCTCCCCGTTCTGTGCCAGGATCTCCTGCTGCTGGCGGATCAGTTCGGAAGCAGATACAGGAACGGACGGGACATCCGGATAATAGGGCTGCTCTTTTGCATACTTCTCTTTCTGGTCTGCCGTGCGCCCTATATAGGTCCGTTCGTTATACAGCTCCTTTTCCTGCCGTTCAAGGTCTGCCAGCCTTGGGCCCACACCGATGATCTGCAAAAGGGTCTGGGCCTTTTCCCGGCTGGTCGCTTCCATGAACTTGGGAAGGTCCAGGGCCAGCTGTTCCACAAACTCATTCAGGAGCTGCTGGCCGGCTTTCTTCCCGTTCGGATCCGTCACCTTCAGATCGCTGTTCTTTCCCCGACGCTCCACGATCAGACCGTTATTCATAACAATATGTAAGTTGGGCGGGATTACAGAGCCTTCCCTCTGCGCCTGGGACGGACGGTACCGGTCCCCTCCCAGGGCCCAGGCAATCGCATCCAGGACAGAGGTCTTCCCCTGGTTGTTCTTCCCTCCGATGATCGTAAGGCCGTTGGCGGTCGGCTCGATCTTCACCGCCTTCACACGTTTTACATTCTCGATCTCCAACTTATTGATCTTCATTGACATCTTGCATTCCTCCAAATTTCCCCTTATAATAAGGGTGTGTTGTTTTAGTTTCTGGACCTACCACAGTTGCCGCTGTGCAGGTCCTTTTTCAGTTGCCTGAGTTCACAAAGGATCTGACCCATTTTCCCAGGCCTATCCAGCCGCTCCTCGAAATGTCGGGTAACAACTGCCTCTCTGCTCCATCCAGATGCATAAAAATCCCCATCTACCATGCCGATATGTCCCCAAAAATGCATGTTCACTGTGGGATGGTTTCCTGTAAGCTCCTTCTCGCTTTTCTGCAACCCATTGATCTGCAAACACAGATCCAGGGCCTCGCAGATCTGCTGTCTCCTGCGCTTCTCAATCTTACGCTTCAATCTCTGATTCATTCCTGTTCTCCTTTCTTCTTTATCGTCCGGCTCTCGCCCGTCCCCTTATGTACAAGACATAACTGGTTGACCGACTCTATCAGCACCAGCCAGTCCCTGCTGTTGAGTCCGGCGGCCTCGATCTGCTTCTTCTGTTCCAGCGTCGGACGCTCCACCCTGCTTCTTCCTATCTGTTTCACCCCCTCTCACAGCGCTATGATTCCGGTAGCCACCAACAGCAGCACCGTCTCGATCCCCAAGAGGAACGTCATCACGGTAGATAATCTGCCAAACAGCCGCACATCCTCATGGCTCTGATCCAGCTGTTCCCTCATGATCCGGCCCAGCTTAAGGATCTGCGCCTCTTCCTCCTGAGTGACTACAACACCCTCCACTGGGGGCTGGTACTTAATTGCTTCTGATTGCATTTTCTTCTCCTCTCATTGCCTCATATAGCTCTAATTTGTCCATATTTGCCACTGTGCGGCAGTTGTTCCGCAGAAGCTCTTGGAAGAACCTGTTCTTTTTCTGCTTCTGCCTGTTCTCTTATAACCTCTGCTTCCTTTTCCATGTTTTCGGCCCAACGGCTCAAATACTCTGGAAGCATATCCTGGTTAATAAGAATACACCTCCCACTTCTACTGGATGGGATGATTCCTTTGTTCACAAGATTTCGGAAGCACCATTTTGTGATCTGGGTTTCCGGGTCCTGTTTTTTCAACCACTCATAACACTCGTTAATCCCTCTCATTTTTGGAATGGAACTCATACTCTCACCTCCCTTCCTCAGTCTCTACGAAATACTCCACCGGAACATCGAAATACTTGGCGAGGATAAGAAGTTTATCCAGTTTTGGATTACTTCGACCACTCTTCCAATCAGAAAAAGTGGATTTCGTAATTCCAGTATCTGTTGATACTCTGTAATCTGTCACATTTCTTTTATCTCGTAATGCAACATATTTTTCATACATATTTTTCTCCTTTCCGAACTTTTCTATTGATTTTAGTTCGGAAATCAGTTATAATACATTTACCAGACATAAAATAACAAACAACACTTGGCTGTTTTGATTTCCGAACTTTGTATTTGTATTATAAGACGGATTTCAGAACTTGTCAATAGTTTTTTGTACGGATTTTCAAACTTTTAAGGAGTTCATTATGTACGAAATTTATTGCAAGTTACGAAATGAAAAAGGTGTTAAAGATTCTGACGTTGTAAAAGCAACCGGAATTACAAAATCTACTTTCTCTGATTGGAAAAGCGGGCGAAGCAAACCTAAAAATGATAAGCTGCAAAAGATAGCTGACTATTTTGGCGTAACATTAGACTATCTAACAACTGGAAATGATGATATGATAAAAGAAAAGCCCCCTATGTTAACCGCCAGAGATGAAAGGGATATAAAAAAGGATCTTGATTCGCTAAGAGAAAAATTACTTAATAAAGATTTAGGGCCTGCTGCATATGATGGGGAAGATATACCTGATGATGATATCGAACTCTTTTTAGGCCAAGTGAATCTTATGTTACACAGATTAAAAGTAAAAAACAAAGCAAAATATGGCAACAAAAATAAAAAGTAGGTGAGTCCAGCCTTGAATAACACGATAAAAAAGAAAGTTGCTTATTACATAAAAAAATATCAGACAAACGATCCTTTTACTTTAGCTGAGGCACTCGGAATTGAAGTTGCAATTGGTGATATCGGCACGCGATCAGGGTGCTATATGTATCTAAAGCGCAATAAATGTATCTGGATAAATGAAAATCTTGAAGGAAATGAACGCTTATTTGTCATGGCGCATGAATTAGGTCATGCAATTCTTCATCCTCGTGAAAACTGCTATTTCATAAAGCATAAAACTCTCTTTCTTAATTCGCGTAAAGAGCAAGAAGCCAACAAATTTGCCGTTGAATTTTTAATTTCAGATGAAGTTCTATATGAATATTTCAGATATCAGAACTATACAATCGAACAGGCAGCACGTGTATTGGGTTATCAAAAAGAATTGATTGAATTGAGATTAAAATAGCCAATGGCGTTTTAATAAATAAAGTCAAAAGAGGTATGTGGTATGAAAAAAAGAAAGTGGTATCTTCAAACATGGTTTATTTGTATTCTATTTATGTTTTGGCCCTCTATTATTTCTATTATTGTAGGAATAGTATTGCTCACATTACAAATGATTGAAAATAATAAACTGGAAAAAAAATATGGGGATATCGATTCCTTAAATAATAAAATCACTGATCTTGAAAAGGAAATTGATAATAAAAAAACAGACTACAATAATCTATGTGATGAAATCAATGTCTTAGAAGGTGGTGTTTTATGCCAGCATTATTGTTTTGCTGATTATGATGGGATTTCATCTGAAGAATGCAAAAATAATTTAGCTGTTCTAAAATTGGAGGAGCAAAATTATATCAAAAATTCCAATTTTATAAAGACATACGGAAATTCTCCTAAAAAAATGTTAAATGCCAATACCAAACAGATACTGCGCTGTTTTAATGCTGAATGCGATAATGTTTTATTAAATCTTTCCATTAAAACCATTGATTCTGCAAGAAACAAAATAACAAAATCCTTTGAAACTCTCAATAAATTATTTGACGTTGATAATGTGCAACTGAACCAGAAACTCTTACAATATAAATTAGATGAGCTGAATCTTGTTTACACATATGAATTAAAAAAAGAGCAAGAACGCGAACAGCAAAAGGCTATCAAAGAGCAAATGATAGAGGAAGAGAAAGTTCGAAGAGAAATAGAACGTCAAAAAGCCAAACTCGAAAAAGATCAAACCCAATGTTCCAATGAAATCAACCGTCTTATAAAATATATGCAAAAAACCCAAGATGATGTGGAAAAGCAATTATACATTGATAAAATCAAAGAATTAAATGATAAGCTAAAACAATTAGAGGCTGACAAGGCAACCGTTCTGGAACGTGAGGCCAATGCCCGCGCAGGTTATGTCTATATTATTTCTAATCTTGGCTCTTTTGGTCAGGATGTATATAAAATAGGAATGACACGCCGCCTAGAACCTATGGATCGTATAAAAGAACTTGGAAGTGCTTCTGTTCCTTTCGAATTTGATGTACACGCCATGATATTCTCAGACGATGCTCCTGCTCTTGAAACAGCTTTGCATCAAACTTTCGAAAAACAAAGTGTAAATCGAGTAAATCTAAGAAAAGAATTTTTTAAAGTATCTTTAGATGATATAGAAAAGGTAGTTAAAGAAAATTTTAATAATACAGTTAAATTTACACGAATTCCAATAGCTAAAGAATATAATGAAACTCTTGAAATTTTAAAACAGGAACAGTCTGCTTAATAACGCAAAAACCGCCCCTGCGCCAACAGGAACGGCTTTCACATAGATTCTCTTGCCGGATGCCCGGAAAGATAATTCAGCTTAGACACCTGAATTATATCATTTCTGGTACATCCTGGCAAGGGGTGTATTTTTTATACCAAAAAATGTGCGACGTCGCAACAAAATAGGAGGAATAGTTATGGCATCAATTAGAAAACGCGGAAACAGCTACCAGATCACCGTAAGCAACGGATATGATATCACTGGAAAAAAGATACTGGAAACCGCCACATGGACTCCCGATCCAGGAATGAAAAAGCGGGAACTGGAGCTGGCTCTTAATGCCTTTGCTGTGGATTTTGAACGTGACGTAAAATCCGGGAAAAATGTAAAAGGTGGCCGAATGACCCTACAGGAGCTCTCCAGACCTTACTTAAAGGATATGACTCCCCCGACTCTGGCCCGGACAACCTATGCCGATTATAAAAAGCGTCTTGAAATGCGGATTCTTCCGGCTATGGGGCACATTCAGATTGAAAATATCCGCCAGAAGGATATCAACAATTACAGGAAGATGCTGGAAGAAAATTATATCAGCCCCATTACAAAAAAGCCTTTATCACCTGCATCCATCAAAAAAGACTGTCTTGTTATCAGTGCACTCCTAAGCTATGCGGTATCTGAGGGGATGCTTAACATGAATATGCTTATTTACTCCGGCAAAATATCAGGTCACCGCAAACCACGCAAAGAGGCAAAGCCAAGGTATTTTACCATGGAAGAGCTGATCCGTTTTATAGATGCCTTAGAGCATCCTATCGATGTTGTGCACCGTGAACACCAATCGCGGCAAAATGGAAAAACGCATACCGTCAAAGCCTACACCCAGACAATACGCGTTAAACTCAAATGGAAGCTGTATTTCTATATATCCCTTTTCATAGGAGACCGGAGAGGTGAGAATATATCTCTCACCTGGGAGGATATCAATATGGATACCAATGAGATCAATATCAATAAATCCACAGACTATGTGGACGGTACTATGGAGCTAAAGGACACTAAAACGCACAATGAGCGGCAAAACGCCGTCCCAGCTTATGTAATCAGCCTAGCAAGAGCATGGAAGGCTGAGCAAATGCAACAAGCCCTCAAACTCGGAGAGGACTGGAGGGGATATCACGGAAAGGACTATAACAAAAATTTTGTGTTTACACAGGCCAATGGAAAGCAGATGCATATATGCAGCCCTGCCGGGGAATACAAAAGAATCATCCGAATGTACAATCAGTATGTGGCAGAATCGCCGGAGCAGCATATTCCGGAAAACATACCGCCCCATGGACTCCGCCACTCTGCTGCCGCCATCCTAATTGCTAACAATATTGATGTCCGGACGGTTGCTGGAATACTCGGTCATGCAGATCCATCCACCACTCTAAACATCTATTCTTACTTCTTCAAAAACAAAGGTATAGAAGCCTCTTCCGTTATGGAGCAGCAGCTACTCTCTCATATGCCCGTAAATGACTACTATTTGACTACTAAGATTCAATAATTTCGTTGTTTGACCCCAAAATAATCACACGAAACGAATTTA